>Ga0315274_10004156_pt1 | contig 21347 bp, 18 predicted proteins | sample YL17G02_20_MG_FD_203700 | JGI IMG/M metagenome (GOLD analysis project Ga0315274, IMG submission 203700) | Sediment microbial communities from Yellowstone Lake, YNP, Wyoming, USA - YL17G02_20 | ecosystem: Environmental > Aquatic > Freshwater > Lake > Sediment | place: USA: Wyoming | collected...
CAGGCCGTGACCCAGGCGGAGCTCAAGGAAAAAGTGGCTGAAGCCAACCTGGCTTCAGCGCAGCTCAACCTGAACGATCTGCTCAATTGGACGCCAGACACCGACGAGGTCAAGCTGGCCGAGATCAGTCTGAATTCGGCACAGGTGGACTATCAACGGGTCGTGGCCCGCTCGCAGCACAAGGACGATGAGCTCCTGTCCCCGCGCATGAACCTGGACCAGGCGATCTCTGCCGTGGCGGACGCACAGGACCATTATGCCCAGGTGATGGACGCAGCCCGCGACTTTGATCGCAACATCGCCGATCAGCGCAATGCGGCTGCCGAGTCCCTGGCCAAGGCCCAAAACAACTTGAAGATCGCTCAGTATACCTATGACATGGCGGTGATCGATGCAGCAAACAGCACGGATGTCCAGAGTGCCTGGGCCAAGGTGATCAACGCGCAAACCGCACTGGAAAACGCCAAGACCGGCCCCACGGAGAGCGAGATCACGACGGCGCGCATCGCCGTGCAGCAAGCCGAGGTGTCGCTGGCACAGGCCAAACTGGACCTGGATACGGCCCGAAAGAACCTGACGGACCTCGACACCACGCAAGCGGAACTGTCGCTGACGCAAGCCAGGGACAAGCTCGAGTCGGCGCAGGAGACGCTGGAGAAAACGACCCTGACGGCGCCGATCTCGGGCGTGGTGACCGCGGTCAGCGGCCAGGTAGGCGAAGCAGTGGCCAGTGGTTCGTTCATCACCCTGGCTGACCTGGACCAGCCACGGATCGAGTTCTGGATCGAAGAGAGCGAACTAAAGAACGTGGCCATCGGCAACACGATCAGCATCGTCTTTACCGCCTTTCCTGACCTGACCTATACCGGCAAGATCATCAGCGTTGAACCTCTCCTGGTCACGGTCGGCAACACACCAGCAGTGCAGGCCTGGGCCAGCATCGACCTGACATCGCACCCGATCAGCCTGCTGGGCAACATGAATGCCGACATAGAGGTCGTGGCTGCCGAAGCCAAGAACGTGCCATTGGTGCCGGTGACGGCCCTGCGCCAGGTCTCCACAGACCAGTACGCGGTCTTTGTCGTCCAGGCCGACGGACAACTGGAGTTGCGTCCGGTGGTGGTGGGGATTAAGGACTATGTGAATGCCGAGATCCGCTCTGGCTTGCAGCCCGGCGAAGTGGTGAGCCTGGGCCAGAAGCAGAGCACGACGGTCCGGGCTACGTCTACTCCTTCGGCTGGCGGTGGTCCTCAGTTCTTTGGCCCCGGCGGTGGTGGATTCCCGCCCGACTAAACCGCTAAGAGGATGCAAGGGCATGCTGTATGGGGCGATGGTGGCTTTGGCCCTGGCGGTGGATTCCCGCCCTTTGGAGGAGACTAGGATGGCACGCACACTGATCGAGACTCGTGAGCTGACCAAGACGTACGGCATGGGCGATATCGCCGTGCATGCCCTGAGTGGGGTGAATGCGGTCGTGGAAGAGGGCGAGTTCGTGGCGGTGATGGGCCCATCCGGCAGCGGCAAGTCCACGCTGATGAACATCCTGGGCTGCCTGGACCGGCCCACCAGCGGCACCTATGTGCTGGACGGCGAAGACGTGAGCCAACTGAGCAAAGACAGGTTGGCCGCTCTGAGGAACCGCAAGATCGGGTTCATCTTTCAGTCATACAACCTGCTGCCGCGACTGACGGCGGCCAAAAACGTGATGATGCCCTTGCTCTACAACGGCGGCCATCGCAGGACTGACGCAGAGCGCTACCAGCGGGCCGTGGAGGTGCTCGAGTCGGTGGGCCTGGGAGACCGGGTGCACCACCATCCCAACGAGCTGTCGGGTGGGCAGCAGCAGCGGGCTGCTATTGCCAGAGCGCTGATCAACGATCCGGCGATCATCCTGGCCGACGAACCCACCGGCAACCTGGATACGCGTTCTGGCGAAGAGCTCATGGCGCTCTTGAGCCAACTGCACGAGCGCGGAGCGACCATCGTTATGGTGACGCACGGGCTGGACATCGCCAAGTACGCCGGGCGGGTGATCTATCTCGTGGACGGGCAGGTTGTCTCTGACCAGTTGCACGCCAGCGGGATCGCAGATCTGCATAACGGGCTGAATGGCAAGAAGGAAGGTGCAGAATGAGCTTTTGGCAAACCCTGAAAGTCTCCTGGGAGGGCATCACCCTGAACAAAGCGCGCTCCTTCTTGACCACCCTGGGGGTGATCATTGGCGTGGCGGCGGTAATCATCATGATGGCCGTCAGCGCCGGTGCCGAGGCCAACATCGCCGACCAGATCAATGCCTTGGGCAGCAACCTGATCATGGTCATGCCCTCCTTCCAGCGCGGCGGGTTCGGCCGTGGCCGTGGAGAGCCGCCCAGCCTGACCTACGATGGCTTGGCGACGATCGCCAACACGGTCACCGGCATCAGCGGCGTCTCGGCGGAGCAGAACTCTTCCCAGGATGTCAAAGGCAGCAGCAGCACGCTGCAAAGTGTGTCGATCATCGGCACGACGAGTGGCTTTACCGCCGTGCGCGACTACCAGGTAGGCGAAGGCCGGTTCATCACCGACGAGGACAACGGTGCGGTGAACAAGGTGGTGGTGCTGGGCTACAGCGTCGCCCAGCAGCTCTTTGACAGCCAGGACCCGATCGGCCAATCGATCAAAGTTGGGTCGGTGAGGCTTATCGTGGTCGGGGTAATGGCCAAGAAGGGCGTGGTCGGCACCACCGACTTTGACGCGCGGGTCTATATCCCGATCACCTTGATGTTCCAAAAGTTCACCCGTGCTCGCTTTGGCGGCAACCGCCTCGGGATGGTCAGTGTCGCTGCATCGAGCAAAAAGACCATGGAGAGCGTCAAGTCCCAGTTGAACGAGCTGATCATGCAGTTGCTGGGCACGACGTCAGACTCCCCAGGCTTTACGCTGATGACGCAGGACAGCATCATCGTCGCCCGGGAATCGTCGACGGCGACCTTCCGCAACCTGTTGGCCTGGGTGGCCGGGGTCTCGCTGGTGGTGGGCGGGATCGGCATCATGAACATCATGCTGGTCAGCGTGACCGAGCGCACGCGGGAAATCGGGCTGCGGCAAGCGTTGGGCGCACGCCCCCGCGACGTGCAGCTCCAGTTCTTGCTGGAGGCAGTGATATTGAGCCTGCTGGGGGGGCTGCTAGGCGTCATCACCGGGGTGGGTGGATCTCGTATCTTTAACGACCTGGCCAGCATGCGCACCGTGGTGGTGTGGGCCTCGGTTCCCCTGTCGTTTGGCGCGGCAGCCCTGGTAGGCATCTTTTTCGGCTACTACCCGGCGACCAAGGCCGCGCAGTTGGACCCGATCGAGGCCTTGCGGCGCGAGTAGGGGCCCGGCCCGTCTATTGGTAGGGGAGAGGCATTCCGCAGGTTCCGTGGCCGAGTATCGTTCTGTGGCACAATGAACTGGCATTTGTGGACTGTCCAATCTGAGGAATGTCTCGCCCGTACTTTGCGGTGAGCAACGAATCGTAGATGGCCGACAGCAGACTGTAGTTTGGAGGGGTATGGTAAAACGTAAATGGTTCGCCTGGATCGTGATGGTTATCCTGGCCATTGCGTTGGTAGCATGCAAGAAAGCGGCAGCGACGCCAGCGGCGAGCGTGAGCACGGCTCCTGGCGGCACCGGGGCCGGCCCATCGGGCAGCCTGACCGGCACTAACAAACTGGCCCTGGGCACGCTCAAGCTGGAGGGAACCGAAAACGCCGTGACTCCGGCGCAGGCTGCGCAGTTGTTGCCCCTGTGGCAGATGCTTCAGAGGGGATCACTCCAGAGCGACCAGGAGACAGAGGCCGTTGTGAAGCAGATCGAGGGCAAGATGACGTCAGCGCAGATGACGGCGATCGAGGCCATGGCGCTAAAGTGGCCAGACGTACAGACCTGGATGCAGGAACAAGGGATCGAGATGCCCACACCTGCTGCTGGACAAGGCGGCCCCCGGAACCTGTCTGCGGAAGAGCGCGCCAAGACTACGCCTCCGGCTGGACAAGGTGGCCCTGGCGGCGCCCAGAACCTGTCCGAAGAAGAGCGGACCAAGTTGCGACAGCAGTTTGAGAACATGACTGCCGAGCAGCGGGCCACGCGCATGGCCGAGATGGGGGTCCAACGACCGGAGGGCGCAGGGCAAGGGTTCGATCCCAACGCCGGACCGGGTGGGGCGGCTGGCGGCGCGAGGCAGTCCAGCTTTTTGCTCGACCCGCTGGTCGAGCTGCTGACCCAGCGCGCCGCACAGTGACCGAGCCGGTGGTGCATCGCTTATTGCGCTCTTTTTTGCGACGACAGGTGCCGTCTGCTGTAAGGAACGTACAGACACCGATTCCGTAGACCGAGGAGAGAACTATGGGACAACTCAGCATGAAAAAGTCGGGGCGTTGGATCATCGTCCTGGCGCTCCTGGCGGCCCTGACGATGGCTGTCGGGTGCAGCAAAACAGCGACCACCGCGAGCAGCGGCTCGACCGCCGACTATACGGGTGCACTGTCCACGTCATATACCGGTGCCCTGGACGTGACCAGCCAGCTCGCCCTGGGCACACTCCAACTGGAGGGCACGACGGACGCGGTCACAGAAGAACAGGCCGTCAAGCTGCTTCCGCTGTGGGAAGCCCTGCAGGGGAGTGCCGCTCAGACCAGTGCCGAGCAAAGCGCGGTGATCCGGCAGATCGAGGCCACGATGACTCAGCCTCAGGTCGCGACTATTGCCGGAATGCAGTTGACCCAGCAAGCTCTGCAAACCTGGGCCCAGGATCGGGGCCTTGGCCTGCCCGAGCCTGGCGGCCCGGTATCGGGAACACCGCAGCCTGGTGGTCAGGGGCAGTCGGCAGAGCAATTGGCTACCCGGCGGGCGCAGTCTAGCCAGATGTCAGCCGAGGAGCGGGCCACGCGCGCAGCGCAATTCGGCGGTCAGACAGGGCAACAGGGCGGCAGACAATCGACCACGCCACGGGCCTCTGGCACGCGACGCGCTGTGTCCGGCGGCGCCGGAGCTGGCCGGTCGTCTGGCTTGATGAGCGCGCTGGTGGACCTGTTGCGGCAACGCAGTGACAAGCAGATGGCCCAGGTTACCCCTTCTGCTTCGCCGCGCGCGACCATCGTGTTTATGTCGCTGACGCCGACGGCCACGGCCACCGTAGCCACGGCTATCACACCGACGCCGACGCCGGGAAACACGCCTACCCCTGTGCCCACGGCTACGCCCAGTCCGTCGCCGGTGGCTGAGGCGACTACACCTGCGCCGACCAACACACCAGCGGCGACCAGGCCATCGTCGGCTACGCCCACGCCACAGGCCACGCCGCTTGCGGCATTGACGCAGCTCGAGGACAAGGACCCCGGCCCACCGTTCACGGTCGAGATTAGCGCCAACCGGGCCAGCCCGGATCCGCTGGATGCCCAAAACGTGACCTACAAGGTCACCGGCCTGATGCGCAACAATGGGACAGAGACCTATTCTGTGTCGGCGGTCAACGTGACTTTTTTCGATGCCAGCGGCTTCCGGGGGAGCTTTTACCGCTTTCCGCAGCCGTGGCAGACCGGCGGGGAGTGGATCTGGCACGGCAAGACCGAAGCAGATTTCGGCTGCCTGCTGCTGGCGCCGGGTGAGGAATGCCCCTTTAGCGTCCAGATCACGGCGCGGAACATGGTTTCGTTCCTCATCCATGTGGACGCCACGGCGACCGGGCGCCAGTCCGCTCCTGTGGCGCTGAGCAACCTGCGGGTAGTGCGCGATGGCTCCAGCTTTGTGCGCATCACCGGTACCGCCACCAACCGCAACTCGTTCAACGTCAAGAGTGTGACCGTATCGGGCGCACTGCTGGATGCCAGTGGACAGATCGTGAGTCTTGGCTCGACCTATGTCGTGCAAGCCGGTATCGTGCCCGGCGGGTCGGTGCTGGTGGATCTGCGCATCCCCGCCGAGTCCTTTGCCAACTATCGCCTGTACGCGCAGGCGGAGCGGGAATGATCACAGAGGCTATAGGGGCCTTGTGGGCGGACAGGAACGTCCGGCGCGGTTCTCTCAGGCTCATACCGGCAGATCGAAACGTCCGGCAGATCCCGGCAACACGGGTCGGGCATGCCTCATCCCATCGACGGTGAGCCTGTTGAAATAGGATGGCCGCCGGTTGATCTCCTCCCAACCGGCGCCATCCACCCAAACGCGATTATCACAGAGATGACACTATGAAGACGGACAGACAGAAAACAAACTGGATCGTCGATGCTGTATGGTCTCACTCAGGCTTGTGGCCCTGGACACGGGTGTTCACCTCTCCTTTGGCCCGCTGTTCTTCTCCCCTTTCGCTGCGAGGCTGCTGAGATAGGATGGCCCCTGGTCTCTTCCCTGGACCGGCGACATCCGTCCATTTCCGCGACCTCAAGGTTCCAAGATGTTTCGAATCCAAGAGGGTGTACATGGCAGGTCGGATTTCGCAGGTCTTATTTCCGCGACTCAGATGTAGCGGTTCTCTTGTCACCTGGTGTCTGCTGATCCTGGCGGCAGTTCTCGTATCGGGGTGCAGTCTCCGCCAGAGCACTGTGCAGGTGCCCACCATGACGCCAACGCCAAGCATGACCGACACGCCGACGCTCGCGCCCAGCGCGACGGCCACGCCAACGGCCACCGGGACATCGATACCCACCTCGACCCGGATGCCGACGCCCACCCATACGCCTACAGTTACGTCGACGCCGACCCAGACGCCGACAGCTACACCAACCCCCACGCCAACACATCCATTGATGGTCGAGGTTATGCGCGAAAAGACCTACCCAGGGAGCGAGATCCAGATCGAGAAAAAGCTGGAGCCCGGCCGCAACTATGACCGATACATCGCCTCATACCTGCCCGAAGGGCTCAAGATCTATGCCCTCTTGACGGTGCCCCAGGGCAAAAAACCCGCTACCGGCTGGCCCGTCATCGTCTTCAACCACGGCTTTATTCCCCCGGAGCAGTACCGCTCTACCGAGCGGTATGTGGCCTATGTCGATGCGCTTGCCAAGAGCGGGTACATCGTCTTTCGCCCCGACTATCGTGGGCATGGCAGCTCGGAAGGCAAAGCCATGAGCGCGTACGGCACGCCGGACTACACCGTCGACGTGCTCAATGCCGTGGCTTCGGTGAAACGATATCCAGACGCCGATGCCGACCGGATCGGCATGTGGGGGCACTCGATGGGCGGGCAAATCACCTTGCGCGCCATGGTGGTGACGCGTGACATCAAGGCCGGCGTCATCTGGGCTGGCGTGGTGGCGTCTTATCCGGATCTCATCCAAAAGTGGCATCACGATCACGCGGACCGCCCAACGCCAACCCCAGATCCAACCCGACCTCAACGCCGCTGGAGACAGGAGCTGATCGAGACCTATGGTTCCCCCGAGGAGAACCCGGCGTTCTGGGCGGCCATCAGCCCTACCTCCTACCTGAGCGACCTGTCTGGCCCTTTGCAGCTTCACCACGGCACGGCCGACGAATCCGTCCCGGTCGAGTTTTCCGAGCAGCTATACGCACAGCTCCTGGGGCTTGGCAAGACGGCCGAACTGTACACATACAAGGACGATAACCACAACATCTCTAACAACTTTGGAACGGCGATGCAACGCTCGATCCAGTTCTTTGACCAGAATGTCAAGGGCGTGAAACCATGAGGGAAAAACACCCATGAGTCCCCATTTCGAGTGGCAGGCCGGCGACGACGACGGTCATTGGGAAACCATTGCTCAAGAGGCCGGAAACGCGCAGCACACCCGGCGACGATGCGTACTCTGGTACGTAGGGATTGCCTTGCTTGTCGCGATCGTCGTCGCAGCGGCGTGCGGGTACGTCATCGTCCGCCAGCGCTACGACGAGGCCAGCAGGCAGATCGCGTTCCAGATCCAGAGCGTGATCGATCTGGAGGCGCGCGCGTTTGCCGAAGGTAACAAGGATCTGTTCCTGGCGCAGCAAGATGAGGCATCTGATCTCTGGTACTCGAGCCAGTCGCGAAGCCTGGAGCGGCGCGGCCGCTCTTTCGCTCCTGCGCTGGCTGTCCTGCCCACCCGGGTCGAGAACGTGACCATGCAGGGTGACGTCGCCTGGGTGCAGGTGATCGAAGGCGATCCCCCGGTGCGTCGGGTGCGTTTCTACCGGCAGACAGACAAGGGTTGGCTGCACACCGCGCCTGATCTTGGGTTCTGGCGAACCCCCGTCGAGCATGACTATGGCGATCAGTTGGTCTTTCGGTATCACCAATGGGACCAACCCTACATCGATCCTCTGGTGGAACAGCTCGGCCAGGCATTCACCGAGCTCTGTGCTTCTGCCGGTTGCGCAGGTGATGCGAAATTCGTGATCCTCTTTTACCCCGAAGAGGCGGGGAGCGACGCTCAGGTGAACCTGACGCTCCCTTCGCCATGGCTCTCCGGGATCCCGGAAGGGGACTGGAGCGAGCTGTACGGCGAAGCGGCCGTGGCTGCGCTGGCACGCCGGATCAGTGCTTGGACCAGCACGGGAGGCACAACGCAAGCGCGCCTCCAGGGACTGATGATGGCTGAGGAGCGATGGCTGGGGCTCTCGGTGATCACTCCCGAAGTCACGTACCTGGCTCCACTGACCGGGCGCGGCGGCATGTTTCGCAGCCGTGACACGCAGTAGAGCAATACAGATGAGTCTACCGGAATAAACGGTGGTATGATATCAGGTCGATAGGAGAGAAAATCGATGAACGGAAAGAATATTCTTCACCAGCTTGTCTACCTGGTGGCGATCTTTTTCTTGGCAACGGCTTGTGCGCCATTCCTGTCCCGGCCGAGTAGCAGCATCGACACACAAGAGGTCGTGCAGACGGTAGCGGCACAGGTAGAGTCGACGCTGGCGCAGCAAGGCGAGGTCGTGCCCATGGTGTACGCGGCTACCCCGGTCGCCATTGCTGCCGCCAGCGAGGCCGAAAGCCTGCAGAAGACTTTGACTCGCCTCTACCAGCAGGCCAACCCATCGGTGGTGTACATCATTGTCTCGTCCACGTCCAGCGGCAGCGGCTTTGTGTACAGCCAAGACGGCCACATCGTCACGAACCGCCACGTGGTCGCTGCCGGCAGTAGCTATGAGATCGTGTTTGCCAGTGGGGAGCGCATGCGCGCCGATCTGGTCGGCGCCGACGCAGACAGCGACCTGGCCGTGCTCAAGGTGGACAAGCTGCCCGATGGGGTACAACCCCTCGCGCTGGCCGATGCGGGGAGCATCCAGGTGGGGCAGCTCGTGGTGGCCATCGGCAATCCGTTTGGTGAGCAAGGCTCCATGTCATTGGGGATCGTCAGTGGATTGGGGCGCAGCTTGCGCTCTCAGCGACAGACCCTTGCCGGTAGCACCTATTCTCTGCCGGAGGTGATCCAGACCGATGCGCCGATCAACCCCGGCAACTCGGGCGGTCCATTGCTGAACCTGGAAGGTCAGGTGATCGGCATTAACGCGGCGATCGCCAGCACGACCGGCACCAATTCTGGCGTTGGGTTCGCGATCCCCGTGGCTGCGGTCAAGCAGGTGGTGCCCAGCCTGATCGAAAACGGCAAGTACGCCTATCCCTACATGGGCGCGACCTTTGACGACGAGGTCTCACTGGACGAACAGGCCGTGTACGGCGTCTCGCAGACGCAGGGAGCCTACGTCGTCGGCGTCACGGCCGGCAGCCCCGCCGACAAGGCTGGGCTCGTGGCGGCCAATTCACAGACGGGCCGGGGCGGCGACCTGATCGTGGATATCGACGGACAGCCGATCGTCAATTTCTCCGATCTGAACAGCTATCTGGTCTTTCACACGCGGGTCGGACAGACTATCCAGATTGCCGTGTTGCGGGGCGGCGATCGGGTTGCGCTGTCGCTGACGCTGGGAGCACGTCCCTAGCCAACAGACTTGGCGGCTGCACCCTTTGGGCTATAATAGGCGCACCCTATCCATACGTCCACGAGGGAGCACTTGCCCGCCAAGAATCCGCTGTCCCGGATCGCGCGCTGGCCGCATCGTCTGCGGCAGAGCTGCAACGAACTGGACATCCTGGCCATCCATGACGTCGATCCCCGCTATCGCAAGGGGATGCGCAGCTTCTGGCTGGACTCCTTTTTCTCCTCCATCTCGGGGGCGTTTCTGCTCACCTATGTCTCGCTCTATGTCCTGGCATTGGGGGCGACCAATGCCCAGATCGGTGCCCTCTCTTCGACCGCCAGCCTGCTGCAGACGCTGGCCCCAATCCCCGGCGCGCAACTGACCGAACGGTGCGGCAGCCGGCGCCGGATCGTTGTCAGCGTCTGGTTGATCGTCCGCTCGATCTCGGTCCTCTTGGTGTTCATCCCGTTTTTCCTGACCGGCCAGGCGGCGATCTATGCCGTGATCTCCATCTGGGCGATCCGTGGCGGGCTGGGCAACCTTGCGCACCCGGCCTGGGTGTCCCTGGTGGGCGACATCATTCCCGCCGAGTCGCGCGGGCGCTATTTCTCGCGCCGCGCCATGGCCGCGGCCTCCATGGTCTTTATCCCTTTGGCCGGACAGCTCATCCAGTGGGGCGGCCCCCCCGCCGGGTACCAGTGGTCCTTTGGCGTGTCGGCCTTCTTTGGGTTCCTGGCCCTGCACTTTTACAGCCAGATCCCCGAGCCAGCGGCCAAGGTCACTCCCAGCAAACAGAGCCGCGGAAGCTGGGTATCGATGGGCAAGGCCCTGATCACCAGCCGGACGTTTCTGCTCTTTGTGCTGATCGAGATGATCTGGAACATGGGTGTCCAGGTGGGAGGGCCCTATTTCACCGTGTACCAGGTGAAAGAGCTCCATACGACGCCGGTGATGATGGGGCTGCTGGAAACGTCGACGGCCATCACTGCCGTGCTCGGGCAGTGGTTCTGGGGGCGAGTCATTGACCGCCGAGGCTCACGCTGGGTGCTCACCGTGTGCGCCCTCACGATCCCGGTCCTGCCCTTCTGTGGTTCGGGATGAGACAGGCGTGGCACGCGCTGTTTATGCGGGTGCCTTCCGGGTTCCTGTGGGCGGGGTTCGAGCTGGCGGATTTCAACCTGCTGTTGGAGCTGCCGGGACAGGAGAAGCGCACCCAGGCGACCGCCTTTTACACCACGCTGGTAGGCATCTCCGGCATCGTCGGGCCACTCGTCGGCAGCCTGATCGTCGATCGCCTGGGGTATTTCTGGGATTTTGGCGTGTCGGGGGCCGCGCGGCTGGTGGCAGCGGTCTTGTTCCTGCTGCTGCTCAGGCCGTTCCGGCGCACGCGGCCCGTGGAGCGGCAGTAGGGTCTGCTCCGGTTGGCTTTTGTTCCCTCGATGAGGCGAATCCCAAAGCGGCCCGTCGGAAACTCGTGCCCCAACGCCGTTTCCGCTCATCATAGACCCCATTCACCCCTTCTTCCGTCGGGGTCAGGGGCCAGATGGTCAGAAACTCGAGATCTCCCTCGCCGGTGTTGGTGATCTTGTGCATCGTGCCCGCGGGGATAAAGATGGCGGTGTCCGGCCCCACCTCATACGGTTCATCCTCGTCCCCGAATTCCATTCGGCCCTGCCCCCGCAAGACATAGTACGCCTCATCGTATGGAGCGGGGTGGGCTGCGCCGTCGCCTGGTGAGCTGCTGGGCTTGAGTGTGGCGTGGACCAGCATCAACCGGGACGAGCCGACGCCCTCGGCCTCGATCAGCAGCCTGGAGATGTAGGAGCCCCCCATCGATTCCGGGCAAAAGCCCTCGATCTCGTTGACCTGAACAACCCGCAGCTTTTTCACGTCGTTGCCCTCTCTGATGTGTTGGAGAAAGTGGGTCTCCGGTCAGGAAACCCGATTTCCACAGCCATCCGATGTCACACCGCCGGGCGTTGCGTCCCCCGGTGTTGCACGGCCGGGTGTCGCACCCGCGTTCATCGCCTGATTGCCACCATCCAGCGGGATCAAGGCGCCGGTGATCCAGGCTGAGGCGTCGGACGCCAGGAACACGGCCAGTCCCTTGATGTCGTCCGGCACGCCAAACCGTCCTATGGCGATGCCCCGCAGCCACGTGTCCCGCAGCGTGGGATCGGCGCGCATGCGCGCCTCGTGACCCCGGTTGGGCACCTGGGCCGGCAGGATGGCGTTGACGCGCACACCCCGGGCGCTCCACTCGGTGCTCAACTCCCGCGTCATCTGCACCACCCCGGCCATAGCGATGCTGTAGGCAACATGACCACGCCCCAATGCCCTGACGCCAGCGATCGACCCGATGTTGATGATGCTTCCCTTACCGGCGGCCAACATCCGTCGCCCGGCTTCCTGGCAACAACAAAAGCGGCCTACGACCAGCACCTGGAGCACCGCCTGCAACTGCGGCAACGACAACTCTTCCGGTGGGACCTGGCACCCCTCGCCCGCCACGTTGCCCAGGACGTCGATCCGGCCATACTCTCGGTCCAGGCGGGCGAACATGGAGCGGATCTGTTCCGGGTCGGACACGTCACAGGTGACCGATAGGGCCCGACGCCCCAGCCCTGCGATGTGCATTGCCGTCGCCTCATTCCCGGCGGTGTTGATGTCGGCGAGCATCAGATCCGCGCCTGCTTCGGCCAGGCTCATAGCCATGGCCCGCCCCAGGCCGCTGGCGCTCCCCGAGACGAGTGCGACGCGGCCGCTGAGATCGAAAAGTGGATGAACCATGGATGGCACTCCCTTCCATCTGCCATGACGTGGTGGCGCGCCACGGCGACGGCTCACACTACCGTGGACATGAGCAGGGGATCACACCATAAGAAGCATACCACCGAGCGCATGAATCAGCAAACGATGGGGGCCGGTGGCCAGGGCTCCCCACAGGCCGCCCAGGCAATGGCAGGCAAACACGTCGAGTGACTCGTCGACGAGCTCGCGCCCTTTGATGAACTGGATGGCATCGTAGCTGATCGGCGCGGCCAGCGCGCCGATGACCAGCGCCGCCAAGGGGGTGACAGAACCTGCGGCAGGAGTGATCGCCACCAGCCCGACCGCCGCACCGGTGACGATGCCCAGGACGCCGGGTTTGTCGTCCAGCCGCTATGGGGCATTCTTCCTGGCACAAGAAGCGGGGACGCCATCGCCGATTTTCCAAATCGTGGCAAGACGTGCTACAATCGATCTTGACAAAGACTGCGGTCCGGCAGCGGAATCCGGGCCGCTGGCTTACGGCGATCTCGAGGGGCCTGGTACCTGGCACGGTCATCCGCCCGGCATTGCGGGAAGGCAAGGTACTATATGTCCGGAGTTCATCGGGTTAGATGAAAACCCTGGAAGGCATTCTGGAGCGGAAAGAAAAGAGGCGCAAATCCCTGGAACAGGGCCTGGCCGCGGTCGTCGCGCAATTGCGGGACCTGGGCGCGCGGAAGGTGATCCTGTTTGGCTCTCTGGCCCGGGGTGACACAGGGCCGTGGAGCGACCTCGATCTCATCGTCGTCATGCCGTCCTCTCTGAGCACCCGGGAGTGGATGCGCGAGGTTGAGTACAACCTCCCGGTTTACGCCGAGGTCGAGAGGGGAGTCGCCTGCGATTTCCTGGTGTACAGCGAGGAGGACCTGCAGGCCATGCTCCCCACCAGCCATTTCCTGCGCCATGCTCTGAAGGAAGGGAAGGTGGTTTATGAAGCGAGAAGCACGATTGCCTACCCTTGCGAAGGTTCCCAACCTTCGCAAGGGTGAGATGTGAGAGGGCATCCATGCATCTGGCAGGCCATTATTACCACGTGTACAACCGGGGCTGCAACCGCGAACGGATCTTTGCCAGTGCAGAGAACTACCTGTACCTGCTCCACCAAGCCAAGTCCTTTCTTGCCGACACTCGCCTGACTGTGATCGCCTACTGCCTCATGCCCAATCGCTATCACTTTCTCTTTCGGCTGGAGCAGGATAACGTCCTCTCTCCCTTCATCCAGCGGCTGTTCAACAGCTATACCCAAGCCTTCAACAAGCAGCAGGGGCGCAGCGGCACGCTGTTCGAGGGACGGGTCAAGAGCGTGCTAGTGGACAGCGATGAATACGTCGTGCACCTCTGCCGCTACATCCACCTGAACCCGGTCGCAGCAGGGTTGGTCGTAGTCCCAGCAGAGTGGCCATACAGCAACTACCTGGAATGGACAGGACAGCGTCCAGGAACTCTCATCGATCGCGATTTCGTGCAGCAGTACTTCGCAGCGCCAACCGACTATGAGCGGTTTGTCCTCGGCGAGATGGATCCGGCACTGCGATCCAGGCTGCACAAGTACTACCTAGAGTGACCCTTGCGAAGGTTTGGAACCTTCGCAAGGGTGGCCAGCCTATCCCAGCAGGCGGGCGTTGAGCTCTTGCACAGCGGTGGTGTGGCGCTCCAGGTCCTCGCGCAGCCGGGCTACGTCGTTGCCGTAGCGCAGGCGGAGGGCCAGAAAGGCAAATGCCTCGCTCCCGGCCGGGGGGACGGTGAGGTCGCGGGCGTTGCCGCGCACCATGTAGCGGCATAACTTGCCTCACCTCGTTACCCGTGCTATCATGCGCCCCAGACATCAGTTCCCCCGGTCGTGGCCCTCGTCAAAGGCACCGCTGATGGCCGAGGGTAGTGCACGACATATGCAATCGATACCCAAGGGAGGCATTCATTGGACATCGTTTCACCCGAATCAGTCGGCTTGTCGTCTGCGCGCCTGGCGCGCGTGAGCCAGGCCATGTCCCGCTATGTCGAGCAGGGCAAGGTGGCGGGCGTGGTTACCCTGATCGCCCGCCACAGCCAGATCGCCCATTTCGAGGCGTGCGGCGTGATGGACCTCGAGGCCCGGCAACCGATGCCGCTCGACGCCATCTTTCGCATCTACTCGCAGACCAAGCCGATCACCAGCGCGGCAGTGATGATGCTCTACGAGGACGGGTGCTTTCACCTGACCGACCCGGTCTCCCGGTTCATCCCCGGCTTTGAGCAGGCCAAGGTCTTTGTGCGCGAGACCGAGTCCGGCGTCGAGCTGGCCGACCTGGAGCGCGAGATCACCATCCGCGACCTGCTGACCCATACCTCGGGCCTTATCTATGGGGCTCCAGAGGGGTCATACCTGAACACGCTGTACCGAGAGCGTATCTGGGGGCTACGGGAGCGCAGGCCAGACCTGTCCCTGCAGGAGATGGTACAAGAGATCACGCACCTGCCGCTCGCGTTTCAGCCGGGATCTGCGTGGCGCTATGGCCTGTCCGCAGACGTGCTGGGATACCTGGTGGAGGTCGTCTCTGGCATGCCGTTCGAGGCGTTCCTGCAGCAACGCATCTTTGGGCCGTTGGGGATGGTGGACACCGGCTTTTACGTACCGGCAGACAAGCTGGATCGCTTCCCGGCCGCCTATGAGCTGGCTGAGGGGGGTGGGATCGAGCTGAACGACGACCCGCGGACGAGCCGGTTTACCAAGCCCCCGCGCAATCCTTCCGGCGGCGCTGGGCTGGTGTCCACGACGATGGATTCCCTGCGTTTCGCACAGATGATGCTGAACCGGGGCGAGCTGGACGGCGTGCGCCTGCTGGGCCGCAAGACGGTCGAGCTGATGACCATGAACCACCTGCCTGCCGGCATGCATCCGTTCGCGCACCCGTGGTGGGGCTTTGGCCTGGGCGTTGCCGTGCTGATCGACCTGGCCCCCTATCAGGCCCTGGGCTCGCTGGGCACGTACGAGTGGGGAGGCCTGCCCAGCAACGAGTTCTGGGTTGACCCGCAGGAATCGCTGATCGGCGTGCTGATGGTGCAGATTATTCCCGACGACGCCTACCCGATCCAGAACGATTTCCGGACCATGACCTACCAGGCGATCGTGGACTAGCGAAACTGGTCAGCCCAGCAGCCGGGCGTTGAGCTCTTGCACGGCGGTGGTGTGGCGCTCCAGGTCCTCGCGCAGCCGGGCCACGTCGTTGCCGTAGCGCAGGCGGCGGGCCAGAAAGGCAAACCCTTCGCTCCCGGCCGGGGGGACGGTGAGGTCGCGGGCGTTGCCGCGCACCATCCGCAGCGCGTCGATCAGCCAGCGCAGAAAGGTGTGCGCCCGGCGCAACCGTGCATAGTCCTCGGACGACAGGATCCCCGCTGCTGCCAGGGCGGCCATGGCCTCCCGGATGTTGGTCTGGCGCAGGCTCGGGTCGCGGTGCCCATAGGTGATCTGCAGCGCCTGCACCAGGTATTCCACGTCTACCAGCCCGCCGGGGCTAAACTTGGCATTGAACGTACCCCCTGTGACCAGGTGCCGGATCTGTCGCTCACGCATGGCGCGCATGGCGGCCACGTCGAAGGAGGAGCCACGACTGCCGTCGTGGCTTCCGGCACGGCCTTCGCCGTGGCTTTCGCCGGTGTAGACAAACGCGTCGCGCAGCGCCACCACCTGCTGCCCCAGCTCCTGGTCGCCGGCGATTGGGCGCAGCTTGACCAGCGCCTGCCGCTCATAGGCCCAGGCTGGCCCGTCGGGAGCAAAGTAGCGGCGAAAGCCCTCCAGCGAGACCGCCATACTGCTCGACTTGCCATAGGGCCGCAACTGCAGGTCAACCTGGAAAATGCCCTCGCGCCGGGCCTGGATGGCGCTGATAAAGGTCTCCACCACCTTCTCATAGAACTCGGCGGTGGTGATCGCCGTGCCGGTGTTGGCACCGCCGGTCATTCGGCCGTTGCCGGCATAGATGAACATCAGCTCAATGTCCGAGGCAAACCCCAGCTCGCGCCCGCCGCACTTGCCCAGCGCGCACACCGTCATGTCGCTTATCCGTCCATCCTCCAGGCAGGGCGTGCCGTACAGCACGCGCAGGTCCTCGTGGCACAGGTGATACGCGGCGTTGACGACCACCTCGGCCAGGCTGGTCAGCTCTTCCGAGAACTCGCCGAACTCGGAGGTGTGCCCCAGGATGTGCCGCATATCCACGCGAAACATCTCGCGGTCTTTGAAGGCGTTCAGCGTCGTGCGCCAGGGCGCGTCCTCGGCAGGCGGCTGGGGTCCGGCATGCACCAGGCGCAGCGCGGCTTGCAGCTCGGATTGCAGCTGCTCCCTGGACTTGGCCGTGGCCAGGCCGTCCACATCGCGCACCACGGGGAACAGGTTGGCGTGCTGCATGCGCAGGAAATCGTCCCATAAAAAGTCGCTGACCCCCAACACCTGCGCCAGGGCATGCAGCACCTCGGGGCGCTCCAGGGAAGCCAGCTCATCAGGCCAGTCGGGCCGCTCAAAGAGTTGACTCAGAAACTGCCGAAAGTGCAGCAGGGCGGACTCGGGGTTAGGCGAGTGCGGCAGCAGGTGCGTAAAGTGCTTGATCAGCACGGTGGCGGCCCGGAGTTGGCGCTGTCTCTCGGGCGACACGATCTTGTGTCCGTCGGCGTCGGTGACATAGAGGATGTCCTGCACCCGGTCGCCCACCGAGTTGACCCCTACGCGGGCGATATAGATGCGGTTAAAGGCCAGGGCATGGGTGAGCTCGTACAAAAAGCCGATCGTGTCGGGAGCGTCGATCCGCAAGACCGTGTACAGATCGGATACCGTATTGTCGATCTCGATGTCGATGGGATAGAGGGTCAAAGTGGCTTCGGTGGCGCCATGCAGCGTGGCCGCCACGCGCTTGGCCAGCTCGATCTGCGCCTCGTTCCGTTGCCCGGCGTGCATCAGCTGCAGCAGCGCTGCCAGGTCATCGGCGTAGCGCAGCCATGTGCCGCCCGTCACTTCGCCCCGCTCGGGGTACACGGTGAACACATCGACGATCTTCAGGCGCTCTCTTGACCCTTCCGAAGGTTTGGCGAACGGACGTTCGCCCACCTTCGGAAGGGTATCTGGCTCACCCTGCGGGAGGGTGCCCGGTTCGTAGGTGAAAGCGTTCCCATCCCGGATGCTCAAGCCGTACACGAATAGCAGTCCGCAGATCAAGGAGAGAACCCCCGGATAGTCGTACCCGACGACGGTAAGTCGCCAGTATCCCTCGTCCAGGGGCACGGCGTGGACCTCGACCAGGTGATCGCCATTGAGCTGTTCGGCCAGCGTGGCGTGCAGCCGGATCTCCTGGCCGTCAAAGGCGGCCGCATAGGAGGGGTCCATGCGGGACAGGTGCTGCAAAAAGCCCGGTTTCTCTGCGGATGCGCGTTCCCCCGAAACCGGGTTTGTCTCGGAGCCAGGCGTCTTTGCCATGTCATCACTCCCCAGGTGTCGCAGGTACACGGCGCGAATGGCCGCTCGGTGCTCTTCATAGTGGGCCAGGAACTGGTCGCCAGCGAGGTCGCCCTGAAAGCCCAACCGGCGAGCCAGGTGAAGCAGAGCCTGGCGATCGGTGGGCAGCATGTGGGTCTGCCGGTAGTGCATCATCTGCAGGTGATGCTCGATGGTGCGCATAAAGACGTACCCGTCCACCAGCACGCGGTGCTCATCGGCCGACAGCAGCCTATGGGCATACAGATGGCCCAGGGCATCGAGGGTATTGCGGCTGCGGATCCGGGGCAGTCTGGCTCCATGCACCAACTGCAGGAATTGGGTGACGAACTCGATGTCGCGGATTGACCCTTCGCCCAGCTTGACCTCACCCCACTCGCGTCCGCGCTGGCGCAGGTGAGCCTCGGTGCGCTGCTTCATGGTCCGCACGTGTGCGCGCACGTCCGTGCGCGTGGCTGCCTCGGCGCTGGTATCGGTCGAGGCATACAGCACGGGGCCGGCCTGGTCCAGGAAAGCCTCTCCCACCTGTTCATCACCGGCAATGACGCGCGCCTTGAGCAGGGCCTGCTTTTCCCACAGGCGTGCGTGCCGGTTGAGATAGACCATGTACCCCGCGACCGAGGTCACCAGTGGGCCCTCTTCCCCCCAGGGGCGCAGGCGTATGTCGACACGGTACAAGAATCCCTCTGCCGTCATGCGCATCAGGGCCTCGATCAGCCGTTCGCCCAACCGGCGATAGTCACCGGCGTTCGAAGCAGCGAGGAACAGCAGGTCGATATCCGAGCTATAGTTGAGCTCCCGGCCGCCCAGCTTGCCCATGCCGATGACCGCAAAGCCCTTGGCGGAGGATGGCCCGGCGGCGATGGACAGACAGGCTCGCACCAGGCTGTCGGCGAGGTTGGAGAGCTGCATGGTCACTGCCGACAGGTCGAGCAGATTGAGCAGGTCGCACGTGCCGATGCGCAGCAGCTCCCAGCGTTGGAAACGCCGCAAGGCGTCGAGCGGGCCAGTGGGGAGGCTGTTCGCTGCGGAGGCCGGTTCCCGCGCCGTCTCACCGGCGGCCAGTGCCGCCTGCGCCTCCCGGTAGAGCTGGTCGGCGGTCTTGCGCTGTGCCAGGCGCCGATGGGCTACCAGGCGCGCCAGGTACTCGGGGTTGCGCAGCAGGATCTCGGTCAGGAACTGGCTGCCGGCGAACAGGGTGACCAGGATCTCGACCGCGCGCGGGTTGCTCGCCAGGTACTCGAGCGCAGCCAGCCGGTCGGCTGCACTGCGCGTGAACCGCTCCATGTCCACCAGGACGCGGTCAGGATCTGCGGCGCCGGACAGCGTGACCAGCAGGTGAGGGAGGAATGCGGCCAGCAGCGCGGCTGCTCGGGGGATGTCGGCCATGCGCCGCAGGCAGCGCCAGGCGGCGCGCCAGTCGGCGAAACCAACCGGGGCGAGCAGGGACCGGACCTCGCTTTCCCCCAACTGCCCTTCCGACAGCAGAGCAGCGACATTCTCGTGGGCCAAGGTCATCCTTGCGACCATCACCGAACCATGACGATCGACAGCGTCATCTTTAGAACATCACTCCCCATGAGGTAGGGAACTCGATACGTTCACCTGCCGCCTGCGAGGACAAGGGCGCGCTGGCCAGGTCAGCGTCCACAAAGCGTTCGCCTCTCAAGCGTTCCATCGTGCTTTGCTGCACGTTCTGCCACTGCATATAGGTGTATTCAGGGGCATCGAACGGATGGTAAAACAGCCAGCACGGGCTCGATCTCTGGAGCGGTTCCCACGTCTGTGAGTCGTACTGGGACTTGTCGGCGCCAAACAAAAGCTGGCGTACAGCGCCGCGCGCGTCTAGGATGGCCAGGAAGCAGCGGTCCTCACCGGTCAACACCTCGCTCAGGTGAGCGGCCCAGGAAAAGATCTTCCACTCGAACTGGAACCTCACGGTCGTGCGTAGCACGTGAGCCTCCCTATCGCCCGGAAAAGGCATAGATGCCCAGCGCGATCAGGCCGATAGCGTACAGGCCGATGGCTGCCAGGGTCTTGGTACGGCTGCTACGGCCGGTCAGGACGAGGATCATGGCCCCGTCCACGGCGGCGGCGATGACAAAAGGCAACACGGCATGGTACCGCACCAGGATAACGGTGAATACAACCAGCGGAATCCCGGCACGGATGAGGATCATCGCCCGGTCCTGCTGCTGCGCCCGCCACAGGGGAAGGGCCAGTGCAGCGCCGGCCACGACTCCCCCTGCCACGGCCAGGAAGACCTCCATGAACCCTGCGCCACTGCCGATGATCATCAGGGCGACGATGGCAAGGCCAATCCAGATGAACCACGCCGCAACGCGCAGGGCCAGGCGATCCTCGACAGCCTGCTCCTTGAGCCCGGTGACCTCCGGGTGCGTCGAGAGCGCGGGGTCTAGCTCCAAGGCCTTGTTCAGCGCGCGTTCAGTCGAGGCCGCAAAGCCAAGGGATTTTAAGACGCGAGCCTGCTCCAGCATGTCCTGCGCGGTCGGCATGGCATCGGGATAGCGATCTGTGTTCACCCGATCCGCCATGGCCTTGTCTCCCGGCCCGGGGAACGAGAACTCGAGCTCGTCGTGGTCGGCAGGCAGATTGAACTTGAGGACCGCACCCTTGTTGGTCGTCTCCCTCCCGGCCGAGCGGATCGATCGGCGCAGGAGGCTGTACACCTCTGGCCGTGGTGCGCCGCCCTTTTTCGCCTTCCGCTTGCGCAGCAGGATCAGTCGCTTGGGGGTCAGGCCAATGGCATAGTGCTGGTACGGCCGGTCAAACAGAAAACCGGACGTGTGGGCCAACAGCTCTTCGCCTGGTTCCAGCAAGAGTTCCAGGCTTTGCCGGTTCTCGCGGTCCGCTGGCTTTTCCTTCTCGCTCACGGTGTGCTCCTCCTGGTCGAGTCCAGACGCCATTGAACGATCTGGAAGGATGAAAGGCCGGAAGACGGGCGGGCCATCCTTCCAGGACTGGCTCCTAATCGCAGCGATACTCGGGATACCGCCAGATCGCTGGATCGCGGGGACACTGCTTGGTAAAGCCAAAGACCCCGCATGCGACGCCGCGGTAGAAGGTGCTGTCAGACAGGATCAGACACTCTTGCTTCTCCCAGCCGTTGAAACAGTGTGCCGAGCTGGGAGGATGCCCCGAAATGCGGATCACGCACGCCCCTTCTCGGTTGCTC
>Ga0315274_10004158_pt1 | contig 21341 bp, 19 predicted proteins | sample YL17G02_20_MG_FD_203700 | JGI IMG/M metagenome (GOLD analysis project Ga0315274, IMG submission 203700) | Sediment microbial communities from Yellowstone Lake, YNP, Wyoming, USA - YL17G02_20 | ecosystem: Environmental > Aquatic > Freshwater > Lake > Sediment | place: USA: Wyoming | collected...
TCGCCGACACCTGGGACGGAAACCTCGACAAACTGACCCGGCACATAGTCCAGAGGTCCCTCGTCCATCGTCAGGCGCAGATACATCTCCGTGGCGTTCATAAGCCGCCTCTTCTCGATCGCAGCCAGCTGCGGCAAGTAAATATCCTTTTCAATAGTACTTGGCTTAGACATCGGCAAAACTCCGTATTCTTAACCTCAATCAAAACAATCTATTCGTTTCACTCCAGCCCCAAGTCGTCAACGAGTCTGTTATAAACATTGACCGGATTTGCTATATCCGGCAGACAGGCGTCTATACATCGTCCGCATCCGACGCAGGCGATTTCGCCGCCTATTTTCGCCGGCACGTATTTACCCTTCCTGTAAAGACGGTGCCGGAAACGGTCGGCCCGGTTCTTTCTGAAGTCGTGTCCCCCCGCTACCTTGGCAAAGCCATCAAGCAGACACCCATCCCACGCCCTCTCGCGACTGCCGCTTTTCATGTCCCAATTCACATAGTCCTGCACGTTGAAACAATAACACGTCGGGCAGACCAGATTGCACGAGCCGCAGCTAAAGCACGTCTCAGCTTTTTCCTGCCAAACCGGATGGCTGTATGCCCTGTCCAGGAGCCTGGGTATATCGCAGGGCTTGCACTTCAACTGATGCTTGTTCAACCTGCTTTGGTTTTCGGCCCATACGTCTTGCCTTTTCTTCAAATCCGATTTCGTGGCGGCGACCAGTCCATCGGCTTTTGCTGCCAGCTCTTGGCCTTTTTTGGAAGCGATTTCAGCCAGATAAGCATCGCCAATGTCGGTAATAAGTATGTCAAAACCTTCCTTGACGGTAGCAGTGCCCATCGAACCGGCAAAAACATTCTTTGAAGGTGTCACTACATCGGACGCGATAATAGCAGCATTGTTTCGCCTTCTCATATAATGGGCATCGTAGTTGTCCTGGCTAAAAATCCTGTCCATCTGGTTCATGGCGACCATGTCGTAAGGATGGACACCGATGAGGACGAACTTGGCGTCGTCAAAGACCGACTTATAGCCGGCTCCGATGTCGTACGTCAGCAGTGTCTCCACGGGCGGCAAGAAGTACTTCTTCGGCGGCTGTAGCGTGTGATCGTAATCAAGCCGCAGGTCCTTTGCTGAGTCTAATGGGGCAAAGTCGAATCTGTCGCCGTTGGCCTGAACACCTATAACATTCCGGCCTTTAATAAGCTGGTCAACGAAGCTTATGAAAGCATCCTTGTTGATCTTCTTTACACTCATCTTCGACCTCTGTCTAAATATAGTATGGTAAGCGAGCAAGCTCCATAGCGATATCGATAGTTATCACTTTCACTTTTTTGGGAGCCGTTATGCGAAGCGGCGAAAAGTTTAAGATGCCCTTTACGCCCGCCTTGACCAGCGCATCGGCTGTTTGCTGAGCGGCATCGCGCGGAACAGCTATGATTGCCAGGCTGATTTTTCGCCTTTTCAGCGTCCGCAGACTTGAGATGTCCTCGATCCTGACATTATTTATTTCTCTGCCTATCTTTTTTGGGTCGTTGTCGAAGGCGGCAGCTATGTCGAATCCGTACATCCTAAAACCCGGATACGCCAAAATGGCTGAGCCTAAATTGCCCGCTCCAACCAATGCCGCCTTATGGGAAACGCTCAAATTGAGCATTTTCTTTATTTGCCTTATGAGCTTTCTTATATCGTAGCCAACACCAGGTGTGCCAAAAACGCCGAAATATGAAAAATCCTTTCTTATCTGTGAGTCGTTGACGCTTATGAAATCAGCTAGATTTCGGCTGGATATGTTCTGCTTGTGGTCTGATAGGAACAGCAGACCCCGCAGATAAACCGGCAACCGTCGTACGGTCTCGTCTGGAATTCTATGATACTTCATCAACTACTCTGCGTCAGCTTCGCACTTGAGCTCACATTCACAAACCGGCGGACTATACGACAGACGTTGGCTTATGTCAAGAAAATCCATATACGGCGGCAAGAAAATATTTCTTAGTGAACCAGCTTAAAGGTTGGTGTTTGGTGTCTATCCGGCATCTAATTTCTCAATTATTTTGACTCTACCCTGCCGGAGAGAAAACTGGTATACTGTTGCACTGTTTGTGCTGGGCTGATTGGTTTAACCCGATGCGAGTCGGGGTTCAGTTGCGCCCGTAGCTCAGTAGGATAGAGCATCGGTTTCCTAAACCGGAGGTCGCAGGTTCGAATCCTGTCGGGCGTATTTGTTTTTTGTCGATGACACTTGGTGACAATCCCCTACTTTCCGTGCATAACGTTTCACCTTGCAAGGGCTTGTGATTATCCGCCCTTTCCGGTCTGATAGAAAATGAGTTGACATCGGCTGCCAATTGATTACGAACAGGGAAAGCAGTAGGTGTCAACTGGGGTGTCAATTTTTCTGGGCTACTTTGAGCAACATCAACCGGCTTATTATCTGTGCCGGTAACAACTTGTTGTTGACTGCTCGATATAGAAAAATCCGGTAGCTTGGCTACCGCATCTGATTCCTGTCCTCTGAAAATATGGGTGTATCGAGACATCGTCAGGTTTATATCACTGTGCCTCATAATCGACTGGACAACTTTAGGATGCACTCCGCTGGCTGCTAACAGGCTGCCGGTGGTATGCCGAAGGCAGTAGAAGTCCCTGTATCGTCCACTATCGTCAACATAAGGGATTCCGGTATCGGCTAAATCAGCCCGAAACATCTTTGCAGTCTTATCAGGCATATTGAACACTCGCGCCGTCGGCAGTTTGCCTGTAAGGAAACTCCGAAAAGCAGTAGCAGTCTCTTTGCGCAGCGGCAAAACGTCCTCGCGCCTGTGCTTTGAGTAAGCTGCTTCGACTTTTACAGTCAGGTTGTCAAAATCAAAAGACCCGACCGTAAGTGTTTTTAGCTCGTTCCGACGCAGACCCGTCTCTACGGCCAAACGATAAAGCATAACTCTTTGATACCCATCCATCCCGAATCGCGGCCCAGCGGCCCTCGTAGCTTCTAAAAGACGCCTTACCTCATCTGGTTCAAGCGCCCTGCGGTCGTGTCGTCTATCGGTTCGCACATTCAAACCTTTGAGATGCTCAAGCGGTGATTCGCTGGCTCGTCTATCCTGCACCATCCACCGACAAAATTGCTTTATATCCTTCAGGTAGAAATTGAATGTCTGAGCAGATATGCCGTCCGGCCTGTTTCGCAGGTCAGCAACGTATCCTTGCACCTTACTGGCGGATATGTCCGTCCACGTCTTAAACTGGCAGCCTTCGACTATTCGCTTTGCTCTTGATGTTACCTGGTTAGCGTGTTTGGCCGTATTACCTCTTGCCAATAACGACTGGCGAAAACCCTCAAGGTGCTGCAATAGCGGCCTGGTGCGGTGCTCTTTATAGCGGTCAACAATCCCTGCCCTTGCCAATTCCGCTTCTTTCTCCAGTTTGGCTGCAAGCTGCTGACTGGCTGTCTTGTCCTTAAAGCCCACTGCACGGCGTTCTATACCATCGGCATCAATAAACTTGATATGCCATTTCGCCGATTGCTGGATAACGGTTTTGCCGTTCGGCAGCTTTACTCTCCGCTTACGCTTAAAAATACTTGCCATAAATCACCTTGCCTTTACTTTATTGGTTTCAATTCAAGCCCCAGCACTTTTGCCAGTTTTGCTGCCGCTGGTAGTGTTAAAGACCTTTTTCCATTTACAAAATAGCTCAACTGCGCTTCTGAAAGCTTCGCTTTTTCGGCAATTCGATAGCGGCTTATTTTCGATTTGATAAGCGCCCGCTTTAACTGTTTTTCTATGTCGTTGGCCATTTGCCTCATATATCAAATTATAAATCACAATCAGAGCTTGTCAAGTGTTAAGTATAATTATTTTCACTTTTTTGCTTACCCTACCGTGCTACTCACTATATATTCTGTAACATTTTCGCCAGTTGTCTTTAGTTATCCTAAAATGGCAATGCAGATATAGTGAGTTGGGTGGTGGGGTAGATTAACATTCTCCTTTTATCATTTGGGTCTGGTTCCTGAGTAATTAAACCAGCGGTCTCCAGCATCGGTATAATCTGCTGTCTCAACTGCCAGTCAGGTATAAACCGTCCATAGACCTGATAATGCTTTTGGATTATATCCTGTCTGGATAGTCCCAGCTTTCCGGTAATTTGCTCAAAACCTTCGGCTCTGCCTTCGTTTTTCTCTTTATAAGCAGGCAAAATAACCTCTTGAAAAAGCTGATAAATATAAGGTGGTAAGCCAAGCTCCTGACTGTCGCAGATTGCACCCCAGAGTTTGAACGCCTCGTTAATGTCCTGCTCGTTGGCTATAATGGTCGAATCGTCCCTCTGCCTGAACCAAAGATTCAACAAAGCAAGGGCTTTCACCAGCGAAATCAGCCGTCCTATATCTCTTGAATGTCTGGGCTTGAGTACTTTGTTTTCTGCTAAAAACCTCTTCTCGATTATTTCCGGTGCACTTATTTTCACCTCATTTATGTTTTCTTGCTTTATCGCCCGCATCCTCTCTTTGAGAAGCTTTCTCTCTGGGTTATTGTCTAACCATTCCTGGTAAGCTTCACCATCGGTTTCTTTCCTTAATTTTTCATATACCGCTTCTCTGATTTTTTCTTGATTCGTCTCAGGGCTTAACAGAAGGAATCGCGTTGCCTCTTGCTCGTCAATTTTCAGTCCTGCGGTGCAGAAAATCACAGCAGGATAGCCCCTCAATAAAACATTTTTGGTCTTCAGTCCAAATTTTTGAGTTTTATCTGTAATTTTCAAACCGATTTCCTTTTTATCGTGTGAAAGTAGAGGTCGTAAGTGCTGCAATAGTAAAGTGTGTGGTTGGTCGAGGAAAATCAAAATCTTTCGGGACAGGTCCACGATATACGCCTTCAAAACCGCATTCCAAGAACCGACATCGTGAAAAAATGCGGTCGGGCTGCAATAACCAATTTCTATTACATCCTCTTGCGAAAACAGTTTGGCGATTTCGGTCGGGATATATGATTTTCCGGTCGATGATGGTGCGTTGAAACTGATATTGAATTGTGAGCTTTCTGTATAGGCCGAAAGCTGGCACAAAAAGGTTATGAGCTTATTCTCGTTGTCCCGCTTAATCGTCAAGCCAAGCACATCAAGCAGCTCGTCCGATGACATCGGCTTAAATTTTGATACATCTATTCTGATTCCCACTTTCGGGTCAAACGGTGTCGCTTGGTCGATTAGTTGTATTAGCTCGGTCTTATCGTGCCCGGCGTCAAGCCAGTCGCTAACATCGCCTTTCTCTGGCAGCCCTGGCAGATCGACAATTTTTACCTCACCTGCTATGCCGTATAAGGAGTTCGCTACCTGCTCAGCGTGCTTTTTCCCAGCCGTATCATTATCAGGCAAAATAACAACCAAGCGACCTTCAAAATACTTATTGTATTCGTTTAGCCACTTACCAGCCCCCATAGGACAGGTCGTAGCAGTAAATCCCATCCCAGAAAGTCGGTCACAATCCTTTTCGCCTTCTGCAATAAAAACAAAATCCTGCATAGATGATTTTAATAACTCCGGCAGTCGATAAGGCACACACCTAACACCATCCAGATTCCAAATCCAGCCACCTTGACCATCCGGGCGGTGCTGTCTGAAGTCTTTAGGTTCATACCGAAGGGTCTGAAATAACAGCTTGCCCGATTCGTCCAAGTAGTCGTAGGTTGCGACAATATGCTTTTCAGCCACAGCGCACCCCGTCTCTCTGCCTGATTTCTATTTTCAATCGTAACAGGCCGTCAATCGCATAAAGAACAGCAGTTCTTTCGAGTGAGGGTCTAAAGCATTGCAGAGCAAGCAATAAGTTCCCCAAGAGCAGGTCGATTTTGTTTGACAGATACTCTGGTTTGAAGTATGATGTTGTTCGTGAATGTTTTCTGTTGGCCACTGTTTGTGCGCTATCACAAGCGGTGGCCATTGCTTTTTGTGGTCTCATTTCGCAACGCCCTTTTCTGCGTTGAACCGCTGCATATCGCAATCGCAGCCCAAAAAGAGGTCAATATCTGAAAGTTTCCATCTTATTGCCCCAGATATTTTCGCCGGTTTTGGCAAAAGTCCCGATGACCTGTAACGCCATACACTCCGAGTAGAAAGTGATAAAATCTTTCCAAGTGTTTTTGCACTTACCAACCGACAATTACTATTCGTTTCACTGTTGTTCACTTTGAACTCCTTATCTGAATTCCGTACAATCCTTGTTTAATCGCTTCGACCTGCTCTTGGCTGAAGAGCCGGATGATGCCTACCCGGCGGACCGGCTTGAGCCGGTACTTCGATACGATGTAAGCGACTCTTGCCGGTGGTTCTTGCAACTGGTCTGCTATTTGGCCTACCGTCAACAATTCTTGTTCAGTCATTTTTGTGCTCGTGCAATAAGTTCTGGTCTTTTATGTAAGAGTAGGGCAGGACGAATAGCGTCCAGATTTGGACAAATGGCGTCCAATGTGAAAAAAGAGGGAAATTCTTTTGCGCGGGAGATGGTTAGAGTTGCCAGTTCATTTCCGGGTCAGGCTTGTACGAACAAGTCAGTCCTACCTTGATAGTGTTTTCAAGGTGCTGCCAAAGGGCACCATGTTTACACTTGATATTCTCCTTGGCCCGTTCAATGCTCTTCCTGATTGAATCTCTGGCTTTTCCTGCATCATCGCTAAACTGCCGGCCTAATCCACCCAGCCCAGTTGCGGAGCCCAGAGCGTTTTGAAGCTTGTCGATGTCTTTCTGTATCCTATCTTCCTCGGCGAGGTCTCTGTCTTTCTTAGCCCTCTCCAAGTCAGCCTTCAACTCCGCCAGCTTTTCACAACATTCTCTCAAGTAACGCTTATCCATGACCTTGTTAGCATCTTCAGGACTTATACCCTTCCCCTTGATTGCGGTATCAGATTCGCCCAGCTCATGCTGTCCCACCGAGGCCCCAGGTGTCTCGCCAGTAAGGTTCTTCACTCTACGGACCAGTTCCAAGGCTTCAATCTCTTTGTGCGGATTTGCCAATAGCTCAGCGATATAACTCATGCCTTCGAGGTCTTTGAGTGGAGGGATATTTTCGCCCTGATACCTAACGGTCCAATAGTCTCCTGCCTTCTTGAAAACGTTTTCGGCTTCTTCTGGCGGCTCTTTCACAGGCTCAGTTTTCTCCCCTGTTTCTCCTGGCATCGGTGGTTCGACAGTTGGCCCCCGTGCTATCTCCGCCCTGTCCTGTGCTGTGTAGTCTATCTCTTTTCGCGTTGTTCCCCCAGCCAGTATTTCTTCGACATCTGGAATCCAATCCACCATTCCAATCAAATCGGGTGGTATAGGCGCTAATTTCTCGTTGGAGTTATGGCGGACTTTAATCAGCCAGCAACGTATTGTGTGCGTCATCTCTGCCAGAATATCGCTTTTCGGAGATACGAACTGATACTCGACCCAGTATGGTAAAATCTTTTTCAGATGTGCTATGCAATCCTTCAGAGTCAATATGTCCGTAAGACTCTCGGTGTCCTCATGGAATCGTAAGATAGGGTCAAACGGGCCAACCCATCGTTCTCCTGAGCCCCGGAATTCTTTCCAGACTAACGAATCGTACATCTCGTATATCCAGGATAACGGATCGCACGGCTCGTCTTTCTTGCCTGTTTCTGCTGGCTGTAGGCCTTGTTGCTGCCGTTCCACCTTGGCTCTTATTGCTTCGAGAGCATCAATCGTACCCTTTATCAATCTTTTAGCAGCAGGCCGAAATTGCATAGACTCATCAACAAAGCTATCAACGGCAACATGTTGCCAGTTTCTGCCTAACAGGGTTTCTTTTGCCCTGCTAAAACCAAATAACTGCTCGTGTAACGAATACAAAGCGTGGTCTATAGCCTTTATCAGTTGTTTGATTCTTCCGTCCGCTTTCAAAACCGCCTGGTAATACTTTGAGTCCTCTCGCCAATAGTAAACTTCGGCCCACCAGAAAACCCTACTGCCAAAGGACTGGCGCCAAATTGTTCGCTGCGGTATTTTCTCTTCGTCATCTTCGCTTGTCATGGTTGCTCCCGCTTTGGCTTTTTCGGCTGCTTTGGGTGGATGTTGCCCGAAAACTTCATCTTTCGCCCTCTTTCCGCACTCATGCCATAGCCGCTTCTTTTTTGACGGTGACAGTTCAGACTTAGAAGCATCTCTCAGTTGTCGAAATAGGTCTTCTTGCCGCTCTTTGAAAACTTCGTTTCTCCCTTTCTCCACGCACTGCTGCCACAAACCGCTGAGCTTTGCTGGCAAGTTAGGCTTGCAAGCACTTTCCAGTTGCCGGAATAGCTCCAAAAGCGCGTCAATATCTTCTACAGTCAAGTCAGTCACTGTAGCTTTGATCTCTTGCTGTGTTTCTGTGGGTGTTTCGGCCTGCTCCGTTCCCGCTGGTGCTTGCTTTGATTCCGTCTCCACAACCTTCTGGATTTTCGTTAATTCGTGTATGGTATTAGATAGCATTACCGGCTTAGCGGTCTCTATGGCTTCCCGGATTCTCTCTGTGTCAATATAAGGTTTCATAAAAGGCAACCAGGGTGTTAAATCTATATCCAGTTGATCTATCAAAGGTTGAATATGCTTTTCCCAGTAGAGTTGTCTTTGTTCAGATTTATATTGATTCAGGTAGTTCCACAACTCCTTTTTGTCAAAGTCATATCTTACAAATAATCCTGTATGCTTGTTGGGGTTATACCACTCAATTCGCTCGGGTTCCTCTGGCCCGTAATCAACGGCAGATGGGAGCCTAAAATTCTGGGCAAATCGGCCTCTTGTCAATGATCCTGTTAGTGTAAAATAACTATCTACTGATCCGAAATTACTCCAGCATTCTTCTTCATTAGTGTCCCTTAAACGAAGAATATAAAGGGCTGTATCTGTGCCAGCCTTGATAGCTTCAGACTGCACTGGTGTTAGAAAGCTTTTTTCTTTAAGTTGCTCTACTTCCTGCTGGAGCCTTTCGACCTGGTCGATTAAGGCTTTAATGTCATTCAAATTTGGCTTCATCATGTCCTGCATTTTAAGCGGCCTCGAATTTGGGGCATTTGTAATTACTTTACTTTGTCACTCTCAATTCCCCGTAGCTAACCGCCGCTTGATTTCGGCCTTTTCCATGCCTGTAATTCTATCTATTTTTGCCCCAAATGGCAATATTTGAGCGTGAATATCCTTGTTCGGCAGTGGAGCGAAAGCTATAATTTCCCGTGTTGGCTCTCGCCTCAATTCTGTAAAGGCAACAAGTAAATAATCTGTAAGTACTGTACTTTTGGCGTTTCATCTCAAACCGGCAAGTTTTTGAAACTGCAAACGCAGAAAAGTCGGTGCTCGTTTGCCTTCGGGCTTACGGGCACCGCTTGCGTGTTGCAGTTGGGCCTTGCCGGGCCCGAGATGAGCACGATGTAGCGGTGCCCTTTTTTGTTAATCCAAACACCGGAGAACTGATTATGTGGTTCTTGGGCCTAAAGGCTGAACGTATCTGCGAGGAAATCAATTCCGCAAAAAGGCGAGTTATTTACGTAGCACCGGGAATCAGAAAAACTGTCAGTGAGGCAATTATTAAGGCCTTAACCCGTCTGGGACCTGATTCAATCACAGTTATTGTAGATTGCGATGAGGAGACCTGCCGTCTCGGTTACGGCGATATAGAAGCAATAAAACTGCTCACTTCAAAAGGAGTGACCCTTCGGCAGAGCAAAGGGCTTCGGCTTGGCCTTTTAGTATGCGATGACCGGGGCTGGTCATTTGCACCTGTGGCGTTGTATGTTGAGAACGATACTCAAAGCGTAGAAACAGCCAATGCAACCGTTCTTGTGCCGGAGCAAATCGAAGCATTAGTCGCCGCCGTCTGCCCACAGGTAACTGAAATGGTAGGTACACAGGAAGCAGAAATCGGAGTTGAGCCGGTGAGAAATTCTGAGGTTAGTGAGACCGAAAAAGGTCTTGCGATAGCACCAGCTTTGAAGTTTGACATTGCACGACAAGTGCGTGTATTCCAGCCCTATATCCAGTATGTCGAGTTACACCTGCAAGGTTGCTCAATACAGCGAAGGGTGGTAAACATCCCCACCGCAATCGTAAATCGTCGAGTAAGCGAGGAGCTTGCAAAACGTCTCAAAACACAATTCGACCTCATCGCTGTAAATAGCGAACTCTCAGACGAACACCTTCAGATAGAGCTTAAGCACATTCGGGATAAGTATATTAAAAACCTGGGCAAGGCCTGGGGAAGTGTGATGTTGAGAGGTAAAAGAGACGAGTTCGATAAGGAAATCGAGGAACTACGTAAAAAGGTCCAGGAGCATCAGGCCAAAGTTACCCAGAATCTGCAAAAAGAAATCGACCGCTCAAGAGACCAGGTGGTCGATGCTTTGTGGCAACAGGTAGTCAATGACCCGCCCGACGAGCTACGCGGCCAGATTCTGGCATCAAAACCTGATGAAAAAACCGCAAAGGCTTGGCTCATAAGGGAGCTTGCCCGGTGTTTTCCAACAGCAAAGAAAATCCTTACCCAAATGAAACTTGATTGTCAGTTCCGTGACGTTACTTACGAAACCTTAACTCAGGAGGGTTTTGCTAAAGCGCTAAGAGCGGCCTGTCCGTTCGTTCCCTGGGACAAACCCTTCGATGAGTTTCAGGCGGCCAGAGAAAAATAAGCAGGCCGGTCGTCCCGATTATCCAGCCTCTTTTGCGAACTGCTCAGCCATCTTTTGGGCAAACGCAAGCACCTTCGGCGAATAATTCCGTCACATTTGACCTCCTCTCCCAAAAATTTCCTATTTCATTGGCCGACCGCCTTCTGCCCCAAAACTAAATCCGCCACACTTCTGGCGGATAAAAACTAACCTGCCAGCCGCCGGTCTTAAACATAATCTTTACAATAGCGAATTTGTGAAGGCACAGTATGCATTCAGGGAACCTGTAATAAACAACACGTAACCAATAACAACCAATATTATTGCTATGATGTTTAAGATCGGCCACCATCTGAATGTCTTTTTGCCGGACTGATCTGTATTATTCACACTGCTATCTGCAAATCCAGCTAAATAGGTTACTCCGCTTGCCAATGTAACACTAAGTACACCTGCAATAAACATTAACATAGAAAAACATAACTTTAACAACAAAGAATTGTCTGTGTAATTGTTCATAGCTGTGCCAATAAATGCCAGCATGGCTACTGAAGCACCGCCGTTTATCAGCAAAGCAGTCTTCATCGCAGCCTGTCCCTGCATGTTTACTTGCTGATACCTGATTATGGAACACTGCGTATCGGTTTTCCATTTCTCAAGCTCGCACTTGTAGCATTCCATTTCAACTTTCCATTTTTCTAAAGAATCATCATCCATTTCAATTCCCCTAACTGTACATGTTATCGTTTTTCTTTCTTATTTTATTGGCCAGCCGCCGTCGGCGGCGTTCAGGGCGACATCAGGCAGCATATAGATTCTGGCCTGGTCCATAGTACGAATCATAAACGTGTTGATACACCAAATCGCATTTCTTCTCGTACAGTTCCTGTGTGTAGACCTCTGGCAAGCCTTCGAGTATTTCCTCAATGGACAACCTCACCGCCGCCCGCGATTGCTGCCTCTTCCGCCAGTCCAAGACAATCTTTTCTCTTCTGAGCTTTGAAAGGAGTTCTCTGGCTACCTTTTTAACCTCGTCCTTCTCCTTGGCCGTCAATTCCATGTCCGGCTTCGTCAACAGGTCAAACACTGCAAGCTGCTCCTCCGACAGTTTTTCCCCAAGGCCTCGTTTCTCTTCCTCGTTCAATTCCTGAGCGAATGTCACCAACCGGCTAAAGAACTCATCAATGTTGAGACTGCCAGCATTGTATTCGTCGATCATCTGCTGAAACTTTTCCAGAAAATCCATTCTGGTTCTGTTTAGCCTTACCATTCTTCTGAGCTTCGCGTTGATAGTCCCTCTGAGTTTCTCTACTTCGATTCTTTTCCTCGCCTTGACAAATTTCTTTTTCAAGGCTTCAAAGTCAATCTGGCTCAGGTCGACGAGTTGCTCTGCGGGCTGTATGATGTATCCTTCGGAAGCGATCGACTCATCAAGTAAATTTTCGACAGCCTGCTTTACAGAAGAAATATCGGCAGCGGGGATCAATGACCGAATCTTTTTGGCAATGACTCTAAACAGCCTGCAAATAGAAAAATACTCGTTGGCAGCAGGGTCTGGCAGAACCGCTTTGTACAGTCTATTCACGTTGTCTGCCAAGAGCAGGTACTTTCTCTTAGAGTCATCATTGACAATCACAGCTTCGACAGCATCATCCAACCGTTTGACACGCTCAAAACCTTCATCTCTCTGAATATCAAGCGTGTTGACACCCCGCTGGGATAGGAACTTCGTTGTCTCGTCAATAGCTTGCTTTAGCAATCTGACCAGTTCTTCTTTGCTCTTCAGGTTTAACTGCATTCCGCTGAATTCGTATGCGAGGTGAAAAAGCCATAAAGGTACTGCTGCTGGGCGAGAGGGATCAAGCGCAGTCCCTTTCAACTTGAAGGTTACATTTATTCAATACTAATCACTGTAACCGTTATTGACGGAGGATATGCATACTGTCTACTTTGCTCGTCTCGCCCGCCACTCGCCCAGCATGCGTTTGAGGCGATGCAGGATCCCGTCGCGCGCCAGTTCCGGCGGGACCACCGCAGAGGCACGCAACTTCTCCAACGACGCGGCATTCTCCTCCGCACGGGCCGCCGCCAGGTCCGAGAGCACACGCGGGATCTCTTCCCGCAACGATAGCAGGTGCGCAAACGCATCCCGGTCGAATTCAAGCAGCTCACAATTCGTGACGGCCGTCATGGTCGCGCTCCTCGGCAAGCCGGTCAAGAGGCTCATCTCACCGAAAAGCGCACCCGGCTGCAGCTCGAATTCAATGGGCCGGGCGGCGTCGGAACTCGCAATGCTGCCCTGCACTTTTCCCTGGACAAGGACATAAAATGACTCTCCGTCGTCCCCCTGGCGCATTAAGACCTCGCCGTGGGTGAATCGGGTGCGTTTCACGTTTCGTGCCAGCGTCTTCAGCTCGTCGCGGCTGAGCATGCAAACGCCCTCGGGACCGGCCATGAGCTTACGCCCGAAGTCGCTGCGGAGCAGATCGTCCACAATGCGTTCGATCTCCGACGCCAGCGGCTTCTCAAATTGCTGGGCATGAACGGCCTGCATGAAGTTGTCGAGCAGACGGCCGCTCATCGGGAACGGGATCTCGATCCCGCGGCGGTTGAACTTGTACCAGATCATCCGCATCACGTGGCCTTCGATCGGCATGCGCTGCTCGTACTGATTCGACCAGAAACGCAGAACATACTCGATACAGAAATCCTTGAATCCGGTCACGTAGGCGTCCGGTGCCGGATGTTTCTCGACCATCGGCACATTTTCCGCGGCCTCAATCAGTGCGGCGATGACGTCACCCGGGGCGTCGCCGTAGCTGGCCGACACCGGCACCTCGTGCCGGCGCAGGCTCGTGGGCGACGTGAAATTGCGGAGGGTCGCGTCTGCCATTTTGCCGTTGGGGACAATCACAACGTGTCCGCCGGTCGTGCGCAGCCGCGTCTCGCGCCAGTTGACCAGCATTACCTGCCCGACCGTTCCCTCTACCTCGATCCAATCGCCAACCGACATGGAACGGCTGGCGTGCAGGGACATGCCCGCCAGCAGGTTGCCCAGCACCCCCTGCATGGCGAAACCGATAACACCGGTCACAATGGCCGTCGAGGTGAGCAGCACGGTGATCTTGAGATCCAGTTGGTACTTGATCAGCATGAAGGCTACGCCCAGCATGATCGCCAGTCGCAGCAAACCCCGAGTAAGCCGGCTGAGGGGGCAGGTCCGCCCCATCTGCACGAAAAGCTCGACAAACAGCCCCTCAGCAAGCTTCACTATGGTGTAAATGCCCCAGAACGTCAGCCAGGCCTGATGGTAGGTGCGCGGAAGCACCGCGAGCTTCGCGTGATCGAGCCAGTAGACCAGCGGAACGGAAAGCACCAGCACGAGAACGGGGAACGCTATGTAACTCAACAACGCTCCGGCAAACTGCCGGCCGGAACGCCGACCCGACTCGACACCCTCGGCGGAGACGTATCGGCGGCGGAACGGAAGTGCCAGCAGATACGCGATGAGCAGCACCGCTGTTGCCAACGCGACGTTCTGAATGTAGGGCAGTATGGGTAAGAGCCATCTCAGCATGAGTGCACCTCAGGTTCCTTTGCCGCCGATCGTCAACCATTGCCCCGCCCGCGCCAGTGCGCCGCCGAGCGAGCGATTCTTCACCTGCCGTTCCACGACGCGCAATGCCTCGTCGTCCGCCTCCGGGGCGTGGTGCCCAAGGAGCACTTGCTTGATGCCTGCGGACTCCGCAATGTCCAGGCAGTCCTCCCAGCAACTGTGCCCCCACCCGGCAAACGCACCCTCGTCTGCCCGGGCAAAATGCGCATCGATGACGAGCGCATCGGCCTGTTTGGGTTCGCGGCACATTGCCATGAATGCCGTCTCGTGTGCATCCGTCCGATTCCGCCATTCGAGATCGGTGGCGAAGACGAGCGATGCACCGCAGCCGGTGTCGTCGATACGGTAGGCCAGACACCCGCCGGGATGTGGCACCGGACACCCTCGCACGCGCAAGCACCCAACCTGGATTTCATCCGTTGCGAACTCGGCAAACTCGAACCGTGCGCCCATTCGCTCCCAGGACACCGGCCAATACGGCGGCGCAAGCAGCGACGTCGCTGCATCACGAACGCCCCCATCGGCAAAGGTCGGCCCAACGAACTTGAAGAACCAGTCCGACCTGTAGAACAGGGGGTTCATCGTCAGCCCGGCCACGTGGTCGAGATGGTAATGCGAGAACAGCACTGTCACCTCGCCCGGCCCTGCCTGGGCCAATTGCCTGGCGACAGCACGCATGCCGGTCCCGGCATCGAGCACCAGTCGTTTGCCGCGTGACCCGACGAGCAGCAGCGACGTCGTGTCGCCACCAAATTCCTCGAAGGCGCCCCCGGTGGACGGCCGGCTCCCGCGCATTCCGCCAATGAAAAGCCGCAGGCTCATTTTTCCGTCAGCCCCCATACCCCATCCCACGACGCCAGAGGATGGGCACACAGTTCCGCACAGCGCCGAGCATAACTCCGCGCTGCCGGATCGTCAGGCAGTTGCTCGAAAACCTCCCTCGCCGCGGCGAAATCGCCTTCGCGGAAACGAGCCAGTCCACCGGCAAATACATCCCAGCCGGCCGGCACGGCATCCGCCGCGAATCCCGTCAGCTCATGCACCGCCACGGCGGTCTTCCTGCCCACAACACGCAGGTCTGCCAGTTTGCGGCCGCTGAACTCGGCCGACGCCAGCCGCCACGTACTCCCGGAAACCATGGTCTCCGTGCCGAACGCTTTATTGGCGCCTTCCAGACGGGACGCCAGGTTCGCTGCGTCCCCCAGAATCGTGTAGTTGAAGCGTTTGTGCGATCCCATGTTGCCCACGACGACCTCACCGGTGTTGAGCCCCACCCTCATCCGCAGCGCTGCCCCGGTGCGCTGCTGGTATGCCTCCCGAAGCTCGGCCAACCGTCGTTGACAGCGCAACGCCGCACGGCAGGCACGCACCGCATGGTCCGATTGCTCCAGCGGCGCGTTCCAGAACGCAATGATCGCATCGCCCTCGTATTTGTCAAGCGTACCACCCTCATCCAAAATAATGTCCGTCATCTCGCTGAGGTAGTCATTGAGCAGGGCCGTCAACTCGACCGGACCCAGTTTCTCGGAGAACGTCGAGAACCCGGCCAGGTCCGTGAACATGATGGTCAGTTCTCGCTTCTCACCGCCAAGCTGGAGATGCTTGGGATCGCGGAGGATCTTCTCGATCACCTCGCCACTCAAGTAGTACCGGAATGCCTGTTTGATGAATGCCTTCTGACGTCCCTCGGCCCAATAATTCATGGCCAGAGCGCCAACGAGCCCCAGTGCCGAAGCCGTCTCCTGTGCGGCGACCGGCCACCACCGTCCTTGGGCATATGCGGCAAAACCGACAACCATCGGCACCCCCAACCACACGACGGAAAGAGGCCCCGCCTGCCACCATTTACCCCCGTAGGTCAAAGAGACTGCGGCGGCAATGGCTGTTGCCATCACGCCCAGAATCACCACGGGTACGGCCGCGTCGGCAATGAAGGAATCCGTGAGCAGGTTGTCAACGAACGTCGCATGTAGGACGGCTCCGGGACATTTGGGGTTGACCGGGACCGGCCGCAAATCCAGCAAAGCCGGTGCACTGCACGCCACGAACACATAACAATCCTTAACGGTCTCCGGCGACAGTGAGGGTGTTTCGCCGTCACTCAATCGCAGTTCGGACTGGATGACCGCGGCGGCGGAAACTGCTTGCGGCAGACCGCCGCGACCCCTAAAACGCAGGATCGCGTCGCCGTGCCGGTCGAGAGGAATGATCTTGTTCCCTACCCGCAGTTGCCCGGCCGACGCCGTGACAGGCACAGTCTCCGCACGGTTAGCCAACCACGCGGCCAACCCGAGCGCCGGGATCGAAACGCCATCAAAACGGCAGAACGGTGAGATCCGCCGGAACACACCATCCGCATCCGGCGTGCCCGTGACGTGTCCCACAGCAGCCGCCCCGGAAGCCACCTCCGGCACCGGGAACAACAGATTTCTGGATGCCCCCATGGCCGGCAGATCGATCTTCAAATCCGGGCGCGGCATATACTCCGGCCACGCGTTTAGGCTTCCCCCCGGCAAGACAGCCAAGACCGCCGGTGCACCCGCCGACAAGGCTTGCCCCATCGCTTGGTCGTCCGCCACCCCGTAGACCGAAGGCTCGGTGAAGAGCAGGTCCAAGACAAGCGCCCGGGCCCCGCCCCGCTTGCAGAATGCCGAGATCGCGCCGTACGCTTCGCGCGGCCATGGCCACCCCCAAGCGTTTTCGCGTTGCCCCCAATCCAGACTGGCCTGGTCCAATAGAATCAGTTTAACCTGGGGCGAGGGGCTCTCTCGTTGTGCAAAAAACCGGGCACGCCACGTCCATGTCGGGGCTTCCCAGGATTCCAGCCAGCCCAGCCGCCACACGAGTAACACCGTCACCCCGGCGACCAAGCCGATCACCGTTCCGCGCAAACATTTGCCACCGTGCTTAGACATGCCATCCTTCCGCCTGCGGGATTCTACTGGCCCGCGACGATCGGCTTTATGACAGCAGAGAAGCGTTGCTGCCTGACGGCATCGGGGGCAGAGTCCGCATCCGTGATCGTCGTGCGTAGTGCGTCTGCGCGGCTCCGCGCGGACGGATGCGTCTTGACGAATCCGAGTCCTCCCGCATCGGTTAGCTGCTCATCCATGCGCTGCAACATGGCGATCATCGCCGTTTCCGGATAGCCAGCACGCCGAAGAAGTTCCACTGCGGCGGCATCCGCGCTGCGTTCCTGCTTTCGTGAGTAGCCGCTGGTCGTCAGTGTCATCACAACATCGCCCACCGAGGTCTCGAACTCTCGCGTCAACGACGCTAACTCCTCGCTGCCCAACTGCTTGGCGGACTCCGCGGCGATAATCGTGAACGCCTCGGTCAAACGTCCTTGCTTGATCGAACTGAGTCCGTGTTTCTTCTCAACATGACAAATCTCGTGTGCCAGCACCGCCGCCAGTTCATCCTCATTCTCGCAGCATCGCAGCATCCCGCGAGTGACCAGGATCAGCCCACCCGGCGCGGCAAACGCATTGATTTCGTTCGAATCGAGCAGCAGGAAATGGTAGCCGCCAAACGTCTCGGGGCGTTCGGAGAAAATGGCCAACGACTGGCCGAGCAGGTTCAGATAGGCATTCGCCTCCGGCCGGTCCAGCGGCGGGTAAGTCTGGAGCACCTGCGCCGCCACGGCCCGCCCGATGTAGTACTCCTGTTCCGGGGTCAGATCCTGCCAGGTCTTCTCCACAGCCTGCGCGCCGCGGTTGATCGACTCCGCCTCATCAGCAGATATCACTCCGGCCTCTCTCGCGATCTGGGTGCCTGCCTCGCGGACTGTCTCGCAACCGGAGAACAGCACGGCTGCAAACAGCCCAAAGGCCAGTATCAAAATAAATGTGCGTCTCTCGCTCATTGGGCACCTCCAGGCAGATTCCCCTGCGTCCGGAACTTCATGATCTGATCCGCATCGACATTGAACGCGGCCATCCGGTCCACCCAGGTGTAATCAAGCTTCCCATCTTTCTTGAGCTTTGCCTCGACCTGCTCGTTGAAGCCCTTGCCCGCCAGGGCGACCTCATCGGACGAGACCCCGGTGGTGGCGTCGGTCGTCCCCGCACGCATGGCGACCGGTTTGCGGGAGAGTGCCGATTCGTGCAGCCAGCCTGTTTTGCCGTCTGCAGTGGTTACCGGGTACCAGCCCTTTTGCAGCACGCCGGCCTGGACGAGTGCGCCGTACTCCACCGAGGCGATGACGGCACCAAGTTGCGAAGGAGTCGCACGCAATCTGCAGTTCCGCACCTGAATGCTCATCGGCGTTGCGAATGCCGCACCTGCAGAGATCGTAAACAACACCGCAAGAACCCTGATCTTCATAACATTTACCTCCCATGAACCTGACACCTTGCTCGTTTCCTTTCGTGACTCAATGCGGTTCCGCGTCCTGCTGCGGAAGTCGGATCAGACGAGCGCACATCAATCATTGATTGCACATCATTGCGTATTCCAGTTTACGTGTCAAGTGCTCAAAGCATGACTTTCAAACAGGGTGCACCCAAAGATTCCGGCGGAACTATGATTTCCCTACCGAAAATTCGGTCGTTGGTTGTTCCCAAGGGTCTGCGTGCAATTGCCAACACCCGAAAAACTACCAGAAATGATGCCATCATCAGTAGGAGTCAGCCAAGATGGGCATCTGCAAAGTGCTGTTTCTTCTATTTCGTGGCTTGCCTGCCAGTCGAAGCAATTTGATCTTGGAGAATCTCGCTCTTCGCAGAAACAAACGGTCAAACATCCGAAACTCAAGAGCGAGGACAGAATCTTCTGGGTATGACCCTGGGTTGCTCGACCTCGACAAGGCCTATCCAGCACGTGCGAGATGCCAATGGGCGCCGCCTGGTTGTCCGCAACGGTCATCTGCCGGCCAGAGTGATTCAGACCGGAGGCTACTATGAACGTCAAATCACATCATACTTTGGACAAGTTATTGAAGCTGTACAAAACAGAATCCAACCCCAAACTCGCCCGCAGGGTTCATGCAGTATATCTGGCACAAGAGGGCCTGACCTGTCCTGAGATTATGAAAATAATTGGTGCTGGCCGTCGTACCATCCAAAAATGGATTAAAAGATATAACCAGGGTGGTATAGAACAATTAAAAGATAAACCTCGTCCTGGCCAGCCAACCAAATTGCCTCGCCAGATGGAACAGACATTCCGTCAACGTATCCAAGCAGGTCCTCTTGAAGAAGATGGCGTCTGTGTTCTTAACGGCCCGGCCATCAAGCGGAACATTGCTCTGTTGGATGTCCTACTCATCGGCCGATCCCCTGCAAGTGAATGTTCACCAGCGCGTTGACCGCCACCTTGATATACTCCGGCAGTTTCGGCCAGACCGCCACAATTTCAGCAAGGTCAGCCGGTAGGTTTTGGGTGTCAATCTGCCCCTGTTTTTGGGATTTTGGTATCAACTGGGGTGTCAACTGCGTTTTTGAGATTTCGCAAGTCTTTGTTTGTTCAGGACTTGCGTTTTTGCTGCAACGGACTGAAAATCCGTGTGTCGGCGGTTCAATTCCGCCCCTGCCCATTGCATCTTCGAGATGAACGGGGAAAGCTGTAGGTTCAAACAATCGGTACAGCAGATCAAACTGAAGAAGAAGTGAACTGGTACTTGTGTGCCTCCAGATGGAGGTTTATTATGTGGCCTGTGTGTGGCTGATGGATTCGGCAGGCTCACCACAGGTTTGCGTGCCGACCCGTGGCTGTTTTACATGCCGATTACCATACGGTGCAGGTATTACTCCGGCTGACCAGTGTACCATTTGCGGGGAACGTCTTCGCCGGTCGTCTCTTTTATCTCCGTCACGTGCGCATCCAACCAGACGGTTACGGATACCCCGCGGTGGCGAAAACACTCCTGGATACCATCGGGAAACCAAGTCGCTCTCGGTTCAAATCTCCACTGTGTCAGATTGATCTTCTCGAGAGGCTTGATGTAAAAAGTGTCTCCATTGTCGTCCAACAGTTGCTCGATGTGATCCTGAAAAACGATGACCTCATCGTGTTTTTTGAAGTCGTGATAGGTATTTGTATTTCTCTTCCCGCTCGAACCTTTTATCTCCCTCATCTGGGAAACGTATCCGTTGAGGCCGTAGGAGCAGTATCTGAAGTACTGCTGCGACGGCAGCCCCCAAGGTGGACCCCATTCCGGCCAGTCATCCACCCGTTTTGTGCTGGGGCAGCGAAAAATCTTCTTATTCTTGGCGTACGGGAAGTACGCAATTCCCCAGTACGCCATATCATCATTTGGCCCGTAGGGCCTTACTACCGGTGGATTCTCCCAGGCATTATCCCAAAGACCATTGTTGGGCGAGTTGTGCGTTTTGCCATCATAGTCCTCTGTGTACATTTTCAGAGCCAGCGCCAGGTCTTTAACATGTGCGGTGCAAACGACCTTTCTTGCCTGGTCTTTCGCCGCCCTCAGAGCAGGCATCAGAATTGCCATCAGCAGTGCTATGATAGCAATCACCACCAGCAACTCAATTAAGGTGAAAGCTCTCCACTTTTTCATTTTGTTGCCTCGACGATTTATAGGATACCAGAATCGATGGCCTGCTTTCAAACCTTTTTTGGCCAATTTGTACAGCCGACCACCTCCCACCAGCGTCGACCAGAATCTCGCCTTATGGGCCCCGCAGGTTCTGGCAAGGCCGCTGAGCGTTCGTGGGATCGGTACACCCCAGATACTGCTCACCAAAAATAGCCAGGTCAAGCAGATCAACCGCACCGTCTCTATTCAGGTCGGCTGGCAAATTGGCGGGCCCGAACATATAAATTCGTCCCGTGTCAGTGCTTACATAAAGACGCCCATCAGCGGCAGCCAGAGCACGCGCGCGACCTTCGACATTTCGACTCCAGAGCTCCTGCCCATTGGCGGTACTGTACGCAACAACTTTGTTTGTGCCACCGGCAAAAAGAACATCACCTGCCAGAATCAAAGCATACGGACAGTCGCACGTAATCGACCATACCGCACTTGCATTGCTGCGGTTAATGGCCGAAAGTGAATTCTCACTTAGCAGATAGGCCACGGTTTCCGAGACGACCAGACGACGCCCATTGGGATGTGTAGCAA
>Ga0315274_10004160_pt1 | contig 21336 bp, 22 predicted proteins | sample YL17G02_20_MG_FD_203700 | JGI IMG/M metagenome (GOLD analysis project Ga0315274, IMG submission 203700) | Sediment microbial communities from Yellowstone Lake, YNP, Wyoming, USA - YL17G02_20 | ecosystem: Environmental > Aquatic > Freshwater > Lake > Sediment | place: USA: Wyoming | collected...
GCATGTGCAGGTGTTCGGTTAGAGTGTATGATGAGGCAACGAATCACACAAAGTTAGATTTACGATCAAGCAATTCGGCGATTTGACAAACCGGCATGTCCTGAGTATACTTCAACCGTGATTGAATGATTTGAGTACAGCGGGGGCAGACCGTGAGTAGCCGCGCGAAGCCGAGCCTGGCAGAACTGTCCGTTGTCCTGAAGGTGCTCAGCGATCCCACGCGATTGATGATCTTTGAACGGCTCATACAGGGCGTGCAATGCAATTGTGAGCTGGGCGACTGCCTGGACCTGCCGATGAACCTCATTTCGCACCATTTGAAGGTGCTGCGGGAGGCGGGCCTGATAAACGGCCAGCGCGACCTTGTGGACATGCGCTGGGTGTACTACTCGGTCAATCAGGAGGCACTGGCCCGGCTGCGCGAGGACCTCTGTGCGTTTCTTGATCCTGAACGAATCAGGCAGGAATTGCCTGCCTGTCGCACGCAGTCGTAGGTAGACTCTGTCGAGACGGTGCTGCAAGAGCAGCGCCGGTTTTTTGGAGCGTATAATTCAATGGAGGTTGAATTACAATGAGCAACCGTGTATTGCAGAATGGTATGACAGACACTGAAGCAACCCAGGCGGCGCAGGTCGAGGTATTCGACCCGCCGATGTGCTGTTCCAGCGGCGTATGCGGCCCGGCAGTGGATATTGGCCTGCTGGACGTAAATGCCATGTTTCTGACTCTCCAGGAGGAGGGTGTGGCCGTGCAGCGCTACCAGATGAGCAGCGATTTGCAGGCCTTCCTGCGCAATCCGGAGGTGCTTCGCCTGATCCGAGAGCGGCAGATGGCAGCTCTCCCCATCACGCTGGTCAGGGGCAGCGTGCTCACAGTGGGTGCTTACCCATCCCTTTCCGAGATCAGGAATGCGCTGAATGGAGGGAGTCACTAATGGCCGCGCAGTTCACGTTCTTTTCGGGTAAGGGCGGTGTGGGCAAGACCAGCATGGCCTGTGCCACCGCTGTACGCTACGCCGACGATGGCAAGCGGACTCTGATTGTCACCACCGACCCGGCCTCCAACCTGGCCGATGTTTTTGAGCAGGCGATCGGTCACCAAATTGTGCCTATCACGGGCGTGGCGAATCTGTGGGCCATGGAAATCGATCCCGATCGCGCTGCTCAAGAATACAGGGAGCGCGCTCTGGCGCCAATTCGGGCGGCGTTCCCGCCCGAATTGGTGCAGGTAATCGAAGAGCAGATGAGTGGACCGTGCACCACCGAGGTGGCCGCCTTTGATCGCTTCACCGATTTCCTGACCATGGACGAGTCGGCCGAGGCAACCACGGCGCGGGCTCCGGCTCGTCAGGACGGGCCTCCCAGGTTTGACGTGGTGATCTTTGACACGGCGCCTACCGGCCATACCCTGCGGCTGCTCCAACTGCCGTTTGAGTGGAGCCAAGCCATCGATTCCGCCGCTCAGAACAACGGGCAGACGTGCATCGGCCCAGCAGCGGCGATTCAGGACGCCAGACTCAAGTACGAACAGGCCATGACCATCCTGCGCGATTCCCGGCAAACCACATTCGTCTTTGTGCTGCACCCGGAAGCCATCGCCATCCAGGAGACTCGGCGCACCATCGGAGAACTGGGCAAGCTCGACATCCACGCGCACCAGTTGATTGTCAATGGGATCATTCCGCCCGAAGCGATGGCCAACCCGCTCTTTGCGGCTCGGGCGCAGATGCAGGCACGCTACCTGCAGCAGATCAAGGCTGAGCTGCAATACCCGACGCAATGCATGTATTTGCTGGCGGGTGAGATCAAAGGTGTGGCCGGCCTGCGCGAGGTGCCAAAGACGCTTTTTGCAGCGGTGACCCTTGTCTTGCCTAGGCCGGCTTCGTCTTCGGCGCAGCCCATCCCCGCTAGGGTTCAGCAGTCTGTGGCGTCATCCTCATTGCTGGCTCGCCTGGTGCCGAACGGTCACCGTCGTGCTCTGTTCTTCGCAGGGAAAGGCGGTGTGGGCAAGACGGTGGCGTCCTGCGTGACCGCCGTTTGGCTGGCGCGTCAGGGCTACCGCACTCTGCTGCTCACCACCGACCCTGCGGCACACCTGGGCGACGTTCTGGACGTGCCGGTGGGTGACGAGGCAGCTCCGGTGGAGGGAGCACCAAATCTGTGGGCAGCCAGAATCGACCCGAAAGCCTCCGCTGAGGCGTACAAAGGCCGCATTCTGGAGGACGCACGCCAGCAGGGCCGGTCAGAGAAGGACATTCAGGTCATGGCCGAGGAATTGGATTCACCCTGCACCGAGGAAATGGCCGCCTTTGATCGCTTCATTGACTATGCGTCTCAAGAGCAGTGGCAGGTCATCGTTTTTGACACGGCACCAACGGGTCACACTCTGCGCCTGCTGGAACTACCCATGGACTGGAGCCAGCAACTGGATGTGAAGATCTTTGCCAGCGTGGACAGCCGCGCCGCGGACGACGTGGCCAAGCGTCGCTTTGGGCAGGTCATCAGGATGATGCGCGACCCGGAGCGCAGCACCTTTGCTTTCGTCATGTACCCGGAGGCAACGCCGATCCTGGAGGCGTACCGGGCTATCGAGGAGCTGCACACAGTGGGCGTGGAGCCGGGGCTGGTGGTCGCCAACCAGGTCCTGCCACCAGAGCAGTGTACTACGTCCTTCGCTCAAGCCCGCCGCATGATGCAGGACAAGTACCTGGCCGAGATCGCCTGGCGTTTTCCCGTGCCTGTAGTGCAGATTCCATTGCTGCCTCAGGAAGTAAAGGGACTGTCCATGCTGGCCAAGCTGGGCGACGAGATCTATGGCAGCGGCGCGAGCCGACGAATTTTCGATGAGACGCGGCTCTCGGTTGCGAGTGACAATGACGGAGGAGAAAAGTGATAGAAGAAGCGAGGACGGACGTCCAGGTCAGCGACAACATGGCCCTGGAGGCGGCACGCGAATTCGCCGCTGCGGTGGCTGAGACCGACGAGTATCAGGCGTTTGACGAAGCCCAAGTTCAGCTTGGACGCGATGCAAAGGCCCAGGAAGCCATCCGTGCCTACCAAGAGAAGCGGCAGGCGCTGGTCTGGCAGCTCCAGCTCGGCGCGGTTGCCGACGCTGAAGGGGAGGATCTGCAGCGGCTGGAGCAGACAATGCTGGCCCTGCCAGCGGTGCGGGCTTTTGTGGAGGCCCAGGGACGGCTGGGCCAACTCTGTCGTGAGATCGACGGTGTTGTCTCTGAGGCCATAGGTTTGAGTTTCGCTGCGGGTTGCGGCCCCGGCTGCGCCTGCGGATGACCGGTAAGGAGAGAGTAAATGCTGAATCCAACGTTGAACGCAGCGACACTGGCGTTTGCGCAAAAGCTGCGTGAGTCGGAACCGATCGCCGTTTTGAGGTTGGCCAAGGCACGTCTGGATGCCGACCAGGCCGCGCAAGAGCTCCTGGGCAGGCTTGCGAAGCATCAACGCATGCTCGCCCTCAAACAGCAGATGGGTCCGCGCGCGCAGAACGAGATCGATGATCTGCGCCGCCTCCAGCGGCAAGCGCAGGACAACCCAACGATTGGAGCCTACATCCAGGCCCAGCAACAAGCCCAATCCTTTCTACCCACAGTGAACGCTGCGATCAGCGAGCTCCTGGGTTTTGATTTTGGAGCCCTGGTCCGGGCAGCCGGCCGCTGATCCAGAATAGGAGGACAATCCAAGCATGCCTACGTACGAGTACGAGTGTCAGGACTGTGGCCACAAGTTCGACGTCTTCGCCACATTCCAGCAGAAAGCAGCAGGGCTGCAGCCAGAGTGCCCGCAGTGCCATGGCTCCAAGGTGCAGCAGGCATTCCGTTCGGTGATGTTCACTCGCAATGGCGGCGGCGCTGTCACGCCCGCACCAACGGGAGGGTGCTGCCCCGGAGGAGGTGTCTGTGGCTGACACGGGCCTTCCCGTCCACGTGAGCATCATCGGCGTACCGTCCGCCTGCGCCAGTGGAGTGACTGAGCCTTGGCGCGGCGTGGCACGCCTGGCCGCAGCACAGCTGGCGAGTCGTTTTGGTGCCCAGGTCGTAGTCGAGTACCTTGATCTCTTCTCCGCGGAGGCGCTGGCCTTGGTCGAGCGCGTCGAGGGCAACGTCCCGCTGGTCTTTGTCGGCGATGAGCTTTTCTCAGCAGGCAGCAAGGTATTGATACCGGCCATCCGCGAGCGCCTGGAAGGCATGGGGTTGAAGGCCATTGAGAGCCAAAGGCATCTACCTCAACGCAGCAAAGGGTAGTTGGATGACGAATAACATAACGAGTATGGTGACTGGGCGTGCTCTACTGGTCGTCTTGGCGCACCCGGACGACGAGAGTTTCGGCATGGGTGGCACGCTGGCCAAGTACGCAGCCGATGGCGCTCGAGTGACGCTGATCTGTGCCACGCGGGGCGAGGCAGGCATCAAGGGTTTGTCTCCAAGCGAGGCCGGCCAGGTGCGCGAGCGTGAACTGCAGGCAGCGGCAGCGGTCCTTGGCATCACCGAAGTGAGGTTCATGGGGTACCGGGATGGCGAGTTGGCGCTTGCTGACCCCGAAACAGCGGCCGGCCAACTGGTGCATGCCATGCGGGAGATCCGGCCGCAGGTCGTCATCACGTTCGGCCCGGACGGCATCTCAGGTCATCCCGACCACGTTGCCATTCACCAGTTAGCCACACTGGCTTTCGACCGGGCCGCTCTGCCGGCGCGTCTGTTCTACCTAGCGCCTTCTGCAGCCACTGAACAGGCCTGCGGAATTGCGCCTACCTTGGAAACGCCAGGCGGCTCCGTCGCGGGCATCGATGTCGGCGCGCATCTCGTGACCAAAGTGCGGGCCATGCAAAGCCACGTCAGCCAGAACCCGCCCTACCCCGGCCCGCCTGAACGGGAAGCTAGCCACCTTGCTTGCCATGAGTACTTTGCTCTGGCGCGCCCAGCCACCGCAGGCAGCGGGCTCTCCGATCTGTTTGGATCCTTTGCAGAAGGTGGGGACCTGCGGGCAGGGTGATCGCAGGGCAGTACCAGACTGAAGATGTGGTGACCGATGGTGTCTCTTGCCTCCTGCATCATCCTCTTGACCGCGGAGTCTCAACGCTCGTGACGGGGACGGCCTGCGGTACTATGGTCATTTCCATGGACGATGGGAGTAGTGGCGCAGTGCATGCTAGGTGAGGAGTCCCAGTGCGTGGCTCTGTGGCACCCCCATTTGTCTTTTTGCGAACTTGTAGTATAATGGCTATGATTTCAGCGCCTCTAGGGCTTCTCGCGCTGGCTGCAGGGTGCCTCGTGACCTTGACACCGCTGTGACCGGCTTTGCACCAAGCGCTTCTCTGGCAAGAGCTGTTGCGGCTGGCATTACCCGCGTGGATGACGTGGCTTGCTCCTGCTCGGCGCTGTCTGGAAATCCGTACAACCTGTAGTAACATGACAATGTAAGTCTTGTTGCTGTGTTCTCAAGCGCGGGCATATCGCTAACTCACGCATCCCTTGGGCATGGACTAGGCTAGGCGAATGATGGAGTTCACAGTCGAGTTCTTTGGTCTCCCGCGACGCTTGAGCGGGATCAAAGAAACTATAGTACAGGTTGAACGCGGCGCTACCCTGCGCGACGTTGTGGTTGCCTTGGCGGCCCGCTTCCCCGCTTTTCTCGGAGCTCTGATCGACCCGGACACGCACGATCTGAAGGAACCCTATTTCTTCAACATCGACGCGCGCTACGTCCCCCGCAATCTGGAGCACGCACCTCAAGAAGGTGAACGTCTGTTACTACTCTTTTTGGAGGCAGGAGGCTAATCATGTATTCGTACTCGGGTAGGATCCTGCACATTGACGTGTCGACCCGCAAGACGCATGTGCAGCAGGTCAATGAGGATTTCCTCAAAAAGTACATCGGTGGCGTGTCGCTGGCCACACGGCTGGTGTACGACAACACGCCCAAGGGCGCCGATCCGCTTGGGCCCGACAACGCGTTGTGCTTTGCGGCGAGCGCCTTTGCCGGCACGCTGGTGCCGGTGGGTGGCAAGCACGCTGTAGCCGCCAAGTCGCCCCTGACCGGCTTTATCGGCGACTGCCTGGCGTCCAGTTACTTTTCGTTGTCCATCAAGCGGGCTGGTTATGACGGCATCGTGATCAAGGGCAAGGCCGACAAGCCGATCTGGATCTTCATCGACGACGACGCGGTCACGTTCCACGACGCCGCCGACCTGTGGGGCATGGAGACCTTCCCGACCGAAGAGGCCATCCGGGCCCAAGTGGGCGACGAGCGCGTGCGCGTGACCACGATTGGGCCGGCCGGCGAAAAGCTGGTGCGCTTTGCCAACCTGACCAACGACCGCGGCCGCCAGGCTGGGCGCACCGGGTTGGGCGCGGTGCTGGGCTCCAAGCTGGTCAAGGCCGTCGCCATTCGCGGCACCAAACCCGTCAAGGTGGCGGACATCGACAAGCTCTGCGCTGCCTCGCACGTGTTGGGTGAGGCCGCCCAGGGGACCAAGACGGAAAAGTACCGCATTCTGGGCACTCCCTCCAACGTGCTGAACATGAACCGTCTTGGCGTGCTGCCTACCCGCAACTACCAGGACGGCACCTTTGAGGGCGCGGAGAAGATCAGCGGTGAGTACATGCACGAGCACTACACCGAGAAGGCGGTCTCTTGCGCCGGCTGCCCCATCGCCTGCGAGCAGATTGTGCACGTCAAGGAAGGTGACTATGCGGGGGCCAGGACCTCCGTAGACTACGAGTCACTGTACGCGGTAGGGCCCGACTGCGGCGTGGACTCCATGGCGGGCATCATTGCCGCTATCGAACGTTGCGATGCCCTGGGCATGGATACCATGAGCAGCGGCGTGACCATCGGCTGGGCTATGGAGTGCTTCCAGCGTGGCATTCTGACCAAGGAGGATTTCGGTGGCCTCGAGCCGACCTGGGGCAGCCACAAGGCCGTGGTGGAGCTGGTGAAGAAGATCGCCGCCCGCGAGGGCATCGGCGACCTGCTCGCGGAGGGTGTGAAGCGCGCTGCGGCCAAGGTCGGCAAGGGTTCCGAGCACTTTGCCATGCACGTCAAGGGCCTGGAAACGTGCGGGTACGATGCACGCGGTATGCAGACCTTTGCTCTGGGCTGCGCTGTTGGCACACGCGGGCCCTGCCACAACCGCTCGCTGGCCTACGAGCCCGATGCCAAGGGCAGCGTGGATCGCCTGAAAGGCGGACCCGACCGCGGCGTCCTGGCCAAAGAAGGCGAGGAGTTCGCCGGAGTCTTTGACATGGTCATGCTGTGCAAGTTCATCCGCAACTGCTTCCAGGACATCTGGACTGAGATTCCGCAGCTCTACACCTATGCCACGGGCATTCCACTGACGGCGGAGGAGTTGAAGCAAGCTTCTGAGCGTTCGTGGAATTTGAAGAAGGCGTTCAACATCCGCGAAGGCTGGAAAAGGGAAGACGACTGGCTGCCGCCACGCTGGCTGGAAGACCCGCTGCCCTCCGGAGCGACCAAAGGGATCTACGTTAAGCCTGAAGAACTACGCGTCATGATCCAGTCCTACTATGAAGCGCGCGGCTGGACGCCCGAGGGGCTGATCCCCAAGAGCAAGCTGATTGCTCTTGGTCTGGAAGACATTGCTGAGGACGTGGGGGTTTGACATGGACAAGCAATTCCAACACATCGTTTGCGATCCGGACAAGTGTACGGCCTGTGAAGACTGCGTGCTGGCCTGTTCTGCGACGAAGCACCAAGTCTTTGACCCTGCCCTGTCTCGCATTCGCAACGTGCGCATTGAGCCTGCTGTGTGCATCTCTGTGGCCTGCCGGGCGTGTTCCGACCCGCCGTGCGTACTGGCCTGCCCGCGCAACGCGCTGAGCCAGAACCTGGACAAGGGCACCATCATCGTGGACCAGGACCTGTGCGATGGCTGTGGCTGGTGCATCGAGGCCTGCGAGTTTGGCGCGATCTTGCTCAACCCGACCACCAAGAAGGTGGAGATGTGTGACCTGTGTGCGGACAAGGACGAGCCGCAGTGCGTCAAGTTCTGCCAGAAGGGCGCCCTCACCGTGAGCTACCCGGAGATTCTGGCACAGAAGACCCGGCGCGAGGTCGTCACCAAGCTGTTGCAGGAGCTGGTCAAGTAGGTGCAGACCTCAGGTCTGCCCTTCTTCATCGGTATGAATGGCGGATGAAGCGCTCCCTGCGCTCCATCCGCCGTTTCCCATTGCCGCCAGCGACTGCGTGCGAATCATCGGTTCAGTCAGGAGAGGTGCATGAGCGATAACGAGAATCCCAGAATCGGAGTCTACGTCTGCCATTGCGGCTCCAACATCGCCGGCGTGATCGATCCCAAAGAAGTGGCGGACTATGCCGCCAAGCTACCGGGCGTGGTTCTGGCCAAGGACAACCTCTACACGTGCGCCGACTCCGGCCAGCGGTTGATCGAGAAGGATATCAAGGAACACCACCTCAACCGGGTTGTGGTGGCCGCCTGTTCCGTGCGCCTGCACGAGCCCACCTTCCGCGCGTGCGTGTCCAAGGCGGGGCTGAACCCTTTCCTGTTCGAGATGGCCAACATTCGAGAGCAGGATACCTGGGTACACTCGCACGAGCCCGAAAAGGCCCTGCAGAAGGCCAAGGAACTCGTCGCCAGCGCGGTCGCCAAGACCCATTTCCTGACCCCGCTGACTATGATCGAGGTGCCTGTCACGAAACGGGCCCTGGTCCTCGGCGGCGGCGTGGCGGGCATCAGCGCAGCGTTGGACCTGGCCGACATGGGTATCGAGACCATCCTGGTGGAAAAGGAGCCGAGCATCGGGGGGAGGATGGCGCAACTCAACAAGACCTTCCCCACGATGGACTGTTCCATCTGAATTCTCGCCCCCAAGATGGTTGACGCGGCGCGTCACCCCAAGATCAAGCTGATGACCTACAGCGAGGTCAAACGAGTTGAAGGTTTCATCGGTAATTTCAAGGTTCTGGTGGAACAGAAGCCCCGCTACGTGATGCCGGACCGCTGCAACGGTTGCGGCCTCTGCGCTCCCCTGTGCCCGATTGAGGTGCCCAACGAGTTCGAAGAGGGCATTGCCCCGCGCAAGGCCATCTACATCCCGCACAGCCAGGCCGTGCCGCTGGTCTACACGATTGACATGGACAACTGCATCCAGTGCTACAAGTGCGTGGATGCCTGCGGCAAGCTGGATGCCATTGATTTCGGCCAGCAGCCCAAGCAGACCTGGTTGGATGTGGGCACCGTCGTCGTGGCCACGGGTTTTGACAGCTTTGACCCCTCCCCGATTGAAGAGTACGGCTACGGCCGCTTCCCCAACGTCATCACCACGCTGGAGCTGGAGCGCATCAACAACTCGGCTGGGCCCACCGCGGGCAGGATTATGCGTCCCTCCGACGGTACGCTGCCCAAGCGCGTGGCCTTTGTGCAGTGTGTCGGCTCGCGCGACGAGCACTATAACGCCTACTGCTCAGGCTTTTGCTGCATGTACACCATCAAGAACGCCGTGCAATGGAAGCAGACGCACCCCGATACGGACATCACCATCTTCTATATGGACATCCGCACGCCGGGCAAGAGCTATGAAGAGTTCTACCAGCGGGCCCGCGAGATGGGCATCCGCTTCATCCAGGGGCGCCCATCGCGCATCAACGAGGACCCAACGACCGGCAACCTGCTGGTCCAGGCCGAGGACCTCGCCCTGGGCGAGGTGGTCGAGTTGGAGAGCGACCTGGTGGTGCTTTCCACGGCCGCCGTGCCGCGGGCAGACACCGAGCTGGTGGGCACGACCCTGAACATCAGCCGCAGCCCGGGGGGCTTTTTCATGGAGTATCACCCCAAGCTACGCCCAGTGGACTCACCCACGGATGGCGTCTTCCTGGCGGGCGCTGCGCAGGGCCCCAAGGACATCCCGGCCAGCGTGGCGCAGGGCAGCGGCGCCGCCTCGCGCGCGGCGCGCATCCTCAATGCCAAGACCTGGGAGATCGAACCCATCGTGGCGCATGTGTGGGAGGATCGCTGTATCTCGGCCCAGGGAAAGAAGTGCGGCATCTGCGCCACCAAGTGCCCCTACAGCGCCATTCTCGTGGAGCAGGGCAAGGCTGCCCAGGTGACGGCGGCCAAGTGCCATGGCTGCGGCGGCTGCGTGGCCGAGTGCCCGCACAACGCCATCACCCAGATGCACTTTACCGACGCGCAGATCATCGCCCAGATGCACGCGCTGTTGGCCAAAGAGCCTGAGAAAAAGGTCTTCGCCTTCATGTGCCACTGGTGCTCCTACGGCGGCGCAGACAATGCCGGCACCAGCCACTTTGAGTACCCGGCCTCGCAGCGCGGCATCCGCGTGATGTGTTCGGCGCGCATGGACCAGGACTTTATCTACGAGGCGTTTCGCCTGGGGGCAGGCATGGTGCTCGTCTCGGGCTGCCACCCGCAAGACTGCCACTATATCTCCGGACAGCGCGTCGGGGCAGAACGCTTTGAGAAACTGGCCAAGCGCCTCGCAGACATCGGCATCTCGCCGCAGCGCTTCCGCGTGGAATGGATCTCCGCGGCCGAAGGCAACAAGTACGCCCAGGTGATCCGTGAAATGGACGAGACGCTGCGCTCCATCGATCCGGCCACGCTGCAGGAGGAGATCGAGAGAGTGCGGCCCGAACTGGAGCGCAGGTTGCGCCGTCTGCCCGAAATCCCCTCCGTGGCGCAGGCGCTCGAACTCAAGGTCTGCGTGTAAGGGGTGCGTTGATGCGACGTCTGAACGAGTGCGCCCCCAAGTTCAAAGACCAGGTCATGGCGGAGCCCGGCGGCGAGAACCTGATCCGCTGCTACGCCTGCGGCACGTGCATGGCCACCTGCCTGATCCGGCGCAAGGATCCCGACTATAACCCGCGGCGCATCATGCACAGGGCCATCCTGGGCATGCGGCATGACGTGCTCTCCAGCCGTCTGATCTGGATGTGCTCGGCCTGTGACGACTGCTACGCGCACTGCCCACAGGACATCCACATCTCGGATCTGTTCAAGGCGTTTCGAGCCCTCGCGCAGCGCGAGGGCTTCAAACCAACTGGACCCACCGCCCGCGTCAACGAACGCACCTGCGTAGCCTGCGGACTGTGCGTGGAGGTCTGCCCCTACGACGCGGTCGAGCTGGTGCCCAAGCGTGTGCTGGGCCGCGACAAGACCGTGTCGCAGGTGAACGCGGCGCTGTGCATGAGCTGTGGCCTGTGCGCGGCCTCGTGCCGTTCGGCCTCGATCAACCTGACCGATTTCGGCGACGAGGATCTCTTCCGGCGCATGCAGACCGATCTGGAGATGCAAGAGGTGGCCGTATGAGCGAGTGGCAACCCAAGATCGTCGTCTTTCTGTGCCAATGGAGCCTGAAATCGGACCGGGAGTGGGAGCAACGCTTCGAGCTCCCGTCGGAGGTGCGCGTGGTGGAGGTGCCCTGCTCTGGGCGCGTTAACCCGCTGCTGGTCATGTCGGCGCTACAGCACGGTGCGGATGGGGTATTGATGGTGGGCTGCGAGCCCGGGCACTGCCACTACAAGGATGGCAATTACCTGGGCCGGCGCAAGTATGCTACACTGGAGAGCTTCTTGCAGTACCTGGGCCTGGAGAAGGAGCGCGTGCAGGTCGCCCTGATGGGTGAGACCGAGGGCAGCCGGTTCCACGTCCTGGTGCAGGGCCTGCTCGATAGAGTGCGCGGACTGGGTCCGGCAGGTGCGCTGGCCGTGCGCCAACCCCTCGCCTGTGCCGCGCAGACGGAACAGGGATAGTCAAAATGCGGGAATACACGGAAGCCATACGACAAGAGGCCAGGCGGCTGCTGACCGATGGCGGCGTTCAGGCGGTGATCGGTTTTGCGGAAGGCACGTTGCCCATGCGCACTGCCCCGTTCTTCGCCAGGAAGGTGGAGGAAGCAGAGCGTCTGATCTGGGGCCCCTACTGCGAGAACAACCTGGCGCGCTACCTGCGCGAGTGGAAGGGGAAAAAGGTGGCCATCGTCGCCAAGGGCTGCGACACGCGCTCCATCGTGGCGCTGATGGCCGAACACCAGCTCATGCGCGATCAGGTGGCCATCATCGGCGTGCCCTGCGAGGGCATGCTCGACCGGCGCATCGTCGCCCGCCGCGTGCCGGGCGAGGTGTTGAGCACGCGTCAAGAGGGCCAGGACGTCATAGTTGAGGGGCTGCGGTTTTCCGTGCGGCTGCCGCGCCGGGAGCTGCTCTACCGCTCCTGTGCGACCTGCCTGCATCCCAATCCGGTGCTCTCCGACGTGTTGCTGGGGGAGCCGGTTGCCATCTGGAACGAGGACCCCTACGCCTACGTGCGCGAAATGGAGAGCAAGCCCGCGCAGGAGCGCGCGGCCTATTTTGCCTCCGAAGCCGGGCGCTGCATTCGCTGCTATGCTTGCCGGCAGGTCTGCCCGATGTGTTACTGCGAAGAGTGCTTTGTCGACCATACCACGCCGCGGTGGATCGAGTCGGGCGTGACTCCCGCGGGCCTGCAGGGCTGGCAAATCGGCCGGGCTTATCATTTGACCGGCCGCTGCGTGGACTGCGGCGCGTGCGAACGCGCCTGCCCAGAGGAGATCGACCTGGTGTACCTGAACGGCAAGCTGAACAAGGACGTGCGCGAGCTGTACGGATTCGAGACCGGCGTCCAGGTCGACGAGTTGCCGCCGCTGGCGGTGTTTCTGCCCGAAGAAGGGCCCGATTTCCGTATTCGGTAGACGCGCCGTGGGGAGGCAGCGCGACAGCCTCTGCCACCGGCCGACAATGGGGTAGCTATGACAAAGAAGATCGACAAGACTGACATCAACGCGTTCCTGGGCTCGCTGCTGCAGGACTATGCGCTCTATGCGCCTGCCAGGGAGGCGAAGTACGTCACGTTCCGCGAGATCCATGCGCCGGAAGAGATCGTGTGGGATTGCCTGGTGACGCGTGAGCCGCCCAAGGACGTGTTTCTGCCCCAGACCGAGGTGCTCTTCAGCTACATCCGAGGCGCGGATGGCGTGGTCGTGCAGAGCAACGAGGCCGTGGAACGCGAGCGCATCGTGTGGGGCATGCGACCGTGTGACGCGCAGGCCCTGTTGGTGCAGGACGCGGTCTTTGACACCGCCGAGAACCGCGACGTCTACTATGCCAACAAGCGCGCCAAGACCACTGTGGTGGGCATCGGCTGCAACCAGCCGCTCAGCACCTGCTTTTGTACGGCGGTGGATGGCGGGCCCTTCAAGAAGGATGGTTTTGACCTTTTCCTCACCGATCTTGGCGATGCCTACCTGTCAGAAGCTCTCACGGGAAAAGGCGAGAAGCTGCTGGCTTCACCGTTCTTCCATGCCTCGAGGAAGGCTGACGAGAAGGCGGCTCAGGCCCTGGAAAAGGCCGCCCTGGAGCACCTACCGGAGGCTATGGACGTCAAGACCATTCAGAAGCACCTGGACGAGCTGGTGGCCAGCCCCTTCTGGGACGAGGTGCAGGCGAGCTGCATCGGCTGCGGCGTCTGCACGTTACTGTGCCCGGTGTGTCATTGCTTTGACATCGTGGATGAGGGCACGGCGGCTTGCGGGCAGCGCGTGCGTAACTGGGACACCTGCCAATACTGCGTCTATACCCTGGAAGCCTCGGGCCACAACCCACGTCCCGCGGGGCGTGAGCGGGTGCGCCAGCGCCTGATGCACAAATTCGACTATTACCTGGTCAACCAGGGCGTGCTGGGCTGTGTCGGTTGCGGGCGCTGCGTGCAGCTCTGTCCGGTCAACCTGGACATCCGCCAGATCGTGGACGAAATCGGAGCGGCCAAATGATACGAGCCAAGCAAGCCGTCAAGGCGTCGAACCCCTACCTACCGGTCCCCATGCGCATCGAGAATACGCACATCGAGACCGACGACAACATGCTCAAGACCTTTGAGCTGGCCTTTGTGCACGAGCAGGATGCAGCGCGCTTCCAGTTCGTCCCCGGCCAGTTCTGCGAGGTCTCGGTGTTTGGCAAGGGCGAGGCCCCCTTTGGCATCGCCTCGTCGCCCACACAGCCAGGCCCGCTCAAGTTCACGGTCAACAAGGCGGGCGTGCTGACCAGCACGCTGCACAGCATGGGCGAGGGCGAGTTTGTGGGCCTGCGTGGTCCGTTGGGCAATGGCTACCCCTTGAAGACGTATGAGGGCCACAACGTGGTCGTCATCGGCGGCGGCTTTGCCTTCACCACGTTGCGTTCGCTTACCGAGTACATGCTGGACAAGCGCAATCGCGCGCGCTTTGGCGAGGTCAGCGTGATCTACGGCGCGCGCACGCCCGGGCTGCTGCTCTACAAAGAGCAGTTGGCTGCCTGGGAGCAGCGTGCCGACGCGCACGTGCACCTGACGATTGACGTCGCTGTGCCGGGCTGGGAGAAGCTGGTGGGCTTTGTGCCGGACATAGTAGCCAAGGTCGCGCCCAGTTCCAAGGACACCTACGCCGTCATCTGCGGCCCGCCCGTCATGATCAAGTTCACCCTGCCCAAGCTCACGGCCTTGGGGTTCAAGCCAGAACAGATCTATACGTCGCTGGAGCGGCGTATGAAGTGCGGTATCGGCAAGTGCGGCCGCTGCAACATCGGGCCCTACTATGTCTGCAAGGATGGACCCGTGTTCAGCTACGCCCAGCTCGCCGGCCTGCCGCAGGAATATTAGAGGCCGGGATTAGCATCCATTCGGAGGAACACGCCCACGAGGGGCTAGGCTACTTGACGGCAGAGTAGCGAGGATTCCCAGCATCTGGAGGAAGAGATGAAACGCGGTACCACCATCAAACGAACCGACCCAGACGCCCTGACCCTGGAGCGCAAGATGATCACCCGCAGCCACTTGCTCACCCTGGACCGCAAGCGCTGCGTGGGATGTGACCTGTGCGTGGCCGTCTGCCCGCCCGTCGCGATTGAGCTCGCACCTGGCGTGGTGGAGGCAGGCAAGCTCGTGCAGCGGCCGCAGGTAGACATCGATGCGGCCAAGTGCAACTTCTGCGGCGAGTGTGTGGTGGTCTGCCCGGTGAACGCTCTGAGCATGCTCGTGGATGGTGAGGCCCGCGTGCCGGTCTGGGAGTTCGAGGCCTTTCCTGTCCTGACCAGGGAGATCCATGTTGGCGCCGCCAGGCTGCCTGCGCTCCTGGCTGAAGCTGCCGAGCAGTGCTGCCCCACCCACGTGATCTCCGTGCAGGTGCAGCGCGGTTCTCGGGGCAAGCGCGCAGCCATCGAGAGCGTGCGCGTCGACGAGAGCAATTGCATCTACTGCAAGCAGTGCGAGGCCGTCTCGCCCGAGGCCTTTGCCGTCACTCATCCCTTTGAAGGGGTAATCCACCTGGACCGCAGCCAATGCCCCTCTGGCTGCCAGGTCTGCGCGGATATCTGCCCCAGCCATGCTCTGGTGATGGCTGATGGTCAACTGACGCTGGATGAGCGCTTCTGTCTCTACTGCGGGGCCTGCACGCGCGTCTGCCCGGCGCCTGAGGCGCTGCAGGTGACCCGCCTGCGTGTGCGGCACACGCCCTGCAAGTCCGGCGCCTGGACCAACGCGTTGGACAAGCTGATCTCGGTCGAACAGGCAGCCGACGAGTTGGCCATCAAGGCGCAGGCCAAACGACGCGGCGTCCTGCAATTCCTGCCGGGAGCCGCCAAGAGCACCTAGCGAACGGGCCACCACTCGGTGCCGCGCCGGAGCGAACCGGTGTGATGACTTCTGGATGACACGGTAGGGCATTCCACCTGCACGGTGAGGAGTTGAGCACTTGAACCGTCGTCACAGGTCCGAGGCCTGGATTCTAGCTGGCCTCTGTGTCCTCGCGTTTGTGGGCTTCTCGCTCTTTTCCATCGTGCGACACGAGCGGCTCAACTCCTCGGGCATTGACCTGGCCATCTTTGACCAGGTGGCCTGGAACACCGCCCAGGGCAGGTGGTTCGCTTCTTCGATCTCGCAGCCCATTCACCTGGCAGACCACTTTTCCCCCATTATCCTGCTGTACTCCCAACTCTATCACATCTGGTCTGACGTGCGGGTGCTGCTCCTGCTGCAGGCGTTTGCCCTGGCCATTGGGGTGTTCCCGGTGGCCTGGATGGCGCAGAAAGCCATCCAGCGCCCAGGGGCGGGCCTGCTCTTTGCCCTGCTGTACCTGCTCTACCCCTCGATCGGGTTCATGAACCGCTTTGATTTCCACGAGGCAGTGCTGGCAGTGCCGCTCCTGCTATTTGCGCTCTACTTCCTGACGGAGGATCGGCTGATTCCGGCCTCGTTCCTGCTGGGCCTGGCGTTGCTGGTCAAGGAGGACGTGGGTCTGACCGTTGCGGCCATCGGGGTGTACGCGGCTCTGGTGAGGCGCAAACGCGCGTTTGGCTGGGCCTGGGCGGGCGTCGGACTGGGCTGGTCGCTGTTGGCGACGCTGGTCTTCGTACCGCACTTTGCCAGGGGCGCTGCCGAGCACTGGCAGCGCTATGCTTGGCTTGGCCTGACTCCTGCGGCCATGCTGAAGACCCTGCTCACCCGCCCGCTGTACGTCCTGCGGCATCAGCTTGCGCGGCGCACCGGCGTGCTGTACCCGTTCAAAATCCTGCTGCCGTTGGCCTTCACGCCGCTGTTGGCCCCCGAAGCCTTGCTGATGGCCGCGCCCGCGTTCGTCTACAACTGGTTGTCGTCTCTCCTCCTGCAGAGCACTCTCTACTACCAGTACATGGCGTTGATCGTGCCCGCCGTGCTGTTTGCCGGCATCCTGGCGGTCAAGCGGCTGCTGGGCTGGCTCGAAACGCGGGTGGGCAAGCTCACCTGGCCACTGATCGCTGCCACGCTGCTGGCCTGCAGCCTGGTCGCATTCGCGTTGGAGAACCCTTTCTCCAAGCCGCTGCGCCGGCCGCTCCCTCCGGTGTACACCTGGGAGACCAAGCCCAACGTTGCCGAGTTCCGCGAGGCCTCGCATCTGATCCCGCCTGACGCATCCCTCGAGGCGAGCATGGCCTACGCGGCGCACTTCTCCCATCGGCAGCAGATGTACGTTACCGAGTGGATCGTGCCAAGGCTCTTGCCACCGGGAGGAAAGACCGAATACATCTTCCTGGACCTGCGCGACTATCGCTGGTCCAACACGGGCAAGCGCGCACTCGATGCGCTAGACCAGGGTTACGGCGTGCGCTACTTTCAGAACGGCGTGTTGCTGTTGGAGGCTGCCCACCTGGCCAGCGCGGAGGATCGGGCGCAGGTCGAGCGTTACGTTGCGGCGGTGACCAGCGGGCAGGTGTCATCGTATCACTGAGCGTCCATCGCCGTCAGGAAGGATAGCCGTGGCATTGCAGGACTCGAAGCAAGATAGCCGGCGGAGCGCGTGGGTTGTGTTTTGCCTGTTTGTCGTGGCGCTGGTGGTCTTCTCGACCTTTTCCCTCGTGCGTCACGCACGCATCAACTCCAGCGGCCTCGACCTGGGCATCTTTGACCAGGTGGTGTGGAACACGGCACACGGCAGGTGGTTTGCCTCCACGCTTGTGCACTCGAGCCACCTGGCCGATCATTTCTCTCCGATTTTGCTGCTGGTGTCCTCGTTGTACCTGGTGTGGTCGGACGTGCGGGTCCTGCTCCTGCTGCAGGCGCTCGCGCTGGCGCTTGGCGTCTTCCCGATGGCGTGGATTGCCCAAAAGCACATCCCGCGCAGGGGGGCGGGTCTCCTGTTCGCGGGCCTGTACCTGCTGTATCCTTCCGTCGGGTTCATCAACCGCTTTGATTTCCACGAAGTCGCGTTAGCTGTGCCTCTCTTGTTGTTCGCTCTGTACTGCATCGAAGAGGACCGGCTGCGCGCCGCCTCGGTTCTTCTGCTCTTGGCGCTGCTGGTCAGGGAGGACGTCGGCCTGAGCGTGATGGTGGTCGGGCTGTACTGCGCGGTGGTGAGGCACAAGCGGGGCTTTGGTTGGGCCTGGGCGGGCATTGGCCTGGGGTGGTCGCTCAGCGCCGTGCTGTTCGTGATGCCATACTTTAGCCAGGGGCCGGCAACGCACTGGGCGCGCTACGGGTGGCTGGGCCAGTCGGCGACAGAGGTCATCAAGACGCTGCTGACGAGTCCTGCATTCGTCCTCCAGACCCTGCTTAAGCGTCGTGCGAGGGCGCTGTTTCCTGTCAAGATGTTGCTGCCACTCGCGTTCGTGCCTCTCGTGGCCCCGGAGATTCTATTCATGGCCTTGCCGTCGTTTGTGCCCAACTGGTTGGCCAGCAACCTGAGTCAAAGCTCCATCTACTTCCACTACATGGCGCTGACGATTCCCTTCTTGCTGTGTGCGGCCATCCGTGGTGCGCAGCGCCTGTTGGGCTGGGCCACGCCGCGCCTGGGCAGGCGCTTCGCAGCCTGGCCGCTGCTGGCGGCGCTGCTGCTGACGTGCAGCCTGGCCGCCTTTGCCTGGGACAACCCCTTCATCAAGCCCCTGCGCCGACCCTTCTGGCCGGTATATGACTGGGAGAGGAAGCCCAACACGGTAGAATTCGCGGCCGCCTCGGTCCTCATTCCTGCGGACGCTTCGCTGGAGACGAGCATGGCTTACGTGCCCCACTTTTCCCAGCGCCGCTACGTCTACATCTCCGAGTTCATCATGCCCGACCTGCTTCCTCCGGAGGGTACGGTGCAGTACATCCTGCTGGACCTGCGGGACCTGCGCTGGCGCACTGGCCCCGGCCTGCGCGCCCTCCAGGCGCTCGACCAGGGCTACGGCATCCTGTACTTTCAGAATGGGGTGATCCTGCTCGAGAGGGGGCGGCCGGAAGACGCGACCGACCGGCAGCGCGTCCAGAGCTACGTTGACGCTGTTGCGAACGGGCAGATCTCATCCTACGATTGAAGCGTCTGGCCCGAAGGAGACGCTACCTTCCCCACCGCTCCCGTATCAAGTTCGCCACCAGCGCCGTCCAGCCGGTTTGGTGGTCTGCTCCCAGCCCTTCACCCGTCTCGGCCTGGTAGTACTCGTAGAAATGGTGTCGAGCCTGCCATTCGCGCTCCACGGTCGTGACCAGGTTCTGCCGCAGCTTCTCCGCCAACGCGGGGTCCTGCTTGCTCAGGGTTTGCACCAGCAGGTAGTTGATGGGTATCCAGACCGGCCCGCGCCAGTTCGAGTTCTTCCAGCCGCTGGTGGAATAGCCGGGTTCGTACAACTTGTCGTCCTTGGAGAGGCTGCGGACGCCCTGGTCCGACCAGAACTCGTCCGGGTTGCTCAGATGCGCGAGGATGCGCTGGACGCGCGCGGCGTCGGGCACCCCGGCGATGAGCGGGATCAGTCCGGAGTAGGACTTGATCCGCAACTGCCCATCGCGGTCGCGGTCGTAGTAGAAGCCGTCCTGCTCGTTCCACAGCTCGGCGTTGATCTTCTCGACCGTGGTGGCATACTCGGCCTGATACTGGCTTGCCTTGGCCGTGCCTCCTAGCTCCTGGGCAATCCCGCTCAGGCGCTGCGCAAAGAGGGCCATCCAGCCCGAGGTGTCGGCCTGTTCGACGTCGGCCCCGCTGGGACGCGGCACGTTGTCCATGCCCATGAATCCGCCCTTGTACAGGTGATCGTTGTCCATGTCGAGCGCCCTGCGGCAGTATTGATAGTGCAACTCCAGGCGTGGGAAGATCTCGGTCAGGAAGGCCTTGTCGCCGTCCGCCTTGTAGACCTCCCAGGCGGCCCAGGCAAAGAGCGGCGGCGTCTCGTCCGTCAACCCCCACTCCACGTTGGGCACGTGGCCGGTTATGGTCTGCCAGCGCGGACTCAGGTAGACGAGCAAGTCGTGCTTGGCCTGTTCGATGTCGGCCAGAGTGGCCACGTTGGCCTGGAAGCACGCGTCCCACATGGCGGGCCAGGGGAACTCCCACTTGTCTGGCACCAGCAGCACGTCATGCAGATCGACCTTGCCCTCCCAGTTCTTCTCGTAGGAGCCGTTGTACTGGTAGTACATCTTGTTGGCCAGCAGGTTCATCAGGGCGTAGCGGTAGACCTCTTTGTGCTCGCTGACCTGGTTGCGGTACAGCGCGTCTGCCTCCTGGCGGCGTGTGCTGATGATCGAATCGAACTGGGCCAGCGCAGCATCGGCGTGGGCACGGGCCTGCTCAGCGTCGGGCGCATTGGCCAGCGCCAGATGTAGCGTGCGCGTCTCGCCGGCCTGCAGGGTAAGTGCGAGGTCCCACGCAGCACGGTTGCCATCACCGGCATTGGCCAGCTTCTTGTCGCGGACCAGGGCCTGATCGAAATCGTCCTTCCTGCCCGTGGCGTTGGTGCTGATCTGCCAGCTCGTGGGTGCCGTGGCGGTCTTGACCAGCCAGTGACCGCCGTTGTAAGCCAGGTCAAAGGTGTCGTCGGCCAAGTGCTGGACACTGCCGTCGTTGCGAAGTCCAGAGCGAAGCGGAGGGCGGAACCAGGCCGTGGGCAGGACGTGCAGCACCCCGGCCTGCGTGGCCTTGACGCTCACCTGCACGATGGCGGTCTGGTTGTCGCGCTTGGCGTAGGTGATTTCGACGTCAAAGTTGGGCTTGTCAAAGGGGTAGAAGTATTCGTAGCGGGCGTAGCTGTGGGTGGGCGTGTTCTCCCAGAAGACGCGCTGCTCGAGCACGGTTTCGCCGTACTTGCCCTGCGCGTTGGAGAACCCGAAGAGGCGCTCCGTGACGTAGCGCTGCTGCTCGTCCCAGAAGCCAAAGGCAAAGCAAACCGTTTCCTCCAGGTCGGTCCAACCCGCGATGCCGTCCTCGCCGGCCTGATAACGCGTGTTCTTGGCCAGCTCGTAGGTCATGCCCCAGCCGTCACCGCCCACGGCCTCGCGCGGGTTGCCCCATTCCCTCTCGGCCAGGTAGGGGCCCCACAGCTTGCTCAGGCTGGCCATGGGCGGTGGCGTCTCCGGCCAGGGCTCGAAGCTCTGGGTCGCGGGTGCCGTCGCGCCAGGCGCGGGCTGAGGTGCTGTGGTGGGCTGCGCCGTGGGCTTGTTAAGGCCGCAGGCCACGAGCAATCCGACGAGCAACACAGCCAGTGCCACCTGGATGAACCACCGAAGGCGCATTTGAACCTCCCCCAAAGCACTGATCTAGGCGCATTATACCGCAATTCCAACGCGTCTGCCGCGCCGCTCGGGTCACAGTCTGGACTTGAGGAAAACTGGCGCATGGGTCGGGGTGTTCCACTGCAGTTGCCCTGTCTCAGGACGACAGGACTGTCGTGCTGGGACAGGGTCGTCGTGAGACAAGGCAGTTGCCTGCGAACGGAGAGGTACTTGACAAACCGCCGTCTGCCGGTATCATAGCCGTACACACGTGCGAGATCGTGGAGGAGGTCCGGGTGCTCATGCTGGCCGAGTGCGTTCGGGCTGGCTCAGCTTGATAGCTGGTTC
>Ga0315274_10004162_pt1 | contig 21332 bp, 35 predicted proteins | sample YL17G02_20_MG_FD_203700 | JGI IMG/M metagenome (GOLD analysis project Ga0315274, IMG submission 203700) | Sediment microbial communities from Yellowstone Lake, YNP, Wyoming, USA - YL17G02_20 | ecosystem: Environmental > Aquatic > Freshwater > Lake > Sediment | place: USA: Wyoming | collected...
ACCCCATGCTCCAGAAAAATCCTCGTCATATAAACCAGACTCTAACATCGAATCCTTATGAATGAAAAAACTATTACAATGAGGGTGCCTCATTCTTTCAGGTTTATGCTGACTAGGAAACCAAAGTCTAGGCCAATATGTCGTATCTTTACTCGGGTTTTCTTTAAAGAACCCATCAAAAGTAATATCTAAAACGCTCATATCAAAATCTAAAGGAAATAACCATTCTCCGGTTGCCTGAGTAATACCTAAATTTCTAGCTCCTGTAACATTCCATTTAATATCTTCCAATACTTGGAAGACTTTAATGTCTAATCCTTTAGCCTCTTTAAATAGGGATAAGTTGATCTTATCAGGAGAACCATCATCAACTATGATTATTTCTGTATTTCTCTTATTTTCTGGGCTCCAAGCATTCCAGTTGTGGATGTGCTCCGGTATAGCTTCATTATGATTATAGAAAGGATGGACGACACTTATCTTCATTATTTGTTCCTTGTTAGTTCATATTCAAATGCTGAAGATAGTTGACGACGGACCACTTCAGGTGTATTATCACACATTTCTTCGATTAATTCAAGTGCAGTTTTAGGGGGAGCACTAAATGTTCGGCATGCTGATAAGGTCTCATAGCTGTTTGTTGAAATAATTTCAGTTAGTGTTTTATCAAATTCTCTTTTGAGTAAATCTCTGTATTCACAACAATGACGTGAATTTTTATCCCATAATGCTATGAGTGCAGAGTTAGGGCTGTCTTTTACACTCTCTTCTCTTTTCTTATTTTCAAACCAAGAAAGTTTGTTTATCTCCACAATAAGGCGGTCTATAATATCAGCTAAAGTATTATAATTAGGAATCCTTTTCATACTTTCCTCCCACGAATCAGCAAAACTGGTTCTTGTTTATAATGCGAACTTACCATATCTTCTTTGTTTATAATACGAGTAAGCTCATTAAACCCAGCACTTGCTAGATATTTAATTAAAGTTATTTGGTCAAAACCAAAATGATGCGCCATCCCCTGTCGTTCAGTTTTCCCATAAATAGAAGTTCTCCATTTATGTATTAAATCTTGATTCTTTGCATTATAAGCTTCATGCAAAAGAGTTATAATCTCTTCAAAATCTGGAACTTCAATATAAACCGGACATTCGAGTTTAATGACTCTAACAATCTCTTTTAACATCACAGGAAACTTGTCTCTTGTTAAATGCTCCAATACGTGAATAGAATGAATTTCATCAAATGAGCTATCCTTAAAAGGAAGGTAGAACCCTGATCCTATGACATTAACCCCTTTACTTTTAAAGAGATCTAAATTAACCCATTCTTTTTCTCTGTATCGACCGTTTGCACAACTACTTCCAATATTAAGTTTCATTACTTTAGACCCAAAAACTTATATGCCCCTAAGTCCACAATTCCTCCTCCTTACCAATTATCACCTTTTTATTTGAGTCCGAGGAACTTAGCTACCGTAAGTAACTTTTGCGTAAACCATCCGAATGTCCCGCTCGTGGTATGGCTTGCAAGAATCTCGTCCCACGTCGCACCAGACACAGAGCTAGTATTGATATCAATTCGTGACCCCCGAACTAAGTAATCTGCATCTAAAATGTATACAGCATCATCAGCAGTCCTTTCTCCTATTCCAAACAAATACTGAATTGGACCGGGAAAAGTATTTGCCTCATTAGATAAGAATCCGCCCTGCATTACAACTCCAATAAGCACTTTTGCATTCGCATTGCGAATATTAAAGTTTCCTGCTGTCATTGCAACGAACTGCGTAGGACTGATTGTTGGAGAATTGAAGTCAATGATAGTACCCGTAAGATCTAGGAAGTTAGCACGCAATCCACGGAATAGGCCCCCATTAGCTATCTTAATTGTCCCAGAAAATCCACAATCAGTAAATACACCATCTATGCCAGTCGTAGTTCCAGATGTTGTTCCAATTAGGCTTTCTGATGCAGAAATCGTTCCGGTAAGGTCTCCTCTAATTCCAATGCGTTCAAAGGAAGAATCCGAAACCGAAGCTCCAGATGTTATGGTAACAATATCTTGCCTAGGTTCTTCTCCTTCAAATCTCCAATTTGTATGAGTTGTCGTAACGGTAATCGCTCCGTTAATATGGTAGTCCCTCAATCCCAGATAAACAGCAATAGCATAGGCATCAGAAACGTTATCTACAGGAACGCCGGGTGTCCCAACAGGAAATGAAAATACCCCAGGGGTAGGAAGAGCCACTCCCGCGCCTGTAGTATCGATATGAACCGCTGATTCATAACGAGAAATAGCTATTTGATCGGGATGACCGCCAAGAACAATCTTGCCATCTTGTACTTGTCCGGTGAGGGTATCCGTCATGATATAATGGTACTCAGTTAGAACAGTCGGCTGTGTAGTGATGTTGGCCGTGCTCCACTTATAGGTTGAGCGAATTCCAATAGTAGAAGCGGTCATCTCAGTACAGTTTGGGGTATTAAGTATCTCAAGTGCAGCCGTCTCGATATTAATCAAAATGATTTGAATCTGAGAAGGGGTACGACCCGCAGTAAACTTCCCAAGAAGATTTGTCGTTTCTCCCATCGCTTTAGTAGCGTATCTCATGTGGACAACTCTCCTTCATAATCTGTTCGAAGGATGTCTACCGGAAAGTCAAAGTCAATTTTTGCAGAGTGCATAGAGAAATAAGAGTCCATACGTCTATAGCCTGCACCTTCTACAATGACTCTATGTGAATAGTCAAAGAAAAATTGTGTAGCGCCATCGGAAGTCGAGAATGACCTAATTAGATCAAGCCCAGATCCAACAAGGATCGCGCCGGGATCTGTGGGAGGGATTCGTCCTGTAGCATCTGTTGTAAATGGCGAGCCCGTTAGTGGAGTTTCAACTAAAGTAAGTTCATCAACGGAATACACTGAAATTTTCAGATTTTGAATAGGGATAGGAACTCCCGATCCTCGTTCTACAAAGCGAGGAGCCCAAGTGTATGAAACATACCCAAGCCCAGTGTCCCCGCCAATATCAAAAAGATCAGAAGCAAGATAAGGGAAACGGGGATTCAAAACTGTTAGAGTTCCGTCCAAAACTCCAAAATACGGAAGAGGAAGATCTCCAGCTCCTAGGAAGCCTTGGATGTATCCCACAACCCCTCCTGTAACATACCCGATAGCAGGAGGAGACGTACTGGAAGAAGTAAAAAGAGCATTATCATACCCTGCCGGAGAGGTGCCAAGAATACGAATGCCCGCGAATGTAGGACGGTTAATGTTACTTTCAACAACTCCTGTAAACACAGCGCCAGTCACAGGAGAATTACCCCCTGGGGCTACTAAAGACATTCCGTCAACCAAACTCGCCACCATGCTCCCTTGATTACCAGATGCTAGTGTTTGCTGTCCAGTTGCTTGGATTGATGACGCAACAGACAAATATAAAGAGCAAGACAGCCCATCCGCAGGGCCAGGGGCCGACGCGCCGCAGCTCGGGCTCCATCCAAACCAGAATGATCCAAAATCTGCTCCATATCTGTCTGATCCTGCACGTCCAAGACGAATCAAATCTCCGGGGGAATTACCAGTTCCATAGTTAATAAAACATTGAGCCGCATCTGCTCGATCAGCAACGACTACTTCACGCTCTGAAACCCAGTTCGAAGCGACATTTGTTGTGTGCGCTATATTGATAGTTCTAAGCCCCGATGTTGTAATTAAGGTTAGTCTATTTCCCAAACTTCGAATAGTAACATAATCTGAACCTACTGAAGAATCTGGGCCTTTTGCATTGGTTTGTAAACCAAGCCAAGAGGGTGTTGCTTCATCGGTTATGGTACAGAGATAAGAACCACCCTTTACTTCACATGTGCCCGCACCTGTTCTTTTCTTAAGTTTTGTCTTTCCTTTAGAAGCTCCAGCTACTCGAATTTGTCTCTCAGAAATTACCTCTTCAACTCTATACAGTCCTGATAGATAAAATCCTGCACCTAGAACGAATGCAGTGTCTCCTCTCCGCACACTATTTGTTTGGAATGTAGCAGGAGTAGTGCCACTACAATCAATAATACTTCCACCATAAAAATTGGTAATTGTTCTAGCCGCTTGTAATGTAGTTGATTCGTTGTTATACCAGAGACAAACTCCATTAGCATTCAAACCTTCAGTTTTAAGTCCACCTTCGGCAATCTTAAAAATTCGAGTTCCAGTAGTTATTGAAGCCACAGTAAAGATGCCGTTATTTGCCGGTTGAACTTTTCCAGAAACCTTTATTACATCTCCAACTTCAAAAATTCCTCCTCCGGAAAAGTTAGCGGATACTGTAATGGTATCCGGAGCAGTCATCTGCGGGCCAAGAGTTGCCCCTGATTTTGATTGGAAGCCTCCGGTACCATCTCTAACTTCAATCTCGTAACTCATAGATTAGCAATCTCTTCCGAGATGGACTCCGCTAATTGCATATATCTAGTTTTTTGACGATTAAGAGATACTACACCAAGATCAAATATGACCAAAGTGTCTGTCTTAATTTGAGATGGAGGAAAGGTAGAATTAATAGTAGATCTGGCAACTACTGAACTAGTGAGTTGACGAGTTATTGTTGTTAAAATTGCATTAACATTGTTTAAATCAGTAGTTAATCTGTCTAGCTTAAATGGGCCATTTATAAAGACAGCGCGAATGTCTCTAACTACTCGTAAACGTTGCGCTTCCGTTGAGCCCTGAAATGCAGCACGGACTGCTTCAAAAGTCGCAATCTTAATTACCATTCGCGTAATAAGTTCCGAATATAGAAGGGCAGAAACAGCATTGATATCTGCTGTTAGATATCCTAGAGATTTAGCATATGTGACAAAACCGGCTGAAGTCCCATCTATCGGGTGTGCGGCAAGATAGACCCAAACTTGATCGTATACCTCTAATAGAGCAGACATAAGGTTGATTCTCTCCCAGCACGAACGCTAGAGGTAGGTTAATGACAATCTGTTATCCCAGATCTTATCATAGTTATTGTTTCCACTCGCCCACTTAATGACCAAATCCGGGTTTGTGCTAGACTCGTCCATCCGTTTAATTCTCCAAACCGCAGCAGACGTAGCAGATCCGGGAGGTGCTTCTCCAATATAAGTGTAAGTACTTACTTCATCTAGTTGTAGGGCTTGCGGTGCGGCCATAGCTGCATCCTCCAATCCTTTTAAGTAATCTCCGAAACCTGTTCCATTAGAGGGTGCATAAGGAAACGTAGATCTAAAGTTAGGGTCGTTTCTCGGCCACCCATTTAGGCGATCAACCTGCTCATCTGAAAGTGTAAATGCAGCCATTTAAGCTCCTTTATTAAGGAGTCCGCTTAAGTTGATATTTACCACAACTCCACCATTACCCTCTTCTTCGCCATCATCACAACAAGGAGGATCTTCCTTTGAAATCAATAGGCTATGTGCGACTCTAGCTTCTTTATCTAGAAGTTTCTTGAGATCCTTATCAGCATCTCGATAATGATTTTCAAAATAACCTTTGCTATAGACGTTATCCATCGCATCGCGCACCTTCATAATCGGCTTGATCCGTCGGGTAAACTTGTTGAAAAACCTTGCAGCAAGAGTAGCCGCCATTGACGGAGGTGCTTCTCCGTCGCCTCCAAACGGAACAGGAGTGTGCGTAGGAAACAGTGTATCCGAAAGATGAACCTTGTTTTCCTGCGTAGGTGACCTATCTAGTAGTGCCATAGTTACCTTCCTGCTCCTGAAACTACTTGCTCTCTCGTGCGCCCAGTCATTTTAGCGGTCGCCGTAACCGAGGGGCTGGATGCGAGGTTTCCTGTTTGGCCTTCTGCTTTGCGCTGCTCCAGGGCAATGTTAGCTGCAAAAGGAAGTCCAATTGGCCCCATTTGCTGAACCGCTTGCCGAAGCCTGGGGGCAATCATATCCGACCCTGTACCAATTCCCAAGCGTTCGGACATGTCGCCGAGCATGCCCTTCTTCTTCTTGGGCGTCGATTCAGAGCTTTCGGCTGTTGACACAGTTACTTTCCACCCATCTTTGCATTAGCGGCAGCATTTCTATCTGCCCAATACTTAGAGATCTTCGCTCTATCAGCAGCGGTCTTTGCCATCCTCTCTGCGGCCGTCGGTCCTACATACTTAGCCGGAGGCGGATGTTGAGCGGGAGTTAAGGTCTTGCCTTCGGGACCAATAGGCTTTTCGGTGCTAGGGGTTCCAACAATAATCCTCATCGGAGATTTCTTGCCAAGCGGTCCACCGGCTACTTTTTCTCTTAGTGTTGCCATAATTAGTTTCCTTTATGATTCATACTTTCCGCCACGTAGCGGAGGTTTCGACTTGTTAAGTTGCCCGAGAAGGCTTGAACTAAAATCCTCTGCCCCGGCGGCCCCCCCTTTAGGGTAAAGTTCCGGGTTACGTTGTCCACTTTTCCATCCAAGCTTTCGCTTTCTTTTGTCCAGCTCACCAGCGGCACTGCCCGAGGCAGTCTGTCTGGTTCGATCAAATCGGCCAAGACCCGCATCAACTTCTTGGCCCATTTCAGATTTCACCGAAGCAATGTCTTCGGTGCCTAGAGAGGGCTTATAAGGACTTTTAGCAAAATCCATTGCTGATTTCATGGGGATGCCCTCTTCTCCCATTGTGGGGGGCAGGCCCATCGAAACTCGGCCTAATTCGCTCTTACCGGATAATCCTGCTTTTGACATTTCAACTAGATCAGAAGCCGACTTCATTCTTTTTTCTTTAGAAGACTCGCGGGCTAACAAGGCAGAACTTGCGGCTTCAACCCCTGATATGCCCAGCGCCGTTCCCAGCTTTTTAGCTTTTTGGCGAGTAGTCATGGGGGCCTTCGCTGCTTCCACTAAAAGTCTCCTAATAATAGTCCTATTAAATTATCACTATTCTGAATTGTTTAATTAAGGTAAAGGCCAATCGAAATAAAAGATAGGCTTCTTCTGCTTTTCAAACTCTTCTATTTCGATTTTAATGCCCTGAGAATTCTCCCAACCCGGCATCCTTAGTACGATTAGCCCCGCTGCCAAGTGCATGAAAGGCTTATCCAAAGGAATCCAAATAGCATGATCTCTAGGGTCAATATCTCCATGAATAGCAATAGGGTGAGTGTGTGCGATTGGACAAAAGATGGTAATCCCCATTCCAATAAACCATGCCGCCGCTCTAGCAGCATCTTCAAAGGCAACATGAATTCCTTGGGGGTGTTGAGAATAGACAGTAGCGAGGTACATGTACCCACTACCACACGCCTTCTTAACTTGGTACAGACTCATTTCCTCCTCCTTACATCCCGAATGGGGTATAGTTCGTCGAAAAACCTAGGTTTCTTAAACGTTCTAACATAATCCTAGCGGCGGGAGGATTCCACGAGTGGATCACAATACGACATTTATTATGGAGGAGTGATTTGGTAACTAGGAGATTTTTTTCAAGGTATCTTATTACTTCCATCCCACTCTCAGGGCTTTTGAAGTTCTGCTCTCCAACACCCAGATCGTGGTCAAGGAACATCAGCGTTAGGCGATCATGATAATCCCTAATCGTAATGATGGCTTCTTCTGCTGACTTGCACCAGATCGTTCTGCTTTGTTCCGCACTATTCAATTTTTCACAGAACTTAGCGGCCCTCTCCGCAGCATCGTCCAGAAACAAAATCATGCCCTCGTTAGATGAACTTATAGACGGTCCCATACCCTAACGGCCTCCCTAGTGCCCTCGCTCTTGATTTGAAATTCGGTTGCTGAAATATCGTGCCTGTTTTCGACTGTCCAGTCGCAAGGCCCGCTAGCATCGTTGTAGCAACAGTCGCGCTTTGATTGCCTATATGAGAAATACGCGGCCCCTGAAGCTGTTCTTGGTGCATCTGGGGAGTGGCCCGTATTAGACTCCCGGCAGTCGATCTGGCTCTAGACTCTTTGTCTTCTCCCTCATACCTAGCAGGTGTTCCTCGAATTGTCTTGGGCCGCCCTTGGAAAGCCCACGGGTGAATAGCGGGGCGACGGCCCCATCCTACAGACGCCTTCGAGCGGGAACCTGCATCTTGCGTACTAAGGGCTTCATTTACCGCATTTAGATTAAAGGGGTTATCTTTAAACTTCTCGCGCAACGCCTGCTCCTTATTGAGCTTAAGAGCGGCTGCTGTTTTGTTTGCGGTAGGATTATTGCTTCCGACGTTCATACCCTATTATCACCTTTTCTTAGAAAAATGGCAACTACTACTCCTGTGACACGTCGTAGAGGTTCTTAATGGCGTCCCCAGCAGCCAGGGCTAGCCCTAGATACCGGCTTTTACGAGCAATGGACCTGACGACCCCTCTCCTGTTTAAAAGCTTTCCTAGGAGACCAGGGGTGCTGGAAGCATTGGCAATACGAGTATTTAGACCACTCAAAATTCTACCTGTTTGCTTGCGTTTAGACAACAGTTCTGCGGCTGCTGAGGGCTCTGCACCTCTCCTTGCCGTAGCAAGTCTTTCAGCCAACGGGAGCCTTGTTGCTTCTTTGTGAATCCGCATAGACTCACCAACCGGAGCTTTTGTCTTTGCCGCAGCCTCTTCACGAGTTAGATATTCGCCTGTTTTGGTGTCCGAGAAGCCGGTTTGCTCATTAAACTCTCCAGCGTCCCCACCCTTCTTAGGCTTGAAATATTCATCTATTAGTGCATCTACTTTATCAAACTTCTTTGTGCTAATGCCTCTCGCCTTAGCCTCACGCTGAATAACGTCGTAGTGGGTCTCTCCGGGGAGCCCTCTAGTTACCTTGCCTTCTATACTACGAATTGCAGGAATAACAGGATGAGACTGTATGAGCTTACTAAGTGCTTTACTTCGAGACTTGCTAGGAGCCTGACTAGCAATGAGCTTTGCAGGTACAAGGTTCCTTACGTTGGACTTTTCGACACCCTTAACAAACTCTTCACGCGCCGCAACTCTTTGTTTTTTGTAGTCCGGTGCTGCCATTAGACTGACCACCTTTTATCAGGTCTATCACCAAGTCGATAGGCTGTTTTCTTAATACGCGCACGCACCCGGCCCTGTTGCCGGTTAAGCATCTTCCCCTCGTCGGGCTTGATACTCTTGAGCATTCCCATTGCATCTGCCTTGTTGCCAGATTTCCGGTTTTTGAGGATTGCCCAGGCGTCGCCTATTGTGTACTTCATTTCTTCCATGCCTTCTTTTCGTCACGCCAAGTCGGAGGACTAGAGTTTACTCCTGCCTTGTATCTCTGTGAGAACCAGTCAGCGTCCTGCGGCTTGTCAAAGGAGATAAACTCCTTGTTTTTGATAGCATACTTTTGGGCTTCTCGGGGCTTAAGCCACTGCATTCCACCCGTGGGGGTGTGTACAATGTTGGGGTACACGATCTTCTTGCCCCCAGGCCCTTCACCCCAACCCATTTGATGGGATGCGTACTCACCCTTCTTAAGTCCGTGTTCTCTACCTTGAGGAGAATCTGCTTGGATCGAAGGCCAAGAACTCGGAGCCAATAGCCTCTTGACAAAGTTTTTGTCTTTGTTAGCCTCAAGGATCTTGAGAGATTCGGCCGAGTCGGGTTGGGCAGACGGTGCGCGGAGGAAGCCCTCCATGACGCCATCCACATGTTCCTTCTCATCGGGGTGCATCTTTTGCTTGCGTATTTTCTCTCTAACGCTTGCCATTACATCCCTCTGAAAGCTGCTTTTGTAGGAGAAGGTCCGCTACTTTCTTAGCTTCGTCTGCTCTCCATGTTGCCCAATCTACCTTAACAAGTAATTGAGATATAGCAATCTTCTCTGTTTCAAGAGACGCAATCTCGCTTGCTTGCACGTTCACAGTGTTTTCCAGTTGATTAACGTGCTCAGATAAACGAGTATATCCCACAATAGCACTTACAGCTAAAGCCCCTATAGGAAGGATTTGAGACGCCCACGAAGGTATTGACATTACTTACCTTTTCCTGGCTGCTGCGGAGGAGGCTGTCCCGGCACCTGTCCGCCTTGGGCCTGTACCTCTTGAGCCTGCATTTGCATCTGCTGCATCTGTCTAAACTCAATCATCATCTTGTACTTGTCCATCAATGCGTGGATCATCTGCTGTGAGTCGGGGCGCATATCCCACCAACTGTCCTTCTTGGTTTCCTGTGTCAACAGTTCGAAGGCAACAAACGGATCATCCTCAGGCTGCGGGATTACGCGAGTAAAGTCGCCTGCCTTGATCCAAGTAATCATTCGGCGAACTCTTTCCACATCAAGACCCTGAGGTTGTAGCGAGTATTCAATGCCCAAACGGTCTAGAACTGCCTGTTGCAGCCCAAACGGTAGTTGCATTAGATTGCCTGCATACTGCAAGAATTCAATCGTCTTTGCTTCCCGAGCTTCCTTAGATAGAAGCGCCATTGAAGCCGTATCGATTCGAACTCCTACGTTATCGCTAAGATCCTCACCAGAGAACTGGTGGATCGTCAAAGAACTCATCTTCTCACGAGCCAAAATCTTGATCCGCTCTAGATAGCGCGGGTCAATACGAACATTTCGGATAACTTCTTGAAGAAGTGCAGAGCCTTCTCTTTCCAGAGATTCATCCCACGCCTGTAGACACGCGGAGCGTGATGATAGTGCTTGCTTACGCAACATGTCCAAAGCCGCTGCCGAGTTAACACCTTGAGGGCGTTCGCCTCGTAGAACCTGCTCCGTACCAGCGATGAACTCCATTTCCTGAAGCTGCTGCTCTCTCTCGCGAAGCGCAGCTTCGGGATACGCCGGGGGGTGAATAACCTCCGGAGCCATGCCAGCCGTCTGTCTCGGGTCATATTCCCAGATTAGTCCCGGCTTCCCAGACCACAAATCCTTCTGCGGATGTGAGCCTTTAGGTGCAATCCAGGCGCTCATCGGAATAGTACGCCGCCACATAATCATAGTCGTATCGATGGCATTTACGCGCTTTAGCTTAGGAAGGAGTTTAGAAACGAGGCTCCTGCCCCAGATAGAACCGGGCATCGGTTCCCAGCGGTACCTAACGTAAGGGTGCCAACGGTTGGGCCAACGCGGATCGTATGCGCGTGCGCCTCTGTCCATCGGTGAATCATAAAGAAGCTGGTTTCCTGCTGTAATGACTGTCCTACCCTTCGGCCAACGGTCACTCGGCTTGCGATCAAAAATTCGGACTACACAGTATCCGTCCCACTGTTCCGGAGAGCCAATATACAAAGACTGACCAGGGCCTTCAACCAAGGTAGTCAGGCGCTCCCACCACCAAAGCGGAAGACGTGTTACGTTTTCTGAGAATACCTTATCCAGATTTTCAAGGAACCACCCATTACTCTTCTTGAAAACGTTCTTTCGACGCTTGGCAGCAATCTCATACTTCGATTTCAAGCTATCAATCGGAGTGTAATATTCCCGCATGACCCAATCGATATCTTCCCAGTAGTGAGTATTGGGAACGTGAATCTCAAAGGGCGAGACGATTCTAGCGGAGACATCCCCATATTCAACCTGATCCTGCATCTTAGGCTCGCCTTTAGAATCCATCGACTGAACCTGACGAGCGACGGGCACTTTGATCGGAGCCCCTGAAACCGGATCTCTTACAAAGCTGTAAGGAGAAGTTTCTGTCTGCGGAACGCTCATGTGCCGAGGAACTGAATCATCCCAAGCGATCTCCTTGAACGCGGTTCCACAATAGAGCATAAGGCGACAGATCTCTCTATTCTTCTCCGGCATATCCAAAGCTTCCCATAGATACTCTAGAGTTAGCTCAGACAGGTCGGCTGCCTTCTGATCGTTAAGACTATCGCTCTTTGCGGACACCCTAGGCATGGGTTTGTTCTCCGTAAAGAGAGCAATGTTGGTTTCAATGTATCTGCCTAGAAGATCGTTTACGGGACGCGGAACGTTATCAAGGGTATCTTGAACAACGGAAGCCTCAGACGAGTTACTATTGTAGTTGATGCGGCTAGAAAGAATATCGTCAATATATTGACGCCCAGCCCCAAACAAGATATTTTCAATCCACTGGATTGTGGCCGCCCACCGAGACGATGAACGGTTTGTGTCTACGAAATCCCCATATTCATTGATTGCCGTGGCAACCCGAGGATCGCCATGCGGGATTAAATCGATTCTACCTAGGTGCCCTTTGCGCCAAGTATTCGGCGACTTACCGTCATCGGAGGGCGTCTGCGGGGGTTGCTTTGCCATAAGTGCTAGCTCTCCGAGTTATTAGGGTGCAAGGGCTCTGACTCTAGTACAGCTTCCGAAGGAGGATTTTGTCTTTGTAGAAAGGACTCAAATTCCTCAAATGAGTTGAAGGTAGGTGCCTCAATAGCCTCTAACCACTTCCTCTTAACTTCATACTCCAGCTCGCGCTTACGGTTTTCTTCTGGCGATACCTCTTTGAAGTTCGCCAAGGCTGCTTCATCAGCCTTCATTTCTCGATAAGCGTCCGGAGACTTAGAGGCCATGACAGCCTCCAAAAGCGACTTATTCTGTTTTTCCAACCTATCAATATGCTCTTTTAGCATTTCAATCTGCATCTTATACGGCTCTACCATCAGCTCAAGGTCGGTTTTCCCCCCGAAAATACCCATTACTCGTCATCCTTCCAAGTCTCTGAATCCGAGGTAAAGTCGCCACCATCAACGAGCGGATCATAGTCGTCTTTGACGAGGTTATAACCAGACTCATTGTTTACGCCCAGCCTACCGCCCGACCGACGGACTTCCTTTAGCTCAGCTTCAAGCTTCATCCGAATTTTATCATTAGACACGACCTTCTCAAAGAATGTGTAAAGACCTTGACGAGCAGACTCGTAGTCCTGCTCAGCATCGTCCTTATACTTTTGCCAACGTCGAATTGTCGAATTAGCCTCAGCCGAATAGTCTTCTTTGCCGTCTTTAGCCATTTTTCTCTCCCTCTCCTTTTAAATAATACAGTCCTATTAAATTATCACTATTTTAGAATGTTTAGTTTAATCTAAACTTTTATCCAACCGGATACCCTGTCGTCCCAGCCGCGACTCCTTGTGTCATTGTGGTCGTAATTATAGGTACAGAAAATGTTCTGCCCGCACCATTAGCAACATTCCCAGCTAAACTAATAATAACTTCAGAACCTAAACTATTTACACTAAAAAATTCCGGAGCCTGAATAGCCATATTAAATTACTCCCATAATGTGGTCATACCCCATAGTGATGGGGTTACTGTATCAACACCAGTGCCTAAACCTCTACCAAAACTCATATATGTACGAGATGCCCCTCCAAGAATTGTAGCAGAAAATGTTGAAAAATCTGAAATTTCAGAGATCAAAACTCCCCCTATTCCAAGAAGAGGCATCATAGCAGGAAAATGCCCCCAACCTAAATACATCTGAGGAACTGTAGCAATCGACGTAGCTGTTTCACCATGAGGAACAAAAACAGGAGGAACTGTAGCAACGAGATTATAAGCATGAGCTGCCGTATACCCTACAGTCTGGATTCCGACTACAGTAGTTACAATGGATGTTCCACAATGATAAGTTATATGTATGCCTTCACCATTAAAAACTCCAGTACTGTTTGATGTTCTTTGAATAATAAAACCCATATATCCAAGTCCTGCGGAAGCAACCCCATACCATCCAACAAAGGAAATAAACCCTTCGGCTACACAGAGGTATGAAGTATAGTTAATGGTATCACTTACTAACGCACCATTCCCACAAGAAGTATGAATAGCTGTAACTACACCTGTCAAAGTTCCAGCCCCATTCGTACTAGTACCTGTAGTTACTCTAAACCAAGGTCTAGTAGCATTGGGGCCAGTGCCATAATCTAGCCTAATATAGAGAGGAGCAGTTCCAGAAAGAGAGTCATTTAAAAACCATATTTCATACCCAATTGATGTAGAAAGAGTTGCACTATAGGCTACTGTAGCCCAATCAATTTGACCAGTATCAGCCGTCTGTTGAATTGTGCCAATAGCAGCAAGATTATCATGAATTAGTGAACCCCACGCTCGAAATGATGCGGTATCAGCGTGTTTTAGGGGGGCGGACCAAGTAGCTGTAGCCATAATATCTTCCTTATGTTTTTTCTAAAGTTAAAGTACAAGTTACTAACGTGAAGGTATCGGATGAAAAAAGATTAAAAGTAATAACAGAATTAGCAGGAACAGCTTTACTCCATCCAACTAAAGCCTGAGAGCTATATTTGATACCACTAGTAATAGTTGGAGGATCAGATGCCACAATCTTATCCGCTACGGTAGGCGGAAAATTATTATATGAATCTACCCAGATATCCACAAAGCAGTTTCCCGGTCCTCCTTCAGTAAGAATTTGTACACCAGTAATAGTCATTGCTTCAGGGACATAAGCATGTATTAATCCAGCAGCAGTAGCAGACACAGGACTTCCTACCCAAGTAGCACCTTTTTGTATCTTAGGATTAGATATAATAGCTTCTTTAAAGTTTAATACAGGATTACCACTAGAATCCGGAGTTAGATAAAAAGAAGATCTATTAAAGTGAATGTTATCATCAGTAAATAGTTTAACCCCATCTGTAAATACGATAGCTGCTGAAGACCCAGGAGGCCCAGGAGGCCCTGTAGCACCAGTAGCACCTTTAAAGTTTACTATAGGATTACCACTTGACTTAGCCGGAGTTAAATAGAAAGAATCTCTATTAAAATGAAGGCTATCATCAGTAAATAGTTTAACCCCATCTGTAAAAGTAACGCTGCTGATACCTGTGCTGCTAGTATTTAATGAGTTAACTACAGGCTGACCAGAAGATCCTCTACTTAGATAAAAGCCTGCATCACTAAAGCTAAGACGAGTAATATTTAGGTATTCGTTAACTGCATCATCTGTAGCTAAAGGAGAGCCAGTCCCACTAGATGCTGAACTTAACAAATTAACAATAGGATAACCATGCGAATCAGACGTAATATAAAAGTTAGTCCGATCGAAAATTAAGGTATCTGATTGGATATCTGGAGTATTATTAGTGGTTGTTACTCTTATACTTGATGGAATATAGAAATTAGTGATAGAAAGATCTTCACCCATAGCCAGCGCAGTTTGCCAGAAAGGCTCCTGTTCTGTGCCTGTATTAGCTTGAAGTTTCCATTGATTATCTGTATCTGAAATTGTTCTAAAGCGGTTATGCTTAGTTCTATCTCCGTACTCCCAACCGCGAAGTCTACTCTCTTTGGGTCCATCCGGATCTTTATCATAGGTAGCTGAGTAACGAACAATGGGGTGAAGAGCCTCTGTGTCTTGACGGATTTCTCCTAACTGGGCAGAAAACCGTTTACCAAAAAGAGGCCACGGCGCGTAAAATCCATAATGTGAATCGCTGTCATGCGCCATTATGCTTGCTCACCACCAGGGTACCAACCCCCTGACGTTACATAAAACCCATCAATCCACCCTGCGACTGCTGTAGGAAGACCAAGTATCCATCCTCCAACTGACGCATAGAACCCATCAAGCCAGCCTTGTGAGAGAGGGGGATAAAACTCTCCAACCCAGTTACCCGGAGCAGGGTAGAAGCCGTAATCGCGAAGCCACCCTCCCAAGACAGCATAAAACCCATCAAGCCAACCACCTGTAACCGCATAAAATCCACTAATCCAACTACCAGAGTCAGCATAAAAGCTGTGATCTTGTACCCAATCTGTATTGAAGTTGACGCTTTGAATCTGCCAGTGTATTTGACCATGCTGGATTAATGTCGGTAAAAGAGAAAGATTCTCAGGATAAATATTCAGGTCTTCAACCGCAGCCGTCTCTTCATGAATAGTTACTTCTGATTTCGGAACCTGCCAGGCATTGTGGTTCCGAGGAGTGCTTTCACTCGTCCACGACAGTTTTTAACTTCCTGCGTGACTATGAAAAACAGTGCATGTTGCTCCCGCAGGAGTTGTTACTTGAAGCCCTGCATCTGCAATCCAAATTTGGGGCATAAAAAACGAATTTCTTGCTGGTACAGCGATAGTAAACAAGATTGTAGAAGTACCTGCCTGTTCAAACGTATAAGTAATGTTTGTACCACCAGCGTTTTCACATAAAATTCCGTGAACAACGATGGCTCTTCCAACCGTAGTACCACCCACAGTCTCAGGTGCAATTATTACGTCTGTTTGACCGGCTATTACCCGGGTTGTTCTAGAAGCGAGACCTATCTGCATTTTACTCTCCTAATTTTTCTAAGTGTTATACTCCAGACTGGCTGCGGCACACAGTAACATGTCCACCGTTTGGTGCTGTAACTACCAAACCTTTATCAGCAAGCCAGTCTACTGGCATATTAAAAAATCTTCCGGCTCCATTTCCTACAAAGATAGTAAATAGAGTTACCGGAGTATTTTCATTCGTTTCAAACGTAAACAAATCTCCAAGAGCATTAACTTGAGGCTCGTCAAAAGGGAGGGAACAAGTAATACACTGTACAACCATAGAACCTCCGTCTCCAACAACGATAGGCCCCCGGCTAAAGCCAGCCTCGTCAGGGCTAATATAGGTATGTACAACAGAAACATGAAATGACATTACTCGCTCTCCTGAAGTTCTGGCTGTTCATCACTGATGCTCTGCATAAGGGCAGTTGCCCAATTGACGTACTCTAAAAAAGTCTCAAACTCTTTCATAGAGCAAGATTTCTCCGGTCTAAATCTAGGAGCCCATTTATCAGGGGCAAAGATTAAATCTTGCTCTTTTTCAGTATCTCTCCAAGTTAACATATCCACTAAATTGTGCGGACCAAATCCAATCAAAATCATCTGACCGAGCTTTTCAGACATTTTCCCCCCTCTACTTCAAAGACAGTAAATACTTGAGAGTATTTAATTCTCCTACCATTGAATCTCTAATGTTCAAAAGATCTGTTTCCCCAGCCAAAGGCTTAGAAAGACCATCTAGGTACTTAATCCACGCATCAGCACACTTCATCGGATCTGATGCTGCATAGTTGGGAATCGAAAAATCAAAGCTCTTAAGAGCGATAATCCTTCCATGACGACCCTGATAAGCTTCAATGAAAGAATCAATGTTTCCTTCCAAAGAATCATAAATCTTCCCAAAAGCCATATGCTCAGCATATGACTTGGTTTGCCAATGGAATACTCTTAAATGACCAAGAATAGTCAAAAAATTAGTAACTAGGTCAAGATTTTTAGGTTCAGGCATGGTGTTCTCCTATTAAATTATCTTACTTTTCGCTTGGCAAAACTGTTCAGAAAGGTGATAATGTGGAAGGATAAAGGAGAACTTTATGCAAAAACCCCTAGAAAGGCCGAACACCACCCGAACCTACAACTCTCTTTACAATAATTGGATTGAAGGGAAAACCGTTGAGGAGATGGTTTCCAAGGTAGTTTATAGCGATAAGATAAAACCTCGAACTAAACTAGCTATCTTAAGAGTACTGAAAAAGACCCGGCCTGAAATCTACAACAGTTGGGACTTTGGGACAGCGATCAAGTATATCTCCAAAGCCCAGAACCCTGAATTGGTTAAATCTTTAACCAAAATTGAAGCTAGTAAGATCATGCGAGTCTGCCAAAAAAAGCACCCTACCTTTTACCCTGTCCTTTTATTGGCGCTTCATGGAGGGCTAAGAAGAGGAGAAGTCTTTGGCTTGCGATGGAAGGACGTTGACTTTCTTCATAATAGAATCTACATTAATCATTCCTATGACGGGCCTACGAAAAATGGGAAAAGCAGGATGATACCGCTTAGCAAAGAACTTGAAAAAAATCTATTAAATTGCTATAATTTAACAGAGGGAGGAAACGATAAACTTTTCTCCAACATCAACCCTAACCCTATATTGGAGGCAATCTGTAGAGAATCCGGCGTAACTCGGGTAACGTTTCACCAGCTCCGTCACACCTTTGCAACTTTGTGCCTCGAAACTGGAGAAAGTCCAGCTACAGTAGCTAAACTTTTAGGACACTCTAAAGTATCGACAACTTTAGATATCTATTGGAGCGCAATTAAGCAGGATTACAGCTTTATCAATAATCTATATGACTAAAATTTGTACAAAATGTAAAACAGAAAAAATAAAAACAGAATTCTATAAAAGAACAGAGATGCGTGACAAACTAACTCCTTGGTGTAAAAAGTGTATAAATAAGTGTAATGCCTCATATTCTTTAACAGATAAAGGCAAGCTAGTTAAAAAAAGAGCAAAATTAAGATACAACTTTAATATGTCAATAGAAGAATTTAAAAATTTAAAGATACGTCAAGGGTATAAATGTAAAGTGTGTAATAAGTCCTTTAGTAACAGCAAACAAACTCACATCGATCATTGCCATAAAACAGGTAAAATTAGAGGAGTTTTATGTAGTAGTTGTAATACTTTTATTGGAAAATTGGAAAAGAGAATAGAAAATAACTTATTGAAAACAATCTTTGAGTATATTAATCATGCAAATTAAAGGTGCTTGCCTCGCTGACTTCGAAGACATTGAGCTATGTGAAAGTTGCGGAAACCCGGCAGCGTTAATTGCAGAAGGGATCACGCTTTGTCGTAAATGCTATCGTAATATGAAAAAGCAAAAACACCAGAAAGAGGAGGAAGAATGACCAACAAATACTTTATCGAGGCAGATTTTTCTGATTTCGAAGATCTAAACGTAGTTTCTGTTCCAGAAAAGACGACAACTGTAGTACCGACTCCGGAGGAGATGGCAACCCTCCGGGCAAGGTTGGAGCATGAATTTAAGAAATGTGAAACAGGGCTTAGCAAGTTATGTCCTCGCACAGTTCAAGCTTCTACTACATCTGGAACGAAGAATCTCTTTGGTATAATGTTTGACAATTTTGGGAGTAAGTCTATTCTAGAATTTCTAGAAATGACAAAACAAGATTATGGTCTAAGCGTTGCAGAATGGGCCGCTACTCAGGTTCTTGGGCCATTCTGCCCGAAAGCCATTACCCTCGCAGGAGAATGGAGAAACCGTGGATAAGCAAGTAAAACCTCCTCTAAAAGAAGGGTTCGCTGGTCTCGTCTATGACATGTTTAGGGCATCTGGGTTGGCAATTACAACTGCTAGCCAAGAGAAGCTAGAAGCTATGGCACCGAGATTTGCTGATGCACTCAAGCGAGAGGCCCACACAGCATCTCTAGTCCTAGCTAAGCGACTCCAACAAGCAACACTAGAGGGCTTCCAAAACTTTAGCGTAGAGCTTGACAACCTAAAAGCGGATGTAGAGGAACTAAAAAATGAAATTAAGAGACTTACTGCCGAGAACGCAGCATACGATCACCACTCTCAAGGAGACGGAAAGTAACGAAGACGTAAGCTATATCTTTGCTATAGGAGAAATTGATGGAGAAATCCTTAAAGCCTACTCTAAGATATTTGACAAAGAAAGAGAGCTGGGAGTTACTGCCTCTTGGGTCATATCTCCAGGATCTATGGGAATCTGGCCCGATTTCAAATACATCGATCGTGCAACCCGAACCCACGGGGATGTTGGAGATTTTCATAGGCTTTACTACGAACAATGGACCGCTCCCCGAAACACGTTGTTTACTTCCGGGGCGCATGAAGACCATCTGTGGTTACAGCGCAGATGGAAATCCCGTGACACTCAGCTATTGGGAAACTTCTGGTACCTAAATAACGGGTTCCAAACAACTATTGGCCCTTCGATTACAGGGTTGGGTAAGGTCTTCTCTCCCAGAGTTTTCAATGGGGAAAAGGTACCTAAACAGCTAAAATACTACACACGTAGAGAAGTGGAGAGGGCTTCTAGTTGTGGAATAACAGATATTCTTCTTTCTCACCAAGGGCCTCTAGATGAAACCTTTGGAAGTAAAAAGTCTAACTCCGAAGGTTTAAAGACTATTATGTATGCCACACGGCCTAAAGTGCTAATCCATTCAGGATATAATTTTAGCAAAAAGTATGAATGTTTACACATCCCATGTGTATCTTTAGACAGAATGGAAATAGCTGTCTTTAGATGGCACCATAATTCTAAGGAGTTAGTTTTTCTATAAATGGCCCGTAAAGCATTTAAAAACAAAAAGAAAGCATGCGGCCTTTGCAAACCCCATAAAAGAGGATGGGCTGATAGGTGGAAGCTACAAGAAAAAGACGCTCTTCGCCGTTGGGAACATGAAAAGGTGAACTATCTTGGCAAATCCTTAACAAATTGTGATAATTAGTTAGAGGATAAAAGGTATCCTCACCTTTTAGGAGACTAAACATATGGGGATTAAGACTAGGAAACTAGACACAGTTCGAACCCCTGTTCTGACAGCGTACAATAACGGGGTGTCAATGGACGCGATTGCGGATGCGCATAAAGTGTCCAAGGGTACCGTTAGGAACCTCCTGCTTGCAGAGGGGGTTAATCTACGTAAACAGGGCCGTCCGAAGAATTCAGGCAACAAGCCTATCATCGTAAAGGAGATCCATTAATGGGCCTATCCGGTCGTCTATGCAACAGTACCCCGTGGGAGCAAAACATCCCCTGGCATCGCACTCGAATCATCGTTCCCGGCGACGGGCACGTTGAACTATTCCCTGAACAACTTGATGACTTTAGACCCGGCAAGCCGGGATCTGAAGAGGTAAGAAACCTACTCAGTAGCTTTGGTGTCTTTCTAATGGACACTGACCGAAGCTACGATGTACAGGTTTACGAGTGCCTTCAGAGTACCATTAAAGTGCGGCGACAGCAGTACACGGACTTCGTAGCGAATATTCGCAATGACCGTATCAGAGCAGGGCAGAACAGCGTCACCGAGGAAGACCTTGAGGGCGCAATTGCCATGCAGGGATACAAAACTTTCCGTGACCAGATTGAAGCGTTGGAACGTCGTGCAGCAAAGATCCGTGGGATTCTTGCTCCCACAGGTGAGCTAAGCACTCGTCGGGCAGCTCCGAAGTATGATCCGGAACGGACTTGCTTTGGGGTATCTCCGCCGCAGGAATTTGCAACGAAGCTGGCTCTAGAGCTATTCCTAGATGAACACCCTGATGCCGCTAGTAAGCACATGGTCTTCATTACACAAATGAATAAGGCAGCCAAGAGAGAAGTTGCTACTGCTCGGGAGGAATAATGGATCAACTCAGAGTTCGCGACCACATTATCCACGTCACACAGAACGAGGTAAAGCTTCGGGACTTGAAGGGTGGACAGCTCACCCTCCAGCCTGCGGACATTACTGAGGTTCGGGAATTAGTGGGAACCTTGTGGAAGATGACTTCACTTCCGGCGATTCCAGAAACAGTACAGAGTCCTTCGGGAATCTTTACTGCGATCCTCACAGGGAAGGAAGTGCAGCTACGTCGATCAGAAGACGTAGCAGGCAATGAAGGGTTCCGGTT
>Ga0315274_10004163_pt1 | contig 21328 bp, 16 predicted proteins | sample YL17G02_20_MG_FD_203700 | JGI IMG/M metagenome (GOLD analysis project Ga0315274, IMG submission 203700) | Sediment microbial communities from Yellowstone Lake, YNP, Wyoming, USA - YL17G02_20 | ecosystem: Environmental > Aquatic > Freshwater > Lake > Sediment | place: USA: Wyoming | collected...
GCGACAAGGAAGCCCGTGAGAAGATGCACAACGCCGCCAGCATTGCCGGTCTGGGCTTTGGCAATGCCCTGGCCGCGTTAGCCCACGCCATGGGTCATTCCATGGGCGCCGTGTTCCACACCCCGCACGGTCGCGCCGTGGGCCTGGTGCTGCCCTACACCATCGAGTTCACCGGCGACGCCATGGCCGAGCGCTATGCCGACATTGTCCGTTTTGCCAGAATCCCCGGCGGCGAGGCCGGGCACCCGGCCAAGGCGCTGGCCGACCACATCCGCAAGCTGGCCAAGAGCGTCGGGCAGCCGCTTTCGATTCGGGAAGCAGGTATCAGCGCCGAGCAGTTCGAGGCCGGTTTGCCCAAGCTCGTCGAGAATGCCGAAACGGACGCCACGCTGGTGGTCAGCGCGCGCATCCCCGACAGCGCCGAGCTGGCGAGGCTATACCGCTATGCCTTTGAGGGCAAGCCCGTCGACTTTTAGCCGGGCGTGAGAAACCCGTTTTCTCTCAGAAAACGGGTTTCTGACAAGGAGGACATCATGCACGGCTTCCTGGGCAAGCTGCTGATTGTGGACTTGTCATCTGGCCAGATGCGGACGGAAGCGCTGAACGAGGGGATGGCGCGCCAGTTCGTGGGCGGGGCGGGCCTGGCCTGCCGCTACCTTTACGACCAGATCGACTGCCACACCGATCCCCTGGGGCCGGAAAACCCTCTCCTGTTCATGACCGGGCCGTTAGTGGGCAGTGGGGCCCCGCTGTGCGGGCGCTACGAAGTCTGCGCGCGCTCTCCCCAGACGGGGCTGTGGGGCGAGTCCAACTCAGGAGGCAACTTTGGCCCCTACCTGCGCTTCGCGGGCTACGATGGCGTTCTGTTCACGGGCAAAGCCCCCCACCCCATGTACCTCTCGCTCCGGAACGGGCAGGCCGAGCTCCGGGACGCCCGCCACCTGTGGGGCAAGGACACCTATGCCACGCAGGCTGCCATCCACAGCGAGCTGGGGCCATCCAAGCTCAGCATCGCCTGCGTCGGGCCCGCCGGCGAGCGGCAGGTCAAATACGCGGCCATCCTCAACGACTGGGGGCGGGCCGCCGGACGCACGGGCATGGGCGCGGTAATGGGCTCCAAGAACCTGAAGGCCATCGCAGCAGGTGGCGACGCGCGAGTTCCTCTCGCCGACGAGGAAGCGTTTCGAGCGGCGGTGCGCGAGGCCACCGAGGCTGTCAAGGAGGACATGCGCGCGCAGTTCCTGTCGGCCGGTGGAACGGCCTCCGCCACCGACACCACCATGTGGATGGGTGACCCACCCAACAAATACTTTACGCTGGACCTGTGGGAGCCGATTTCCAAGCTGGGTGGGGCAGCCATGGCCGAGACCATCCTGACCGGCAAGAAGGCCTGCCATCGCTGCGTGATCGGCTGTGGCCGCGTCACCTCCATCGGCGGCCCGCACGCCACAAAAAAGATCGACGGCCCAGAGTACGAGACCGCCACCGCCTTTGGCTCTCTGATCCTCAGCGACGACCTGCCGGGAACCGCGTATGCCAGCCACCTGTGCAACCTGTACGGCCTCGATACGATCAGCGCAGGCGTGACGATCGCTTTTGCCTACTACCTCTACGACCAGGGCATCCTCTCCAAGGCTGACACCGGTGGGCTAGAGCTTACATGGGGCAACGTCGAAGCGGCCCTGACGCTGCTGGGGCAGATCGCGCGCCGCGAGGGCTTTGGGGCCATGCTGGCCGAAGGGTCGCGCAGCCTGGGGCAGCAGTTCGGCGTCGAGGACCTGGCGGCGCAGGTCAACGGGCTGGAGGTGCCCATGCACGATCCGCGCGCCTTTGTGGGCATGGGCCTGGTCTACGCCACCTCACCGCGCGGCGCCTGCCATCTGCAGGGCGACATGTTCCTGGTTGACCTGGGCGCGCCCGTGCCCGAGCTGGACATCCAGATCGGGGACCGCTTCGAGAGCTCACCGGCCAAGGCGCTAATGGTCTCGCGCGCGCAGGACTGGCGCACGCTCTACAACTCGCTGGTCATGTGCGTCTTCTGCAACCCGCCTGTGAACACCATCTTGGGCATGCTCAACGCCGCCACCGGTTGGAGCGTGCAGGTGAGCGACCTGCTGCCGCTGGGAGAGCGCGCCTTCAACCTCAAGCGCATGCTCAACGGCAAGCTCGGCCTGACGGCCCACAACGACCGGCTGCCCAAGCTGCTCCTGCAGCCGCTGCCGATGAGTGGCGCCGAGACGCGCGTGCCGGACATGGACGTGCTGCTGCCCGCCTACTACCATGTGCGCGGCTGGGATGCGCAGACGGGCATGCCCACGTCAGAGAAGCTGCGCGAGCTGGGGCTGGAAGGCTTGGCAGGGATGAACTGCCCCTGACCAACGTGCCCCACGAACTGAGCGTCGTCCACGATCATCTGCCCGCGCAGCAGAACCGTGCGGGGGTAGCCACGCACGACGCGGCCTTCATACGGGGTATAGTCCACGCGCTGGTGCAGGGCCGTGGCAGAGAGCGTCACTTCCTTGTGCGGGTCGTAGATCACCAGGTCGGCGTCGGAGCCCACGGCGATGGTTCCCTTGCGCGGGTAGAGGCCAAAGAGCCGCGCCGGGTCGGTGGCACACGTCCGCACCAACTGCTGCAACGACAGGCGTCCCTTACCTACTCCCTCGCTGAACAGCAAGGGCACGCGCGTCTCGATCCCCGGCGCGCCGTTGGGGATGTGGGCGAACGAATCGCGGCCACGCACCTTCTGTGTTGCATAGTACCACGGGCAGTGGTCGGTGGAGACGGCTTGCAGTTCTCCGTCCGCCAGCGCCTGCCATAGGATATCCCAGTTGGCTTTGTCGCGCAGCGGTGGAGAGAGCACGAACTTGGCCCCCTCAAAGCCTGGTCGGTCATAGTCGCCCTGAGAGAGCAGCAGGTAGTGCGGGCAGGTCTCGGCAAAGACCGTCTGACCGCGCCCGCGCGCGGCCCGCACCACCTCTAACGTCTCGCGGCAGGTCAGGTGCGCCAGGTACCAGGGGGCATCGACCAGCTCGGCCAGAATTGCCACGCGTTGCGCTGCCTCTGCTTCGACCTGCGGCGGACGGCTCTGCGGGTGATAGCGGGGCGCGTGCTTGCCCTCGCTCAGGAGCCGCGACGTCAGGTAGGCGATGGCGTCGTGGTTCTCCGTATGTACCATGGGCAGGATGCCACATTCGCGCGTGGCAGCGAGGAGGCGCAAGATTTCGCCGTCCTCCAGGCGCAGGCCCTGGTAGGTCGTGTAGAGCTTGGCGCTGGCATAGCCCTGCTCAGCCAGGGCAGGCAGCCGGGCCAGAGTGCTCTCTGAGGCGTCCGCCAGCGTCAGGTGCAGGGCATAGTCGACCGCCACCCGGCCATCGGCCTCGGCGCGGCGGCGGGCGACGCCCTCGGTCAGATCATCGCCGCGGTAGTTACTGGTAAAGTCGATCACTGTGGTGGTGCCGCCGCATGCAGCAGCCAGCGTGCCCGTGGCGAAATCATCCGTTGAGGTGATGTCTCCGATGGTCATTTGCAGGTGCACGTGCGCGTCGATAAACCCGGGGAAGACGTACTGACCTGCGGCGTCGATTGCCCTGTCCCCCAGCAGGTTCAGCCCGATGGCGGCGATCTTCCCATCCTGGATGCCCACGTCAGCTACGTCGGTGCTCTCGGCAGTCACCACCGTCCCATTCTTGATTACACAGTCCATTTGTCTTCTCCGGCAGTCATGATTGGAAAAAGGAGGACATCGAGGTCGGCACACCTCAATACCCTCCTTTCGATCTGCAGAGCGGGGGCTACACCGGGCCAAGCGGCCTCTGCGCTACCACCAGTAGTATGGACCGCAGGGGTAGTAGTACGTGCAGCACCAATAGCAGCGGCATACGGGCCTGGGATACGTCAGATAGGCTGGCCCTCCGTAGGGGATGTAGAGGACCTGGCCGATCTGGACGTAGTTCGGGTTCGGGAGGCCATTCACCTGGCCAATGTAGTACGGGTTCACTCCGTACAGGCGGCCAATGGAGAACAGCGTCTCGCCGGTCCGGACCACATGGTAGCCATCGGCCAATACCGTGCTGCCGCCCACGACCAACTGCAGGACCAACAGGCACACAAGGAGTAACAGCCCTCTGCGCACGAACTTGTTCATGACTCCCTCCTTCTGAACGATTCGCCACGGCCTTGTGTCTCGACGTCTGGCTCGGCCAGAGACGTCATGCGTTCACGGCGACTCTAGGGAAGGTAAAGCGTTTGTCCAACGTAGATGTAGTTCGGGTTCCAGATGCCATTCGCCTGAGCAATGGCCCACACCGTGGTGCCGAAGCGCCAGGCAATCGCGGACAACGTGTCACCTGGCTGCACGATGTAGGTGTGCGGTGAAGGCAGCGGCCCCTGCGCCACCACCGGGATGAGCAGGACCTGACCTATGCGGATGTAGTTGACGTTCGTGATGCCATTGGCCTGGGCAATCGCCCACACCGTGGTGCCATAGTAGGCGGCGATGCGGGTCAGCGTTTCGCGCCACTGCACCACGTGGTATATGGGCTGGCCCGAGGGCGGCACCGGCGGGGCCGCTGGCACGACCGGGGGATTCGAGGGAGTTGTGGGCAGCGGCGGCGCAGCCAGCGCGGGGGAGACCGTCAGACAGAGTAGGACACCGAACACGAGCAGCACGGTAACGAGTTTCCGACTCATCCTGCTAGACCTCCTCTCCTTCGACAGCGCGACAAAGGCCCCGTGTGGCCTTGGTTCGCCACTTTAGTGGTCTCTCAGCCGTATTGTACACCAGGTCGTGCGTAGGTTCAAATCGGAGCATTCTGTCATCTTCGCGACGCACGGCTCTGCGTTTTCGTATGCCCATGGTAGCACACTCCTTCTGCCAGTCTTGACATCCTTGCGACGGTTTGCAGACTGCCGCACGTCAGGGGCCCTGGCTCGGCAACCTCGCAGAATGGCCGGATCCCCCAGCGTGAAACGGATGCAGGGCCGCGCCGAATGCAGCCCTGCATCCGTTGTGCTGCGCCGCCTAGCGAGTGACAGAGCGAAACCAGCGCCAGAACTGATCCCAGGGGCTCTGCGGATCTGGCGCTGGGGTGGGAGTCTCCACGACCCCAGCGCTGCCCGGCCCGACCTGAAAGGCCATACCATCGAGCACCACGATGACCTGCTCGCCTACGGCCAGGTACTTGCCCCACTCTGGATGCTCTGTCAGCAACCGAAAGTAGGCCGGACTGGCAAATGCCAGGCTCGACGGGCGCATCCTATCCGGATCGTAGGTCGTGTCGGTCCAAACCCCGTTGCGCAGCACAAACGTCTTGTTCGCCACCGTCTTGAGCTGGGCTGCCTCCTGGCCCCCGCCCACCTCGCTGGTGGCAAGCTCGTTGCGGGTCTGGCTGTCGGCCACTGCCTTGGCGCCCGCAAACGGCGCTGCAGTGATCGTCACGAGTGGACTGCTGGCAGCGGCGTGCGCCCGGCCCGCCTCGGTCAGAATCTCCTGTCGCTCGTCCACCAGGAAGGAGGTGTAGGGCGTCATGATGCCGTAGCGCACGCTCAGGGTCACGATGCCGTCCACAAGCTCCTTGTTCTCACCATGCAGGCGAATTTGTGCGAGCATATGGCCGATCTTGCGCGTGGCCCACAGGCGCGGGATAAAGTCCTGCCGACCCTGTTCGCTGAAGCGCACGCCTGGATACGAGAAGGACCGCTCTTCTCCGTTGACGCTTCCCTGCAACGTCAGGTGCGCCGTTCCGCCCTCTCGGTAGCGGCCTGCCACCAGCAGTTGCCCGCCTGCAAACAAGTCGGGCAGGGGATAAGGGTACATGTCCTCCAGCATTACACCATCAGCCTCCAGGCGCAGGTCCGAGAGCAGCGGCGTCCCGATTCTGGCATAGAACGCGGAGACCTCTTCCTCAATGTTCTGCTCTGGCCCGACGTAGGCGCTTGCCCCGCGGTGGGCCTGGCTGATGCTGTCGAGCAGCACGGTATTGACGTCATAGCCCACGCCAAAGGTGAACAGGCGCACGTTCTTGCCCGCGGCCCGGTCCACGTCGTCCACGATACGCTCCCAGTCGGTCACGCCCTCTGTGGGCAGGCCATCGGTCAGGAAGATGATAAACTGCGGGCGTTTGCCCTGGGTCATGGCCAGCGCCTCCAGCAGAGCACGGTCCATGTTGGTTCCCCCGCCACCGCTCAGATTCTGCACAAAGCGGTGCGCCTCCGCGCGCTGAGAGACGGGTTGCAGGTTCCGGGCATAGGTCCGCACCGACGTGTCGAACGCGACGATGTTGAAGCGGTCCTCGGCGTTGAGATGGTCAAGCACATAGTCCAGCGCGGCCTGCGCCTGCTGCAGTTTCTTCCCATCCATGCTGCCCGAGATGTCCAGGACGAAGACGACGTCCTTGGCCACCACGCGCTGTTCCGCGGCCGCCAGCTTGGGCGCGACGAGCAGCAGGAAGAACCCGTCCTCGCCGGACTCACGATAGGACAGCAAACTCAGCCCCACGTCGTCGCTGGACATGCTGTAGTACAGCTCGAAATCCTTGTCGGGTGTGACGTTGTTGGCCTCAAAGCTCACGCGGGCTGACGTCTCGCTGATGCGCTCGACTGAGATCTTGTGGCTGGGCGAGTAGATGGCCTTGATGGGCACGCGCGAGCGTAACTCAACGCTGACCACCACCTCTTCCAAGGGGCGACTGGAGAAGCGCTCCGTGTTCAGGGGGTACACATAGTGCACCAGGCCTTCTACGGCGGGCAGAACCTGGCTGTAACTCAATTGGACGCGCTTTTCGCCATGCGCTGGGATGGGATAGACGCTGGCCTGGAAGGCATTGCGGCCCACGTACTCGAGCAGGGCCGGGTCGCGGCGGCGGCTGACGATGCTCTCGTAGACCCGGCGTGCCTCATCCTTGTTCAGAATCTTACCCGAGAGACGCTGCTGATCCACGAACATGGCGAAATCCGAGATGGTCGCCTCTTCCGGAAGGGGAAAGATGTAGGTGCCTTCCAGCTCGTAGGGCGACTCGTTGAGGAACACCTGGTCGATGTCGGTTCGGGCCATCTGGTCTTCGATCGTGACCTTGACGCGGTGGTATTTGACGGCCAGGTTGGGCACGGGCTCCACAACGTGCGGGGGCGGCACAGGGATGATAAAGCCGTCTGCGCGGGCCGCCTGAGCACTGGCCAGGGAGAGAAGCACAACTGCGCACGTAGCAAGCACGAGGCGTGCCAGCCCGGTCGCGTTCGGTTTGCGGTGCTTTGCGATCGCCTGCATCGTGTACCTCCTCAGGACACATGTTGCGGCCTTGCACCCCAAAGACGACGTGCGGCGGACGAATGTTCCTCAGCGCTGCGCCCTGTTCGCGCGAGGGCGTTGCGGAGCCTTCGCGCAAGGCGGCACAGTGACACCTGCCGGTCGTAGCGGAAGGACTTTTCGGGAGGGTACTCCATACACATGCCGCATACGGGTTGCGCGTCCGGTACAATGATGCTATAATGCCCCACAAGCAAGTCGAGCTTGCGATCAGGAGGGACTGTGGGCGAACCGGACAAGCAGGCCGTCCGTCGAAAGGTTGTGGGGTTGCTCTTGCGCCACGTGCGCCTGAGGGCTGGCAGAAACCAGTCCGAGCTCGCGGCGGCACTGCACGTGTCCAAGTACCGCTATGCCCAGTACGAGCAGGGACAAGGCGAGATCTCCCTGCCGGAGCTAGAGCTTGTGGCCGAACTATGCGGCGTGCCGCTGAGCTACTTTTTCGACGACAAATCCGAGGTGGCAGACGAAGGCGCCGAATCGCCCTGCCAGATCGCTCCACGCCTGCAGCGCAAGATCATGGGCGCGCTGCTGCGTCAGGCGCGCCAGCAGGCGGGGAAATCGCCGAAGGAATGCGCGGCCGCCCTGGGCGTCTCCACGCGGCTGATCGCACAATTCGAGTCTGGCGACAAGGAGATCCCTGCCCTGGAACTCGCGTCGCTCGCAGCCTTTCTGGGAGTGCGTGCGGACTACTTGGCCGTCTACCCGGAACAGGCCTAGCCCGGCGGGTCACCCGCTGAGCGCGAAAAGCGGCCACTGCCGATTGGCAGTGGCCGCTTGTTTGTGCAGAGAGGCTTTTATTCCTTCTCTTCCTTGTCCTTGGCGGCCTGCGCGATGATGTGCTCCGCGATGTGCGCTGGCACCTCGTCGTAGCGCTCAAACTCCATGGTAAAGTAGCCACGGCCCTGCGTCATCGAGCGTAGGTCGGCTGCGTAGCGCTGCATCTCAGCCAGTGGGGCTTCGGCGTTGATTACGCTGTTGCCCTTCTGCTGGTCCATGCCCATCACGCGCGCTCGCTTGGTGTTCAGGTCACCCAGCACGTCACCCATGAACTGCTCGGGCACTACAATCGTGACCTTCATGATGGGCTCCAGGAGCACCGGGTTGCCCACTTCAAAGGCCTTCTTGAAGGCCAGGTGGGCCGCCAGTCTAAAGGCGATCTCGGACGAGTCCACCGCGTGGGACGAGCCGTCGTAGAGCGCTGCCTTCAGATCGGTGGCCGGGTAGCCCGCCAAACCGCTGTGCCCGATAGCCTCATTCAGGCCCTTTTCCACCGCCGGGATAAAGTTGCGCGGCACGTGTCCGCCAAAGACCTCATCCGAGAACTCAAAGCCTGACTTGCGCGGCAGCGGCTCGAAGCGGATCCAGACGTCGCCGAACTGACCGCGACCACCGGTCTGCTTCTTGTGGCGTCCCTGGACCTCCACGGTCTTGGTCAGGGTTTCCTTGTACGGTACCCTGGGCGTGGAAGTCACCACTTCGACACCGAACTTGAGCGCCAGGCGCCGCACGGCGATGTCAATGTGCGAATCGCCCATGCCCGAGAGCACGGTCTCGCCAGTATCCGGTTCACGGGTCACGGTGAGGGTGGGGTCCTCTTCAACCAGACGGGCCAGGGCCGTGCCCATCTTGTCCAGGTCGGCCTTGGTCTTGGGAGTGACCGCGCCAAAGGCCACCGGATGCGGGAAGGTGATGCCGGGCAGCACCACGGGGTGGTCCTTGTCGCACAGTGTGTCGCAAGTGGTCGTGACCTGCAACTTGGACACCACGCCAATGTCGCCTGCGGATACTTCCTTGGTCGGGGTTTGCTCCTTGCCAGTCAGGAAAAAGAGTTGGCCGATGCGCTCTTCTTCGCCCTTGTTGGCATTGAGAACGCGCGCATCGCTCTGGAAGGCTCCAGAGTAGACGCGAAAGTAGGTCAGCTTGCCCACGTAGGGGTCAGCCATGGTCTTAAAGACCAGGACGGCCAGGTGCCCGGACGCAACAGGCTTGACGATTTCCTCGCTGTTGTCCTTGACCAGGCGCGCTCTAACCTCTGCCGTCACCGGCGAAGGCAAGTAGCGCACGATGGCATCCTGCAATAGGCGGACGCCCGCGTTCTGCGTCGCGGAGCCACACAGTACCGGCACGACCTTGCTGGAGGTCACAGCCTTGGCCAGTCCACGATAGATCTCGTCTTGAGTAAGCTCTGCGCCGTCGAGGTACTTGACAATCAGCTCATCGTCTGCCTCGGCGGCCAGCTCGATGATCTGCTTGCGAATGGCCTTGGCCTGCTCCTGGAGCTCAGCCGGAACGTCGCTCGGCTTCTTGCCGTCGCCGAGATAGGCCTTCATGCTCAGACAATCGACCACGCCCTTGAGACTTGCCTGTGCGCCGATGGGCAGTTGCAGCGGGACCAAGTTCACATCGAATTTGGCCTTCATCTGCTCCAGCGTGCGCTCAAAGCTGGCGTTTTCGCGGTCCATCTTGTTGATGAACGCCAAGCGCGGCAGCTTGAGCTCGTCGGCATACTGCCATACTAGCTCGGTGCCCACTTCGACGCCGGCCGGAGCGGCCAGCACCACCACCACGCCGTCGGAAACGCGAATCGCGCCCTTGACCTCTCCCACGAAATCCGCATAGCCAGGGGAGTCCAGCAGATTCACCTTGCAGCCCTGCCATTCCCAGGGGGCTATGGTGGTGTTCACCGAGATCTTGCGCCGGATCTCTTCCGGATCGTAGTCGGAGACGGTGTTGCCTTCTTCTACGGTCCCGAGCCGGTTGATCACACCAGAGTTGTACAGCATAGCTTCGGTCAGCGAAGTCTTGCCCGCTCCGCTGTGGGCAACGAGACTGACGTTCCTCAGCTCTTCGACCCTGTAGCTCTTCATCTGTCCTCCTGATATGCATATAAGAACGCCCGTGGGACAACAGGATGCCAAGGGCGCACTTTGACCACCAAGCCATTCTATTACAGAATCGCCTTGGTGTCAATTCAGTTTGCCCTGAAGCAATTGACAACCGGTGGCGTTGAGAGCATAATCCGGAGCAAGCGAATGCGTCAGGCGACGAAAAGGCAGGATGGATGAGCAAAGCTCATGGCAAGGGGGAGTCCCCACACAGCTTGACTCGCAGGGAATTCGTGCGACTGACGGCCGGGGCGGCACTGGCCGTGCTTCTGCCGGGCTGCCGGCGTGCGCCCCGTGCTGCACCTCTGCCAGCGCATACTGGATTGGTGGACACCACGCGCTTCCGGAGGCCGGGACCCTGGAAGCTGGGGCGCTCAGGGCGAGGCGACACTACCGCCTGGATGGTCATGTTCAGCGCGCACATCGAATATGGGGCGAAGGAGAAGTACAGGAAGAGCTTTGCCGACTATTGGTGTGCGCAGGCCAACTGGGACCCCAACAAGCAGATTGAGGACATCCAGCTCCTGCTGGCACAAGGCATCGACCTGCTGCTGGTTGACCCCCTGGATCATGGCGTGGTCCAAGCCGGCGTGGAGCTGGCCATGCGCGTTGGCGTGCCGGTCATCCTGGCTGCTACGCGCGTGCAGAGCGACGAGTACGTGAGTTGGGTGACGACCAACGAGGAGCAGCGCGGAACGGCATGCGCCGATTGGCTCTGCCAAGCCGTTCCAGACGGGTACATCGTTGTCGTGCAGTGCGTGCCCGCCGCAAGCGACAGCGGCCGGTGGCTGCGAGGCGTGCGCCAACGTCTGGATGCCCAAAGCTCCCTGCAAGGGGTCAAGGTAATGCCCTGTGCCTGGGCGTCGTCACAGGCACAACAGGCCATGGCTGCCTTGCTGGACCCATCCAGGCCCGTTGATGGTGTGATCGTGGAGAACGGCGTGCTGGGCCTGGGCGTCGTGCAGGCCTTTGCCGAACGCGGCCTGCCCATTCCGCCCATTGCCGGGGCCGACGACTGGAACGGTTGGCTGCGCACGGCCAAAGCACATTCTGTGCGTTTCCTGGCGCAGAGCGGCGGGGCCAACCTCGGGCTGCGCTGTATCGAGCTGGCAACCCAGGTTCTGAGTGGTGAATCCGTCCCCGGGTACGTGGAGTTCCCCTACACAACCCTTGATGCCACCTCATTGGAGCGCTACTACCGGCCCGATCTGAGCGATCACTACTGGGCCGTCCACGACCTGCCAGAGACCTGGATCGACCGCATGTTCCGGCCCTGATCTGCACTGCCAATCCATTGCACTATTTGCTTTGCGCGGCCAATGGTATATAATTGCGAAAAGCTTGGGAGGGGCAAGGATGCTTCTTGAAGAGCTGATCCAGGTGGCGCGCGGTGAGATAGAGGTCGATCTGTTGCTCAAGAATGCGCGCGTGGTGAACGTCTATTCTGGTGACATCCATCCCGCGGACGTGGCCATCCACCACACGCGCGTGGTCGGGCTGGGCGACTACCGCGCGCGCCGGGTGATTGACCTGCGTGGACAGTATCTGTGCCCTGGTTTCATTGACGGGCACATCCACCTCGAGAGCTCCATGCTGCGCGTCTCCGAGTTTGCGCGGGTTGTGGTGCCACAGGGGACCACAACCGTGGTCTGCGATCCGCACGAGATCGCCAACGTGTTGGGACTGGACGGCATCCGCTACATCCTGGAATCGGCCAAGTACAATCCTCTCAGCGTCTACGTCATGCTGCCCTCCTGCGTGCCGGCCACCGACATGGAGACGGCCGGCTCAAAGCTCAGCGCCGAAGATCTGTCCGCCATGCTGCGCAGCGATTGGGTGCTCGGCCTGGCCGAAGTGATGAACTACCCAGGCGTCATCTTCCGCGACTGGCAGGTGCTGCAGAAGATCAAAGAGGCCACGGGCAAGCCGATTGATGGGCACGCGCCCGGCCTCACGGGCCGCGATCTGAACGCCTACGTTGCGGCGGGCATTGGCTCAGACCACGAGTGCACTACGGCCGGGGAGGCTCGCGAAAAGCTGCAACTGGGCATGCACATCATGATCCGCGAGGGCACCACAGCGCGCGACCTGGAGAACCTGCTGCCCGTTATCACCCCATCCAATGCCAGCAACTGCATGTTCGTCACCGATGACCGGCACCTGCCCGATCTGCTGCACGAAGGGCACATGAATTTCGTGATCCGCAAGGCAATCAGCCTGGGGCTGAACCCCATCACCGCGATTCAGATGGCCACGATCAACACGGCGCGCTACTTTGGGCTGAAGGACAGGGGCGGCATCGGCCCAGGCATGCGCGCAGACCTGGTGGTTCTGGACAACCTGCAGGATTTCAGCGTCAAAATGGTCTTCCGGGGAGGCCAACTAGCGGCCCAGGATGGCGCACTGCTACCGCAGACCCAGAAGCCCAAGGAAGTTCCTCTGCGCAGCTCCATGAACATCAACTGGCAGGGCACGGGTGACCTGCGCCTGCCTGCAGTGGGCAAGCGCGCCAAGGTGATTGGGCTGATCCCCAACCAGATCGTGACAGACAACCTGCTGGAGGAGGTCAAGATCGAGGGCGGTCTGGCTGTGTCCGACGTGGAGCACGACATCCTCAAGATCGCAGTGATCGAACGTCACCTCGCCTCAGGAAACGTGGGGCTGGGCTTTGTCAGAGGCTTTCATCTCCAGCGCGGCGCATTGGGTTCCTCGGTGGCGCACGATTCGCATAACCTGATGGTGGTTGGCACCAACGACGAGGACATGCTGGCCACTGCGCACGAGATCGAGCGCATGCGCGGCGGGCTGGCCGTGGTCGAGGGCGGGCGCGTGCTGGCCTCCCTGCCGCTGCCCATCGCCGGATTGATGTCAGACCGGCCGTTTGAGGAAGTGAACGAGCACCTGGAGGCTTTGCTAGACGCCGCTCACGAGCTGGGCTCGCCCCTGCACGACCCTTTCATGGCGATGTCCTTCCTGGCCCTGCCCGTGATCCCCTCGCTCAAGATCACGGACAAGGGGCTGGTGGACGTCACGCAGTTCAAGCTCGTGCCGCTGTTCGAGGACTGAGCAGGACCCGCGCGTTCAGTGGCCAAGGATGGCGGAGGCCACGTCGCAGGTGCGGCGATTGGCGCGGTTGCAGGCCGCCACCGGGGTTGACGCCGGCGCGAATCTGCCCTCGCGCAACAAGCGATACAAATGGCAGAGCGGCAGTCCCATCACGTTCGAGTAGCAGCCCTCTATGCGCGCTACCGGGGAAAAGTCGAGGTACTGGATGGCATACGCCCCCGCCTTGTCCAACGGATCACCGCTGGCCACGTAGGCCGCGATTTCCTGATCATTGTAGTTGCGCATCCACACCGTGGATGCGGCCACCTCGCTGCGCGTCCAGCCCGAGATCGGGTCCAACACAGTTACTCCGCTGAAGACAGTGTGCTGGCGCGCCCGCAGCGAACGCAAGATGGCTACAGCGTCGGCGGCATCCACAGGCTTGCCCACCACCCGCCCATCCAGCGCCACCGTCGTGTCGGCGGTCACGATCAAGCCGTCCTGGGCCTGCGCCACGGCCGCGCGCGCCTTGTCTTGCGAAAGCCGCAACACCATCTGGTGCGGGCTCTCCCCTACGTGGTTCAACTCCAGCACGTCGGCCGGGCGCACCACGAAGGACAGGCCCAGCAGCACCAGGAGCTCCCGGCGCCGGGGTGAGCCCGAAGCAAGAATCAGAGCAGGTTGGTGTTTGTCAGCCATCGCGCACATCGCGGGGATTATAGTGACCCGCCGCAGTCCAGTCAAACGCTTCAAGAGGACTCCAAAGAACCTTCCCCAAGAGTGGCGCCGCGCTACCTAGTGACGCCCCTCGAAGGATCTTTCGGGAAGGCCGTTCCGCGCTCTCTCTCAAGGGTTGGCACGGCCCTGCTTTCCGGCTAGAATGGGGCTGGGTCAAAGCGGACGGTAGACGTGGTCTGCCTAGGCATAGTGTGTGCCACCTGGCACGTCGAGGGCACTGCGCCGCGCGGCCACGGCGTCGAGGAGCTTAAGCAGGTTGGACGTCTCTCCGGGTGCCAGCACGGTGCACCCGGGCTTGTCGCCCCGGTCGGCGCGCAACCACTGCTCATAGTCGCGACATGCACCGCTGGCGTAGGGAAAGAGGCAGCCCTCCAGGCCGCACGTGAGCAGCGCCAGACTCATGGGCTGTACGGAATAGGGGCAGATGGCAAACAGCACGCGTGTGAAGCGACGCTGCTCCAGCGCAGGCAGCAGAATGTCCTGCGCAATGTCCAGGGCGGAGGTGAGCACGGCAAAGCTCGCCCCGGCTCGTAGCGCTGCCTGGCCAAGAACGTGAACAGGGCACACTGCGCAAGCTGCATGAGAAAGCATTGGGTTCTCGGCACCCAGCTCGAGCCGCGCGAGGTAGAGGCAAGCGTGGTTAAAGCGCCCGGCCGGGCAATCGGCGGCACTGCCAGCCGCGCGCAGTGGTTTCTGGCAAAAGCCGGTACCCACCAGCAGGCGCGGTCCATCGCCCACAGCGCGCTCCAGAAAGGCATCCTCGCTGCTCTGCACTAGGCGGGTGGTGCCAGGACCGGCCTTGGGCGCGAGGCGCGCGTAAGCCAGCACGCCACGCAGGGCGCGCAGCGGGTGGCGCAGCAGCACGCGGAGCACGTACTCGCGTCCGTAGGCCTGCGAGGCGCTGCGGATCGAGAACTCGAGCAACGACAACGGACGATTGGCTTTCGGCTCGTCGGCTCGTAGCATAGGCAGGCGCTATTCTAACGCATTCGGGGTTCCAAGGCAATGCGCATGGTATTGTGGCTCTCTGAGATCACCTCACAAGATGGCACGCTGGTGGGCGGCAAGGCGCTCAACCTGGCCGAGATCGCGCGGGCCGGGTTCCCCGTGCCGGCCGCATTCTGCATCACATCCGACGCCTACTGGGCGTTCATCCAAGCCAACCAGCTGCAGGAGCGCATTCGAGAGCTCCTGTCGACGGCTGCCGACGATGCACAGGCTGTGACTGCAGCCGAATACCTACAAGCCGCTATCCGCGGCGGCCATCGGAGCGACGAGACGCGCGCGTCCGTCAACAACGCGTACCGCGAGCTAGCAGCCACCCAGGGAGCGCCCGCAGTGCTGCCCGTGGCAGTGCGCTCCTCGGCCAGTGCCGAAGACCTGCCCACGGTCTCTTCTGCCGGCCAGCAGACCACTCTCCTGAACGTGCGTGGCACGGAGGAGCTGTGGCAGGCCATCCTGGAGTGTTGGGCCTCGCTCTGGTCGCCGCGGGCGGTGCTCTACCGTACGCAGCGCGGGCTGGCGCAGCCGCCGCCGGTGATGGCCGTGCTGGTGCAGGTCATGCTGAACGCAGAGGAGGCCGGCGTGGCCTTCTCGCGCGACCCCACCAGCGGCGAGGAGCGTGTCGTCGTGGAGGCGGCGCTGGGCCTGGGCGAGAGCGTGGTCGGCGGCGCGGGCGACGTGGACCGCTACGTGGCCAGCCGCCAGACGGGCAGCGAGTGCGAGCCGCCGTGCGTGGCGCACAAGCTGCACAGCAGAGTCTGTGCAGCCCTGGGCGGGCTGCAGGAGGTAGACGTCCCGCCGGAGGCACGGGATGTGCGCGTGCTGACTCTGGGGCAGGTGAGCCAGATCGCGCAGACCGCCATGGCTCTGGAACGGCACTTCCAGTGCCCGCAGGACGTGGAATGGGCCTATGCCGACGGCAGGTTGTTCGTCCTGCAGGCGCGCCCGATCACCACGCACACAGCAAGCTTCTTCACCGACATCCTCCCCGAAGACGGCAGCGTCTGGACTGCCGGGTTCCTCAACGAACGCTTCCCTCTGCCGGTTTCTCCCCTGGGCTGGTCGCTGGTGCGCGAGCTGCTGGAGGAGCTGGCCTTTCGCGATCCTTTGCGCTACCTGGGCCTGAGAAACGTCGAGCGACTGCGCATTACGCGGCTGTACCGTGGCCATCCCTACGTCAACCTGTTCGTCTTTCAGACTCTGTACAAGGTCTTCCCTGACTTGCTGCTGCCCGAAGACGCCTACCGCTACTTCCCCGAGGGCCAGACCAGCCTGCGACGGCAGGCTCACTACCCACTTGGCCTCTTTGACCCGCGCTTTCTTTGGTCGATGCTGCGCCATTTCGTGCGCCAGCCGGCGGTGTGGTCACCCTGGCACAACTACCGAGTGTGGGCCAGGTTCGCGCAGCGCCACGCGCAGCGCAGCCAGCAACTCGGACGCGAGTTCAAAGCACTCTGTGAGGAGGGCGCCACCGTGCAGAGCATCTGGGCAACGCTTGAGCGGACGCAGCAATTGAACGCCGAGTTGCTCGCCCTGCACCGCTGGAGCCTCACCTGTGCCGACCTAACCTACAGCCTGCTGTGCCGCCTGCTGCAAGCACGCGTTGGGGCGCAGGAGGCGCTGTGCCTGTGTACGGCCCTGGTGGCGGGCCTGCCCAACCAGTCGGTGGAGCTGAACGACGCCCTGCACGACCTGGCACAGGTACAGGACACACCCTCCTTTGCGCAGGCGTTCTCCCAGTTCATTTCGCAGTATGGTCACCGTTCTTTCAGCCTTGACATCTACTACCCGCCCTTTGCGGATGAGCCTGCTCAGGTGCTAGGACTGTTGAAGGGCTTGCAGAGCGAGGGCCGCCAAACGCAGGCGGGTCAGGAACGCGCACAAACCCGTTCGCAGGCCGAGCGCCAGGCCCTGCGCGCCATGGGAAGCGGTCCGTTGGGTGGGCTGCGGCGGGCGCTCTTCCGGCACGTGCTGCGCCTGACGCGCTGTTACATGCCCCTGCGCGAGGAGCAGCGCTTTTTCTGGCAGAAGACGCTCGCCTTACAGCGTCACCTGTTCCTGCGACTGGCCCAGCACATGGTCGCACAAGGGCTGCTAGAGAAGTGCGAGCACGTCTTCTTCCTGGCCATAGATGAGATGCGAGCCTACGTCAACGCGCAGACCGACGCCCAGGGCTATGCGCGCCTGGCCAGTACGCGGGAACAACAGTTCGCACGTCTGCGTCAGGAGAATGATAGCGCGCCGGCTTGGTCCTACCCACCATTCCTATGCGGGAATCGGCCTTGGGAGACAACCGCAAGGGCACAGCAGGGCCAGTTCCAGGGACGAGCCATCAGCCCCGGGCTGGCCCAGGGCCGGGTGGTAGTCGTGTTCACGCCAGAGGAATTCGACAAGATCCGGCCAGGCGACGTACTGGTGACGCGCGGCATCGATCCGGGTTGGACGCCTGTCTTTGGGCTGTTGAGCGCCCTGGTCATGGAGCACGGCGGGCAGCTCTCGCATGGGGCCGTGGTGGCCCGCGAATACGGGCTGCCAACCGTGGCGGGCATTCCGGGCATCACCCAGGCGCTGCACGACGGTGACGCGGTGATCGTGGACGGCTTGAACGGCCTGGTCTCCATTGTTCGACACGAGCCCACCTTTGCGGTATAATCCCGCACCAGGAGAGAAAAGGGTGGCGTCGAGTCGGATGGGGACGGGCCTGGAGATCGTGAGTCACAGCGCAGATCAGACACAGCGGCTGGGTGAGCGGCTCGGCCGCCTGCTGCAGCCAGGCGACGTGGTTTGCCTGCAAGGCGACCTGGGCTCGGGCAAGACCTGTCTGACCCAGGGCATTGCGCGCGGGCTGGGCGTAGGCCAGCCCGTGACCAGTCCCACGTTCATCATCATCAACGAATATGTGCTGCCAGGGACGGGACGCAGGCTGCGCCACATCGACCTGTACCGCATCGAGAGCATCGCCGAGGCCCGCGCGCTGGGCCTGGAAGACTACCTAAACGGCGACGGCATCTGCGTCATCGAGTGGGCTGAACGCGTGCTGGGCTTGTTGCCCGCGGAACGGCTGTGGGTCACACTGCGCTACATGGACGACACACAAAGGGAGTTGGTGGTTGGCGCCACGGGCAAGCACTATACAGACCTGCTAGAGTCCCTGCGGCAGGGAACCGCCGATGCCTGAAGCCAAGGAGTCTGCATTTGCTGCTGGCGATTGACACAGCCACACGCGTCGCCGGCCTGGCGCTGTACGACCAGGACGGCCTGCATAGCGAAGAGCTGTGGCACACGGGCGACAACCACAGCGTGGAGCTGATGCCCTACGTCGTGCGTGCCTGCGAGCAGCAGCGGCTACCGCCGTCGGCGCTCAAGGTAGTGGCCGTCTCGCTCGGGCCGGGCTCCTTCACCGGATTGCGCGTCGGGCTCGCCGCCGCCAAAGGGCTGGCACTGGCGCTGCAGATTCCATTGTTGGGCGTGCCGACCCTGGATGCCACGGCCTACGCTCACTCGCGCGAGACGCTGCCGGTGTGCGCCGTGCTTCAGGCCGGTCGCGGCCGGCTGGTCGTGGCTTGGTACCAGAACGTGGATGGCGAGTGGCAGCGCCGCAGCGACTATGTCTTGCTCGGCCCTGCTGACCTGATCGCGCGCTTGCAGGAGCCCACGCTGCTATGTGGAGAAATCGATACGGCTCTGGCCGAGGCGCTGCGTGCAGAGGCACCCGGGCGAGCCATCCTGCTCAGTCCTGCTTTTGGAGTGCGGCGCGCGGGCTACCTGGCGGAACTGGCCTGGAATCGATTTGTGGCCGGCGAGCGCGACGACCCGGTCACCTTGAACCCAATCTACCTACAGAGCGTGTGACCGTCTCACATGGAGGACCTTGCCATCCCTTACGTCGTAGAAAACATGGCCTTTGCCGACGTGCCCGCAGTCGTTGCGCTCGAGAACATCGCGTTCTCGCTACCCTGGTCAATCCACGCCTTCGAATACGAAGTGCGCAACAACCCGATGGCGCATTTTCTGGTGGTCAGGCGCCGCGCACCCGTGGCGAACGGAGACACGCCACCCGAGGAGGCCAGCCGCTCGCTGCACCCCATCCTGGGGTACGGAGGACTGTGGCTGATCGTGGATGAGGGGCACGTCTGCACACTGGCCGTGCACCCCGATTGGCGCGGGCACGGCCTGGGTGCATTGCTATTGAGCGGGCTGATCGAGCACTGCATGACCCTTGGCGCTGCCGTCGCGACACTGGAAGTGCGCAGGTCCAACCTCGTCGCGCAGAGCCTGTATGAGAAGTACGGCTTTGCCAAGGTGGGCCTGCGCAAGGCGTATTACGCGGACAATCATGAGGACGCCCTGATCATGACCACCGACCTGCTCTCGTCGCCAGCGTATCAGGAACGTCTTCGTGCGCTCCAGGTAGAGCTACTGCGCAGGCTGGCAGGAGCCTCGTAGCATTGTCGCTAGTGGCTTGCCCTTGTTCGTCGGCAGTTGACTCGAATCGCCGCGCCGTGCTAGAATTGCGTGCCTGGACCCAAGCATCCTTTGGAGTGAAGAATGCCGCGTAAGACCAACTGGCTGCTGAGCCTTCTCACAGCGCTCGTGGACACTGTGATGATCGCTGCGGCTTTTCTCGCCGCCTACCTTTTGCGCCGCGTCACCGAAGTGCCGCGGCCGCTCAACCTGCGACCGCTTAGTGACTATGGCGGAATGCTGCTGATCCATGTGTTCACGCTGCTCGTCACCTTCTTCTTCTACCGGCTGTATCACTTTAGGAGCGGCTTGTCGCGCGTCGACAAGTCCTACACCATCATGGCAGCCGTCTCCTTTGGCACCATCTCCTCGGTGGCAGTCACCTCGTTTCTCTACAAGAACGAGCTGGACTACCCGCGCATCATGGTGATTTACGCCTGGATTCTGAGCATCGTGTTTGTGATGATCGGGCGACTGCTGACTGACCAGATCCGCGCCCGCTTCCGCAAGGCCAGACCTCGGTGCGTCCTGATCGTGGGCGGAGGCGACGTGGGACGCATGATCCTGCAAAAGATCACCCAATCGCCTCGCCTGGGTTATCAGGTCGTGGGCTTTGTGGATGATACCCCTGGCCGCAAGGAAGTGGCAGGGCTGCCGGTGCTGGGCAACAGCGGCCAGGTGGCGTTCCTGATCCGCGAACACCACGTGCAAGAGGTGATCGTCGGCCTACCAGAGGCCAGCCAGGAAGAACTCCTGGACCTCATTTCGCAGTGCGAGCGCGAGAAGGCCACCGTACGCGTCTTCCCCAACCTGTTCCAGATCATCGCCTCCGAGATCAGCATCGACGACCTCAACGGACTGCCATTGCTCACCATCCGTGACGTGGCTCTGCGCGGCTGGCGCATGGCCGTCAAGCGTAGTGTGGACCTGCTCGGCAGCGCGATTACCCTGGTTTTCCTCTCCCCATTCTTCTTGCTGGTCTCAGCCCTGATCAAGCTGGACTCGCCGGGCCCGGTGTTCTATGCCCAGGAGCGCATGGGGCTGGACGCGCGGCCTTTCCAGATGCTCAAGTTCCGCTCCATGCGCGCGGACGCCGAGAAGGACACCGGCCCCGTGTGGGCCACCGCCAACGACCCGCGCAAGACGCGCCTGGGTACTTTTTTGCGGCGCTATTCCGTCGACGAACTGCCGCAGTTCATCAACGTGCTGGTGGGCGACATGAGCCTGGTAGGCCCGCGCCCCGAGCGCCCCGTGTTTGTGGAGCAGTTCCGCCAGATCGTGCCGCGCTACATGGACCGCCACAAAGAGCGCGCCGGCATCACCGGCTGGGCCCAGGTAAACGGTTTGCGCGGCGATACCTCTATCGTGGAACGCACCAAGTACGACCTGTGGTACATCGAGAACTGGTCGCTGCTGCTCGACGTTAAGATCATGATCAAGACTGCCTTTGGCGCGTTTCGCGACAGGAACGCGTACTAGAACCCCAGCACCGAAGCAGGCCTCTCACCGCTTCGCAGGCATTCCAGGTCCCACACGACCGCTCGGCATTAGACTTTTATATGAATCCACTCAACTGCATTGACAAGAACGCCGTCTCGTGCTATGATGTTAGCACTCGGGTGCAAGGAGTGCTAACCGGAGCAGGCGCGCCTGCCTGGAAAGCAGAAGCGTTAGAGCATGGAAGAACTGAGCCAGAGACAACAGGATATCCTGGGCATCGTGGTGCGCGAGTACATCGCGACGGCCAAGCCCGTGGGGTCCGATACGATCCGCCAGAGCCACAGCCTGAGCGTGAGCCCGGCTACGATCCGCAACGAGCTCGTCGCGCTGACCGAGATGGGTTACCTGATGCAGCCGCACACGTCTGCTGGGCGCGTGCCTACGGCCG
>Ga0315274_10004164_pt1 | contig 21326 bp, 11 predicted proteins | sample YL17G02_20_MG_FD_203700 | JGI IMG/M metagenome (GOLD analysis project Ga0315274, IMG submission 203700) | Sediment microbial communities from Yellowstone Lake, YNP, Wyoming, USA - YL17G02_20 | ecosystem: Environmental > Aquatic > Freshwater > Lake > Sediment | place: USA: Wyoming | collected...
ACAGACCCCCCCACCCACCCCCGCGCCGCACCCCGGACCCCCCGCTACGACGGCAAGGTTCATGGGGAACCTCCTTTCCGTGGACACGGCATGGTTTGTCCCCGTGAACCGCAGCCGCGGACGTGAGTCCGCGCTGACTTCCTGCGAGGGAAAACCGCGCCGACTGACGTCGGCGGCTACGAGAGTCATGGAAAGGATGGAAGGAGTTGGAGCTCATGGTTTACGTGGCGCTGTCCTGAATGGCGCGGAACAGGGCGCGGACGTTCTCGCTGGGCGTGCCACCCTGGATGTTGTGGATGGAGTTGAACACGAAGCCGCCGCCCTGGTTGAAAAGCCCGATCCGCTGTCGGACCTCGTCATAAACCTCCTGGGCCGTGCCGAACGCCAGGGTGTGCTGGGTATCGACGCCCCCACCCCAGAACACGAGATCCCGACCGAACTCACGTTTGAGTCGGGCCGGGTCCATCTCAGCGGCGGAGCACTGCACCGGGTTCAGGATGTCGAAGCCGGCTTCGATGAAGTCCGGGATCAGCGCGTACACCGACCCGCACGAATGGATGAACACCTTCCACTTCGAGCGGCGGTGGATCAGCTCGTTGATCCGTTGGTGGAACGGCTTGAAGAGATCGCGGTAGGCCAGGGTGGAAATGAACGGGGCACGCTGTGTCCCGAAGTCCGTGCCGGTGGTCATGGCCACCTGGACGCGATCCCCGAACAGATCAATCAGCGTGTTCAGATTCTGCAAGGCGAGCTCGCACTGCTTTTCGAACACGGCGCACACGTAGTTCCGCCGGGTCTTGGTGGACATGTACCACTCCGCCACGTCGCGGATGCCTTTCGGGTGTTTGAGGAACGGCGCCGGCACGAGCGCGATGTCGCCGAAGCCGGCGCCCGGGACCACCAGGACGCTTCCGCAGGCGGCCCGTTTGTCGAACCAGGTGACTCGCTCGCGGAAATGGGCGAGGTCTTCTGCGCCCAGCAGACCGAACTCCTCCAGGTTGTCAGCCGGGTCGAGCCGGGCGTCGTCGATCTGGTCCTGGCGGATGATCGAGTCGAAGAAGTAGCCGCCTTCGGGCATGTGACCGCTGGGAGGAACGGAGGTGTCGCCTTCCGGATAAATGTGCCAGCCGCCGCCGGGGGCGGGAGTCACGTTGAAGTCGCCGGTCACCAGGCACGGCGTGCCGTCGAACAGCGTGAACGGCTTCCAATCTTTGGCCTGGGTGCCGAAGAGGGATTTCCGCGGCGCGACGCCGACGATGTCGATGCCGAGCGCCTCGCGCAGCCGGTCGTCAATCTCGCCGAGCATCTGATAGGGCTCGATGACCTTGACCCGACAGTCCGGCTCTCCGAGGAGCTGCTGGCGGAGGCGATGCACGATGGACACGTGGATCCCGGTGACGAACGTGGCGCCGAAATCGACCGGCACGCAGTCGGGTTGGCGGTGGCTCAAGGCGGCTTGGAGTCGTTCTCGGCTGGTCATGGGGGTCGCGCTCATTCGATTTCCAGGACGACGATGGACTTCGCGGGCAACACGACGGCAAAGCCGTCCTCCTGCACCTTGTAGTCACGGAAGCCGGAGGGCTTCACCGTCTCCGGGTTGGTGAACGTATTGTGCGCCTGAATCGTCGGCGCGGTCAGGACGCGACCAGAGATCCTGCCGGCCTTCGCCCCATGCAGCGCGCAACTCACCTCCGCCACGGCGGTCGGGTTCAGGTTGCAGAGCGTCACGTGAATTCTGCCGGACTTGTCCCTGGACGCGGAGACATTGACCGCCGGGATCTTGTCTTGGCCGGAGGAGTAATCGACGGATTGCAACTCCGTGGGGAGCAGGGTTGCGTCGTGGTGCACGGTGTACATCTCGAACACGTGGTAGGTGGGAGTGAGGAGCATCTTCTCCTTGTCGGTCAGGATCATTGCCTGGAGGACGTTGATGGTCTGGGCGATGTTGGCCATCTTCACGCGGTCGGCGTGCTGGTTGAAGATGTTCAGGGTCACCCCGGCCACGAGCGCATCGCGCAGGGAGTTCTGCTGGTACAGAAAGCCCGGGTTGGTGCCGGGCTCGACGTCCGTCCACACGCCCCATTCGTCCACGATCATCCCGATCCGCTTCTGGGGGTCGTGCTGGTCCATGATGGCGCCGTGCTTGGTGACGACGGTCTCCATCTCCAGCGCGCGGCGGAGCGTGGCGTGGTAGAGGTCCTCGCCGAAGTCCGTGGCCGACCCCTTCCGTCCCCAGGTGCCGGTGGGAAGGGTGTAGTAATGGACGGACAGGCCGTTCATGCGGCGGCCGACCTTGGACATGAGCACCTCGGTCCAGTCGTAATTGAAGTCACTGGCGCCGCAGGCGATGCGGAAGATTCGACTGTCGCCATAGTTCTTCACGAAGGTGTTGTACCGCCGGAACTGATCGGCATAGTACTCGGGCGTCATGCTCCCGCCGCAGCCCCAGCTTTCGTTGCCCACGCCGAAGTAACGCACCTTCCACGGTTTCTCGCGGCCGTTCTGGCGGCGCAGGTTGGCCATCGGCGAACTGGCATCCGACGTGAGGTATTCCACCCATTCCATCATTTCCTGCACGGAACCGCTGCCCACGTTCCCGCAGACGTAGGCGTCGCAGCCGATCTGCTCGCAGAGATCCATGAACTCATGTGTGCCGAAGTGGTTGTTTTCGGTCACGCCGCCCCAGTGGGTATTGATCATCGCGGGGCGCTTTTCGCGCGGTCCGATGCCGTCCTTCCAGTGGTACTCGTCCGCAAAGCAGCCGCCCGGCCAGCGGAGGACCGGGGTCTTGATCTGCTTGAGCGCCTCCACAACGTCCTGTCGGATCCCGCGGACGTTCGGGATCGGGCTGTCTTCGCCGACCCAGTAGCCCTCGTAAATGCACCGGCCCAGGTGCTCGGAGAAATGGCCGTAGATGTTCCGGCTGATGGGGGTCTTGCCCTGGTCGGCCTGGACGACCAACCGGTTGGACGCGGGGGCCGTTGCCGGAGCCTCGGCGGCGCGCGCCGCGACCGATGCGAGCAGGGTTGCGAAGGCAAGGAGGAGTCTCGGGGTCTTCATGGGGATAGGTTAGGTTTGGATCGATGGGGGTCAAGGCTCAGGGCCGGGCCGCGGCGTCGCTTCGACGGCGCGCCACTCCAGGGCGGAATCGTCCAAGGTCAGCTCTCGAAAGCGCGCGATCCGATGGAAGGTGATGAAGTTCGCGTCGTGGCCGTTGTGCGCCCCGCCTTCAGCGTCGTCGTAGGCCGTGCGCGAAACCGCGACGAGGTCGTCCCCGTTGAACTGCCAGTCGGCGTACTGGAAAGCGTGGTGCTCGGGGTCGGGGTGATAGAGCACAATCGAGCGAACCGTCCACTGACACAGGTCGTAGGAGCACAACAGCGCCAGCGTATTGCGAGCCCGTTCGGGGTTCTGCTGGCGATGTCGGTCCGGCACGTAATTGGCCAAGGCCCAATAGCGCTTCGAAGACGGGTCTTGACGGATTGTGAACTTCTTGCACCCGCCGGGGAAATCGACGAAGCCGTTCGCCGGATCGAACGCGATCTCCTTTCCGTCCTTGCTGACGCGCTGGATCGCGGCTTTCTCGCGGCCCGACCGGAAATCCGCGCGCAGGACATTGACGATCGTGCCGTCGGGCGCAGCGACGGCGTTCCCCTCAAGCCAGCCACCAAAGCGTCCGTCGAGCCACGCGGGATCGCGGCCGAGCCGCTGGCTGCAGGTCCAGTTCTTCGCCCGGAGCAAGTCCGCGTCCACCGGCGCCGACATGACGAACGCGCGGAAGTTGTGACCCCAGCCGCCCGGCCCCATGACGTCCTCCATCGCCCGCCACAACCGACCCTCATGCACGACGACCGGCACCGGTGCGCAGTGATATCTCGCGTCGGCGAGCAACAAACCCGAGGCGGCGTCCTTGGGCGTCGTCCAGGTGGCGCCTCCATCGGTGGAACGCCGGATGACGCAATCGCCGTCCTGGCGGCTGGTGCCCAGGAGATACAACGCGCCCCGGTGAACGAAGAGGCTGGACCAGAAAGCGCCCTTGATTTCGGCCCGCTGCTTCCACGTGGCGCCGCGATCATGCGAGCCGTAAACGCGCGTCGTATCCGACGTGCTGCCCGGGCCGAAGAGATCGTGGGAGGCCACGTAATCGCCTCCGGGGAGGATCGCCAGGCTGGGGGAGCCCAGGTAAACGCGGGTCGAAGCGGGGCTGTGGGCCACGACGACGCCGGGTGGTTTCGGCGCCACCGCGAGTTCTGCGGCACCCAGGCCCCAGGAGCCGACGGCCAGGCACAACGCCGCCGCCAGCAGTCCGCCAAAGTGCTTCGGCCCATGTAGCAGCCGAGGTGACGAGGCTCTCAAATACGGGCTCTCTGCACGAAGAGAGGGAGCCTCCTCACGTCGGCTGCTACTTCTTGGACGGGCAACCCGGCGCGCTCCTGGAGTCTGGATCTTGGGCCTCATCGTGGGTTGGGTTTGGGGGCGGTGGACAACACCGTGTTCATCTGCTTCCGCCAGTTCATGACGAGCTCGCTCGCGCGGGCGTTCGCCGTACCGGGATCGTAGCTCGACACGTCCATATCCACATAAAGCTGACGGAACAGTCGGGCATCGAAAGCGGGGTTCGGCGTGTTGGTCTGGGCACCGACGGCCTGTCGCCACGCCGCCAGCGCATTGCGTAACCGGGCCACACGCCGCGGTTCCTGGGCGGAGAGGTCTTGGGCTTCGGCCCGGTCGCGGGCAAGGTTGAACAGCTCGACTCGGCCATCCTCGTAATGCTCGATCAGCTTCCAGTCGCCGTCGCGGACGGCGCCGGCGGGGCGACTGCCTTGGTTGGTGTAATGCGGGAAGTGCCAGAATAAGCGTCGGGCCTTCTGGCGGCCCTGGCCCGTCAAGAGTCCGGCGAAGCTGACGCCATCGAGGTCGTTCGGCGCGGGAAGCCCGGCCAGTTCGAGCAAGGTTGGCAGCCAATCCGTGTTCACCACCGGCTCGTTCAGGACGCGACCGGCGGAGACGCGGCCCGGCCAGCGCACGATCAGCGGGATGCGAAGCCCGCCTTCGTAGAGGAAGCCCTTGCCCGCGCGGAACGGCGTGTTGTGGGTGATCTTTGCGTGGCCGCCTTCGGGCACATGCAAGCCCCCGTTGTCCGATGTGAAGACGACGATCGTGTTCGTCATGAGGCCGAGGGCATCGAGCCGGGCCATCAATTGGCTCACCGTGTCGTCCAGCGTCTCGATGAGCGCGGCGTAAACCGGCTCGAAGGCAGCCGCGTTCTTCGCGACCAAGTTGGTCTTCGCCGCGTACGGGATATGGGGCGAGTTATGGGCCAGGTAGAGGAAGAACGGCCGATCCCGGTTCGCTTCGATGAACTTCGCGGCCTGGGACGTCAGGTCGTATTCGCCCTTGCCCCCTTCGGTTTCCGACGGCGTCGTGTTCGCCTGGCCGGCGTGATAGACGGCGAAGCCCTGATCCGTCGGCAGGAACCCTTTGCCTCCGAGGTGCCACTTGCCGATGCAGGCCGTCGCGTACCCGGCTTCCCGGAAATGCTCGGCCAGGGTTTCCTCGGACAGCGGCAGTTCCTGGCGGATGACGGGATGCAGCAGCTTCTGCGATGCGCAATCGGGCCGGCCGGGGAGATAGGTGGTCAGGTGCAGTCGCGCCGGCGTTTTGCCGGTCAGCAGGGCGGCACGCGAAGGGGAACAGATGGGCTGAGCACAGTAAGCGGATGTGAACCGCACGCCCTCCATCGCCAGGCGGTCAAGGTGCGGCGTACAATGGTCGCCACGCCCGTAGCAGGCCAGGTCGTTGATCCCCAGATCGTCCGCCAGGATGAACACCACGTTCGGGCGCGCAGAGAGCGGAGTCTGCGATGCCTGGGCTGCGGTCAGAAGCGTGAGCGCGGGAAGTGCGACCGCGGTCAAGGCAGGAATGAGCTGAAACGGCGTCTTCATAACTCGGCGAACTCCGGCGCGTACTTCACGAGGCCGCCCGAGGACGGGATCGATCCAGGAACGAGCTCAATGACCTGGAAGGCGTCATCAGCCCCATACTCGTTTCGCAGCCCCCATCGGCTGGCGCGCCCGAAGCCGAAGCGTCCATAATAGCCCGGCTCGCCGAGCACGACCACGAAGCCGCACCCCAGCCCACGGCAGGCCTCGAGACCGTCGCGGACGAGGCGCGAGCCCACGCCCTGCCGCTGGCAGGAGGGTAGGACTGCCACCGGCGCCAGGCCGACGGCGAGGCGCAAGAGCGAGACACCTTCCACCTCGATCGGGCTGAACAGGATGTGGCCCACGACCTCCCCCGCCTGTTCGGCGACGAGCGAGACCAACGCCCTGCCCTGCGCGCGGAGCTGGTCCACCAGCCGGGCCTCCGCCGGCGTGGGAAACGCCGCTTCGTGGACGCGCCGCACCGCCGCGAGGTCCGCGGGCATTTCGGGACGTGGCCAGGCGGGGTTCATTCGCGCTCTTGCTTTGTCAGCCGGCCTGGTCTCATGGCTTCGTTGGGCTATTCGACCCCGAACGCGAAGACCGTCACACTGCACGGTCCCACGGACAGCCGGCCGGATCCGGGGTTCACCGCTTCTTCCCGGATCACCACGCGAGGCGGTTGGTCCGGGTCGTTGTAGGCTTGCGGGTCGCTGCCCGTGATCTCCCAGCGCCGGCCGATGCCTCTCAGCCTCGCCCCCTGAAGGGTGAGGGGGACTTGCAGCTCCTTCAGCGACGCGTTGACGACGCCGAGGGTGAGGGTCCTGCGGTCGCGGCTCCAGGCCGCCTGGGCATCAATAAGTCCTGTCGTGCGGGTGGTCACCGGCAGTTCGCCAAAGTGGTGCCGATACAGCTTGAGCGCGAGGCCGGTCGTTTCCAGCGCCGCGTTGCGCCGGCTCACCTTGATCGCCCCGATCACGTTGACCGTCTGAGCGTAGAAGGCGGAACCGACGATGTCGCTCTGCCGGGCGTACTCGTGCACGCCGGCCGCGATGCCGAGGGCGTCCTTGAGGAAATAGCGCGTTCCGAGCTCGCCGAAGGCGTGCGGACCATACCAGTAGTTCCACTCGGTCATGGCGATCCGGATGTCCTTGCCCTGCAATCCGGGCAGGTCCTTGCGCGCCTGGCGGTGGAACTCCGCCTTGGACCGGATGTTGTCGGGGATCTGGCGGACGTGGGCCAGCAGGCCGGGCCGCTCCTGACAGTAGAAGTGCTCGGCGATGAAATCCATGTGGCCCGCGCAGTTCCTCAACAGGCCGGTGCTCCACGGTCCGGCGTTGCCGGACGAGATGCAGATGATGTTCGGATCCACTTCGCGCATCTTGTCCACGACCCAGTTCTGCTTGAGGACGTACTGCTCGAGGGCCATGAACCCGAGCTGCCACGGCCCCCACATCTCATTGCCGATGCCCCAGTATTTCACTCCGAACGGCTTCGACGCCCCGTTCTTCGCCCGCCGGGCGCCCCAAAGCGTTTGGGTTGACCCGTTGCAGTATTCGAGCTGGCCGGCGGCGGAGTAGGCGTCGCCAAAGCCGGTGTTCACGGTGATCCACGGTTCGGCGCCCACGAGCTCGCAGAACCGGATGAACTCGTGCATCCCGAAATCGTTGTGCTCGACGCCGGTCCAGGCCGGATTCGTGCGGGGCGGACGCCGGTCACGGTCGCCGATGCCATCGCGCCAGTCATAGCCGCTGACGAAGTTGCCGCCGGGCCAGCGGTAGATCGGCGCGCCGAGGTCCTTGAGCAGCGCGAGGGTGTCGGCGCGCATCCCTTCGACGTTGTCCGCCGGCATCAGCGACGCCGTGCCCACCAGCACGGCACCGCAGTCCCCCATCAGCTCGACCCACGCCTTGTCGGTGGTTTGAGGAGCCGTGAACTCGAAGGGGTACCGACGGTAATCACCTTCGAGGACCTCAATCGTCTGTGTGTCTCGGGTGCCTTGATCATCACCCCAGGAGAGCCTGACGCCCGTGGGTGGTGGAACGCTTCCGTCGGCTTTGAGCCAGACATAGCCCGTGTAGGTCTTGCCGGCAGTGACGGCCAGGTCAAGCTGCCGAAGCCCGCTACCCACCATGACTCGCGGCGAATGCCGTCCGACGAACGGCCGGTTGGTGCTCAGGGTCACGCCGGCGGCGTCACCCACGATCTGCCACGGCGAAGCGCCCACGACCGGGTAGGGCGTGTCTCGCAGCGATCGGTAAGGCCGATAGTCCGCTGTGATCGGGAAGTAGAACTTGCGGTCCTCGAGCATCTCCGCCCAGATGCCGCCGTAAATGCAGCGGCCCAGGTGTTCGATGAACTGGCTGTAGATGTTCACCGACATCGGCTCGCTCACCTTCGCCGCGTCGATCGTGATGCTGGGGGCGGGCGGTTCGCGCTGGCCGATTTTCTCAAGGCTCAGGTCGTCGAACCACGCCTTGCCGGTGGCCAAACCCCAGCCGCCGAACAGGCAGTTCACCTGCACGCTGCTCTGGTCCTCCGTGTCGAACTCGGTCTCGACGCGCGTCCAATCAGTCGTGCCCGTGACGGCCGGGGTCGCCACGGACTGCAGCTCGTGCAGGTTGAGGAGAGCGCCCCGCGCACCTTCGGCCGGCTTCAAGCCGTCGGCCTTGATCCAGCCCGAGAGCCGGTAGCGGGCGAACGGCTCGACGGACACGCGGGCCGTCCAACTGATGTCCGCACCTTGGTCGGAGGACAACTCGACACTGCGGCTGCCGGTGTGGCCCGCGTTGGCGTGACTGAACGCGCCTTCGCCACCCCAGGTTTCCTGACGCCACCCCCGAGGTCGGCGGGCATCGGCTTGTTCGAACGAGGCGTTCGGCATGAGGTTCTGGGCGCAGGCGGGGAGCCCGGTGGCGACCACGGCCAACGCCGTCGTCAGCAGACGCATCAGTGGGTTCATAGGCGGGTAGTGTTGTCTGAGTTCTGAGATTGCACGCAACGCACTTCGGAACGGAATCAAATTCACTCGTCCTTTCCGAGCATCCGGGCGCCAAAGAGGCCGCCCGCCCATTTGCCGGGTTTCGCCTGCAGGCGCACCGTGACCTTCTCCTGGCCGGCGGTCAGTTCGGTGGGGATGGCATAGGCCACGTCGAAGAACTGGCCCGGCCGGTTCTGCTCCAGCTTCTGCGTGGCGATGCGAGTGTCGCCCACGAGGATGTCGAACTCGCGATTGCCGCCGCCATCGCCACCCCAGTAGGTGCAGAGCAACTCGACCGGCTGGGTGCCGGCCACCTTCATTTCGAAGGCGAACCAGCCGCCGTCGGTCGCGTGGCGCCATTTGCGGCCGAAGGCCTCGCCGGCACTGGTCCGTTCGCCCTGCAGGTTGTGATCGCGCTCGGGCTGCATTTCGCCGATGCGGAGAACGTCCAGCGTGCGGGCATTGAGTTTCGCTTCGCGTTCCTGCTCCGCCCGGATGTCCGCCTCGCGCCGCGCCCAGTCGTCCGCGGTGAACGCATCCAGGAATACGGTGTAGCGCCGGTCGTGCAGACGGAAGAACGGCGTGAGGTCCACCTCCCTGGGCCGGCCCACGCCCTCGGTCTTGAAGGTGAGCGCGGCCAGCGAAACCGGCTTCACCCAATCCTCCACCGGCTTTCCCTCGGTCAGGAGCACCGGCACGAAGCCGGGTATGTCGGCGTCCGGATCGTTCACCGGGCCGAGGTCAGCGGCGAGCAGGGTCGGCCCGTAGAAAATGCCGAGGCGCTTGGGGTTGTCGGGCATGCACTCGGTGCGGAGCGACATCGGGATGTGAATTTCGACGCGGTCGCCGTTTCTCCACACGCGGTTAAGCTCGAGGTACCCCGAAGCCTGCTCCGGCCCGCGCCGGCTGCCGGAGGCGGTGGTCTGCCGGGAGATCACTTTGCCGGTCTCATCCTGGTTGGTGCTCCCGTAGTGGACGGTCGCCGACATGCCGCGCACGCCCCAATGCGGGTGCCGCAGCCGGAGGGTGAACTTCTGCGGTTGTTCACAGGCAACCGTAAGGGTCGCTGTATCGGCGTCCGGCCATTTCGTCTCGAGCCGCAGTTTCACGCCTCGGGCCTTCCAGTTCAGTTCGGAGGGGAGGTAGAGGTTCACCCAGAGGCCGGTGTCGTCGTGGGAGTAGATCGCCTCGCCGGATTTCACGTGGTTCTCCATGCCGGTGCCCATGCAACAGGTCCAGCCCTCGTAGAGCGCCTGATATTCCTTGTGGTGGCCCGGCTGCAACGAGAGGTTGTAGATCACGCGGCCGTCCGGGTGCTGGGTGGCGCGGATGTGGTTGAGCAGGGCGCGCTCGTAGAAGTCCGCCACGGCGCAGTCGGGGTTCCAGCCGAAAACGTGCGTGGTGAGCTTGAGCATGTTGTACACATTGCAGGTCTCGGTGGTCATCGGGCTGAGGCGGTCGTTGAGCTTGTCGGGCGGCCCGAAGTGCTCGTGGTCGCAGTGGCCGCCGGTGACGTAGCTGTGGTGGTTCACGACGCGATCCCAGAAGAAAGCCGCAGCCGCACGGTCAGTATCGTCGCCCGTCAACTCGTAGCGCGTGGCCAGGCCAATGAGCTTGGGGATTTGGGTGTTCGCGTGTTTTCCGGGGAGGATGTCTTCGCCGCGCGCGAGCGGTTCCAGGATGGCTCGGTGATGAAACCGGCGGGAGAGTCTCAGGTAACGCTCGTCGCCGGTGTCGGCGTAGAGATCGGCAAAGGTTTCGTTCAAGCCGCCGTGCTCGGCGACCAGCACTTTCTGCATCTGTTCCTCGGTCAGGTTCGCGTGGGTTTGCTCGAACCAATCGGCGAGTTTCCGTTCGACTTCGAGGGCTTGCGCGTTGCCGCAGAGCCGCCAGGCGTCGCGGAGACCGGCGAAGAGTTTGTGCATCGTGTAGTTCGGCACCCAGATGCCGTTGAGGTCGAAACCGGCGGACCGGATGTTGCCGGCCGCAACCTCGGCGTAGGCCTTCTTGCCGCCGGGAATGGCGGCGACGTAGCCGTTGCCGTTCGCCTGCTGACATTGGGCGAGCTCGGCGACCAGGTAGTTCACGCGCTGGAGAAACACCTCGTTGCCGGTCGCGGCGTAGGCGAGGGCGCAGGCGCTCAGGTAGTGGCCGCCGGAATGACCGGAGACGCCCTGCGATTCCCAGCCCCCATAATGCTCCGCCTTGGGCTTCAGGCCCGCTTCCTTGCGGAAGTTGGCGAGGAAACGGTCGGGTTCGAGACTGAGGAGGTATTTCACCGCGATGTCCTGGCCGTCCTTGAAGGGACCGCCGGTCACGCGCACGTCGTGCAGGGGGAACGGCCGGGCTTTGGGCGGCGCTGCGGGCTTGACCTTCGCCGGAGCCCGGCTGGCATCAAGCGAGTGGCCTTGGGCGGGCGCGCCCGTGAAGAGGACGGCGGACGCGAGGAGGAGTGGGAGACAGGTTCTCATAACTTCTGCTGAGGGGGTGGGGTTCATCTTTCGGCGTCAGCGCGGATCATGCGGAGGCCGAAGACGGCGCCGATTTCGTTGCCTTGGGCGGCCTGGAATTTGACCGTGACTTTCTGCTTGTCCTTCACCAGCTCGGCCGGGACGGGGTATTCGACGTCGAAGAACCGGAGCGGGCCGCGGCGCTCGAGGGTTTGTCCGGCGATCCGACGGCCAGCCACGAGGATTTCGAACGTGCGCTCCTGCCACTCGTCGTGGTTGTAGGTGACCACGAGCGCCATAGGGTGGGCGGGATCCACGGGCAAATCGAACGAGAACCACTTCGATCCCCGGCGGCCCGGTCGACCCATCACCCGCTCGGGAGTCGTGTCTTCGCCCTGCATGTTGGCGTCGCGTTCGGCCTGCATCTCGCCGGGTTGCGCGAAGCCGACGGTGGCGGCCTCGACCTTGCGCTGTTTGGCTTCCTCGGCGGCAATCTCGGCGGCGCGCCGGTCCCATTCCGACGGGGTGAACAAGTCCCAATACACCGCGTAGGTGCGCCGATGCAGCCGGTAGAACGGCACGAACTCCACGTCGCGATCCTTGCCCACTCCCTCAGTACGGAAGCCACCCGGCTTGTCGGGCACCGGCTTGAGCCAATCCGCCACCGGCCGCTCGGCAGAAACGAACACCGGGACCGCCTCGGGTGAGGCGCCCCTTCTGCCGCCTCCACGGCGCTCTTGCTCCTCCCCCAGGTCGCCCGCAAGCACTAGCGGCCCCCACAAGATGGCAACCCGGCGCGGGTTGTCTGGCAAGGGCTCGAGCCGCAGCGTCTTGGGCAGGGTGACGGTGACCTCGTCGCCCGTCTTCCAGGTGCGCTTGATCTCGACGAACGAGCCGGTCTTGGGAAGCGCCGCCGGTGGACGACGGCTGTCCTGCGGGCGACCGCGTGGTGCCTCAGCGCGGGGAACGCCGAGAGCCTCTGCTGGCAGCGCCTCGCCGTTCACTTTCACCGAGAACCCTTCGCCCACCCAGAACGGTCGGCGCAGCGCCAGCGTGAATTCCTTCGGCGATCCGACCGTGAGTTTGAGCGTCGCCGTCTCGCCTTCCGGGAAGTCCGTTTCGACGGCCAGTTTGACGCCGGCGGACTGCCAATCGGCGGTCGAGGGCGCGTAGAGGTTCACCCACAGTTTGCCGCCGGATTCGTAGTAAATGCCGTCGCCATGCAGGGCGTGGCTTTCCATGCTGGAGCCGGTGCAGCAGGTGAAGCCGCCATCGAGCATGTCGCGCTCGTATTCGTGCTGCACGCCGCGGCCCACCGGGACCATGTAGCAAGCCCAGCCGTCCTGCGGATCCTGCGAGGCGAGGATGTGATTGAAGAGGGCGCGCTCGTGAAAATCCGCGTAATGCGCGTCGGGCCGCAGCGCGAACATCTTCCGGGTCAGCTTCAGCATGTTATAGACGTTGCAGGTCTCGGCCGTGCGGCCGTCCACGCGGTCGCTCAACTGGTCGGGTTCGCCGAAGTACTCGTCTTTGCCATGGCCACCGGTGGCGTAGCTGTGATGCTGCGCGACGCAATCCCAGAAGAAACCCGCGGCATAGCCATCGCCGGGATCACCGACGCAGGCGAACCGGGCGAGCGACCCAATCATCTTCGGCACTTGCGTGTTGCCGTGTGTGCCCCCAAGCCGGTCCTGGTGCCGTTTGAGGGGGTCGGTGAACGCGCGGTGTTCGAACCTGTAGGAAAGGTCGAGCCAGCGTTTGTCTCCGGTGTCCGCGTAGAGGTCGGCGAAGATCTCGTTCATGCCGCCGAACTCGGTGTTGAGCATGCGTTGGATCTGCGCATCCGTCATCTTCGCCACGATGCCCTCGGCCCAATGGGAGAACTTGACCTCCAGTTCCAGGGCCGTCTGGTTGCTCGTGAATCGGTAAGCGTCGCGCAGACCGGCGTAGGTTTTGTGGAGGGTGTACCACGGCGACCACATCCCGTTCAGATCGAAGCCACCCGAGCGGATGTCGCCGTTGGACACCCGCTCGAAGATCACGCTGCCGTCGGTGCCCTGACTGTCGGTGAGGGCGCCGAGGTAGCCGCTGCCACGCTTGTCCTGGACTTGCTTCATCTCCTTCACCAGGTAATCGGCGCGCTCCTTGAAGCGCGGGTCACCGGTGGCGGCGAACATCAGGCTCACGGCGGAGAGGTAATGGCCGCCGATGTGGCCGGTGAGTTGTTTGCCTTCCACGGAATCCCAACCGCCGTAGCCTTTGGCCTTCGGTTCCAGGCCGGCCCGGATCCGGTAGCCAGCCATCATCCGATCCGGTTCCAGGGCGAGCAGATACTTCGCATCGAGGTCCTGCGCGTTCTTGAGCGGGCCGCCCGTGAGACGAACAGCCGGGAGCCGCAACGGACGGGCGGCGGCGGGAATGACCGGGGAGATCGACGCGGCGCGGGCATCGAGGGTCGCCGCGTTGCCGGCAAAGATCAGCGTCACCGTCCAGATGGCCGGGAGGTGCTGGGGAAGGTTCATAAAGTGCTGGGCTCTCCGGCGAGTTGAAGCGCCGTGCGCGCACGCTACCGTTTTGAGATTGTGGGAATGTGTTCCGAAGTGAACTCGGGCGCAGGGGGTTTGAGGATGAAATCGAAGTCGGCATCCCGGTCGCAAGTCACGGTGTTGCCGTCAAAGCCCAGCTTGGCGGCCTGCAGCCAGGTGTGGCGATAGGCAGGTTCCTTTTCCGCCTGGTGGACGAAGTAGATCAGGTAGCAGGCGTCGGCGTCCTGGAGGAGGAAGCCGGGGTGCTGGCCAATCCTGTGGTCGCCGGGGCGCTTGCCGGGCTTGTCGAGAATGATGCCCTTGAATTCCCACTGGTCGGCGGCGGCGGAGCGATACACGCCCAAGCCCTTCCACTGGTCCTTCACCATCCAGAACGCGCCCTTCCAAAACATCACGTCTGGTCCTTCGCCCTTGCCCGGATCGGGATCGGGCATTCCGGCTTGGGTCGGCTTCCATGTGTAGAGGTCGTCGCTGTCGAGGGTGGTGCCGGGGATCTTGTGCTGCTCGTTCTTGAACCACATGCGCCACTTCCCGTTCGGCAGGCGATGCACGCAGGCGTCAATACTCCCTGGCACGACGATGCTCGCGAACCTCCAGTCGAGCAGGTTCGTGCTGGTGTAATGCACGATGTCGCGTGTGCCCTTCCAGGTCTCCGGGACGCCGCGCACGTAAGAGATGAAAGCGTGATACCGGCCGCCGAAGTCCACGACCTCCGGTGCCCAGAACGTGTTCCGGCCCGGCTCGAATTCGAGGCCGCGCGCAATGCCGCGGTATTTCCAGGTCGCCCCACCATCGGGTGTGGAGGCAATCCCGATGTCCGTGCCGTGAACCCACTTCACGCCTTTCTCCTCATCCGCATCCGCGCGGCGATTGGTGTAAAGCATCCACCAACACCGCTCCTCCCGGTTCCAGGCCAGCGTGGGATCTGCCGCGCCGTCGTGAATCGGGTCGCGATACAGCGGCGCCGGAGTGGGCCGCCGGGCCGAAGACGGTTGGGCGGTTGGAGTGGCCGCGCCAGCCGCGGCCATCAGCGTGATCGCGGAGACGATTACCGAGCAGCGTTCGAGCGGGGTCATCGGTCTTTGATCCACACGAGTGAGCGACCGCCGCGGTTGAGGCGGGCGTAGTTGGGAATGGCCAGCATCGGTTTGCCGTCCGTGAACGCGCCCTGGATGACCCTCACGCCGCCCAGAAGATCCGCGCGCCATTCCGTGGTCAGGGGCGCCTTCAGGTCGAGAACGGAGTCCAGGTTCTGATCGACGCTCTCGAGGTTGTAGATCAGCGGGCCGTAGCGGAGGGCGACCCGGCCTCTTGTCGCGGCGATCTGGTCGCTCGCCTTGACGCGCTGCACCGGCATCGGCAACTCGAACTCGATCCGGTCGCCGGCTTGCCACTTCCGTGTCAGAGTGACGTAGCCGTCCTGGATCCGAGGGGTGACACGCTTGCCGTTGACCGCGAGCGAGACCAACCCCTCCACCACCGGGGTGCTGGTGTAGAGGCCACTGGTCTGCCGATTGGGGACGCGCAGCCGGACGCTGAAGCGTTTCGGCCCGGCCGGATTCAGCGTGATGGCTACCTGGCCGCTCCAGGGATAGTCCGTCGTCTGGACGACCTGAAGGCGGGTGCCAGCGACGTCGCCGACCGTCACCGCGCTACCGATGATGAGGTTCACCGTCAAGCCGTCCGAGCCCTTGGAGTACATCCACGTTGGCAGGCTGAGGAGGGTGCGGGGGAGATTGCCGACGCAGCACGGACAGACGTGCCACTTGTAGCGCTTCTCGCTGGAATCGAGCGGATTGGTGTAGGTATAGTTCTGCCCTTCCAGATCCACGCCGCCGAGGATGGCGTTGTAGAGGGTTTCCTCGTAGAGGTCGGCGTACCGCGCTTCCTGGTAGGCGCGGTTCAGCTTGTGTTGGAAGAACAACTCGCCGCTGCCGGCGCAGGATTCGCAGTAGGCGTGGTTCGGCAGCGAGTAATCCTTGCCGAAGCCTTCGGAGGTCTCGCCGCTGCCGACGCCGCCGGTCACGTAGTACTTGCGGTTGACGATGCTGTTCCAGAGCGACTTCACCGCGCTGTGGTAGTCCACGTCGCCGGTTTCCATGGCGACATCGGCCATGCCGGCGTAGGAATACACGGCACGCACGGCATGGCCGACGGCTTCGTATTGGCGGGTGACCGGCAAATGGCTCTGGTCGTACTCATCGCCGCCGTGACGCTGGTCGAGCAGGAACTTCGCGAGCGCGACGTAGTCCCGGCCTTGGCCGGCGCCCTCGACGCTCTCAACGGAGTTCGCGAAGCGGACGAGGGCCATTTCCAATTCCTGGTGGCCCGGGTACCAGGCGCGTTTCGGGGCCGGCCCGAGGTTCCGGACCCAGCAGTCCGCGAGGCGCCTGGCGGCATCGTACATTCGAGGGTCCTTGCCACCGGTGAGGGTCCAGTGGGCGATGGCGGCCTCGAGGAAGTAACCGGCTTGGTAGTCTTCGTGATCCTCCTTGTTGCGCCAGCGCGGGTGGCCCTGGACGGTGTACATCGTGTGGAGATAGCCGTCGGGCTCCTGCGCGCTCAGGATCTTCGGAATCCAGTCCTCGAGCGTCTTCCGCATCGCCGCCTGCGCAGCCAGGATCTCGGCATCACCCTGCGGGTCCACCTCCAACGCCACGCACATGGATTCGACGGTGTTGTACACCCACGTGTTGGCGAACACGGCGCCGAAGTGCCGGGCATCCTTCGCACCCGCCAGCTTGCGGCCCGCTTCCACGAAGTTCTGAATGCCGCCTTCCTTCGTCTCCGGATCCTCGATCTTCCGGATGCAGTGCGGGATCCAGTTCACGATGAGCGCCTTCGCCCGGGCCCGCCAGAATGGGCTGGTGATCGTGTAGGCCGTGGTGGGAACCGCCTGCAGATGCGTCTTGGGTGGCGCCGGTTCCACGGTGACGTGAACCCTGCCGAAAGAGCTCAGTTGTCCGTCGGTCGCCGTCAGCTTGACCAGGTAGGAGCCGACCTTCGCGAAGCGCGCCGTCGTGGCCAGCGCCTTCGCGTCCGCGAACGTCACCGTGCCGGGGCCGGATTCTTTGCTCCACTGGACGGTGGGGACGCCATTCGGTTTGCCGTCGTCCCTCACGCGGCCTTCCAGGTAGGTCTGGCCGGGCAGCACAACCGTGCGGTCCACGCCCGCCTCGACGGAGGGTGCGAAATTGGGCGAGCCACCCGAGTCGAGCACGCGCCATTCAAGGATGCCCGTGGAGAACGTTTCGTTGCCGTCGAACTCGAGACGCAGCTTCGCGGTGGTCAGTTCTGGAAAGGTGGCAATGTTAAACCGGTTTGCCTCCAACCCCGGTCCCGTCGCGTTGGCTACCGGGACGAAGGCCGAACCATCCCAGTGCTTGAGCCGGCCGGCCTTCGGCAGGCGGACGCCGCGTTGATCATCGAACCAGTACACCTCGACGCGGTCGGTCTTGATCGGCTGGCTCCAATCGTACTGGACCCATTGAGTGCCGGTGCGCGGCCAGTTGCCGTAGGCACCGGCGCTCTTGTCGTCCGAGTGCGCCGGATTCGAGCCGTCGTTGAGCGCGGTGATCGTTTCGTGGCCGGAGACGAATGAGGTCGAAGACGCGGCGACCAGGGCCAGGTTGGCGGCCGGCGCGGCGGCTTGAAGCAGGCCGGAGGCGGACCAGGCGGCGAGGAAGCCGAGGGGTAAGGCGAGGCGTAAGGTGGATCGCATGGTCAGGAGGGGATTTGTTCTGGGTCCTTGATGGAAGGAGTCTCACCGGCTCGCACGCCGGAATCCGCACGAGCCACTCTGCGGATCGTGGCAGATGTGGAGACGGTACTGACGGCAGTCTGCATGGTTCGTCATTCCGTCTGCGGAGTGAATCCGGGCTGTTGGTGCAGGATTTCGATGAAGGCGAGCATGTTCTCCAGCGGCACGTCCCCTTCCACGTCGTGCGCCGGCGCGAAGACGTAGCCCCCGTCCTGGCCCAACGCCAGCAATCGCCGCGTCTCCTGCCGCACGTCTTCGACCGACCCGAAGGGCAGCGTGCGCTGGGTCGAGAGCCCGCCGTGAAACGCCAGCCGACCTCGATACCGCGGCAGCAGCGCGTACCCATCCATCACTTCCGGCTGAAACGGGTTGAAGCAGTTAACTCCGGCAGCGATGAGGTCGTCGAAGAACTCATCCACATCGCCGCAGGAATGAATCATCACGAACTTGCCGGTGGCGCGCACGACGCCATACATCCGCCGGAGCACCGGCAGGATGAACTGCCGCCAGTGTCTTGGCCCCATCTGCAGGCCGCGCTGCTGGCCCCAGTCGTCGCCGAAATACACGGCATCGATGTCATATCTCAGCGCTTCCCGCACCTGAGCGATGTTGTAGTCGGCGATGGCGTTGAACAACTGGTGGACGAACTCCGGGTACTCCAGGAAATCCACCATGAGGTTCTCCATCCCGCGCAACGTCCAGGCGCGTTCGTAGAGGGAGAATCCGATCTGGAACACGCGGAAGTTGTCGGGCCGGGCCTTGATCTTGGCCGGAATGCCGGCGAAGAACCGGCGGTCCAGCGGGTCGGGGAATCGATAGCCCGCCAGCGTCGGCTCCGGCAGCACGCGGCCTTCGACAACCCCGATGTCCTTGTCCACGCTGCGATTCCAGACCACGCCGAACGCATCCCGCACGCGCTCGTGGCCGAGGTCATCGAAGAAGCCGATGTCGCTGCCGAGTTTGAGCAGGTGGTTGTGCAGCGGTTCGTCGAGATCTTCCGTGCGGTAATGCTGGACCAGCTTGGCCCTGGCTTCCTGGGTGAAGCCGCAGGACCAAGGCACATAGGGCGGCTTGCCGCCCTCCAACACGCGCCGGATGACTTCACGCTTGGTCATGCTGGTCCGGGGACGACCCATTCCCCACACAGTGATCCCCGTGGGTTTCCTGCCGAGGCGTCGGTGAGGTCGGACCGGTTCATTCGTCTTCGCCCTCCAGGACCTTCCATTCGTGGACGCCGGCGGCCCAATCCTTCTGCAGCTTCACGCGGAGGCGAAGAGCGGTGGTGGCCACGGGCTCGAACGAAACCTCACACCACTGGTCGGCGGCAACCGGGAAACCGCCTTTTGCCTTGACCGGCTTCCAGTCGGTGCCGTCGAGGAACTGCACCTCCCACGCAGCCGGCAGACGGCACTCGCCCCGGCCGGTGTCGTCGAACCAATAGACCTTGGTTCCGGCGACCGTGATCGGGTTCTTCCAGGTGTACTGCACCCACTCGTCGCTGCCTTTGTGCGGCCACCAGTGGCAGACGGCGGGAGGTTGGTCACCCGAGCTCTTTGGTTCGGCGCCGTCGTTGATGCCCTGCGGTTGGCAGTTGCCGCTCACGAAGGACAGAGTCACCTTCGCGCGGGCTTCCAGGGCTCCCGCGAGCGGCACGGGCGGTGCGGTGGGCAACCAGACTCGCATGGCGCCGGCTTTGCGGTTGTCCCAGGCGTAATACGGGATGGCCGCGATGGGTACGCGGCGCGAGGGAGCGCTGGCCTGATAGAGCCGGCGCGTCCAGTCCAGTTCCGTGGTGACTTCCGCCAAGCCCTCGATGGCCATGACACTGCCGAGCAGGTTCTTCTCTTCCACGGCCTTCAGTTCGGCCGCGGCGGGCAGATACAGGGAAGCCAGCGATTCCGGCTGGTCGCACGCCTCCACGCAATACACCAGCGGACCGCGCTGGAGGGCGAGCTGGCCCTGGTTCGCCTTCACGTTCGGATGGGCGGCGATGCGCTGGACGGGCATGGACAGACTCAGCTCCACGGTGTCACCCGATTGCCACGTCCGCGCCAGCACCAGGTAACCGCGCCCGACTTTCAGGTCAGGAACCGCCGCGTCATTGATGGCGACCTTGGAGTCCTGACACCAACTCGGGTAGCGCAGCCGAAGCGTGAACTTCGTCGGCTTCGCGAGCGTCGGCTTGAGCGTTACCTTGCCGTCCCATGGATAGTCCGTCGTCACCTTCAAGGTCACGGCTTCGCCGCCCACGTTCACCTTCACCGAGCCTTGGATGTAAAGATTCACCCAAAGCGCGTTGTCGCTCGTGGCGTAAGCGTAACCGCCCAGCGAGGCCAAGGTGCGGGCGACGTTCGGCGGGCAACAGGCGCAGCCGAACCAGGGCGAGCGATGATGGTTCCCCTGGCTCTCCAGCGGGTTGACGTAGAAGAATCGCGTGCCGTCCTGGGAGACCCCGGCCAGCACACCGTTGTAGAGCGCGCGCTCGACGATGTCGGCGTACTTCGCGTCGCCGTAGAGCAGCGCGAGGCGGTGGTTCCATTGGGCGAGCGCGATGGTGGCGCACGTCTCCTGGTAGGCGGTCCCGTTCGGCAGGTCGTAGTCCACCGTGAACCCTTCATTGTGCGAGCTGGGGCCGATGCCGCCGGTGACGTACATGTTACGCTCGGTCGTGTTGCGCCAGACACGCTCGATCATCTTCAGCAACGCCGCGTCGCCGGTCTCGGCCGCCACGTCCGTTGCGCCGCTGAGCAGATAGCACGCGCGGACGGCGTGGCCCTTGATGTTCTTGTGCTCGTAGATCGGCACATCGTCCTGCCAGTAGGCGCCGTCGTATTCGCCCAGGGGCGTGCGGTGTTCCTCGGCGAAGAAGTGCCGGCCACGGTTCTCGACGAAGAATCGGGCCAGGTTGAAATAGCGCGCTTCACCCGTCACCCGCCACAGCTTGATGAGCGCCAGCTCGATCTCCGGGTGGCCGGGATAACCCAACCGTTTCGGCGGCGGGCCGAACACGGAGTCGATGTGGTCGGCCAGCTTGACTGCCACGTTGAGGAAGTTGCGCTTGCCCGTGGCCTGGAAGTAGGCGACGGCGGCTTCGAACATGTGCCCGGCGCAATACAACTCGTGCTGGTCGCGGAGGTTGGTCCAGCGCTTGCCCGGCTCCTTCACAGTGAACCAGGTGTTGAGATAACCGTTGGATTGCTGCGCGGCCGCGATCTTGGAGATGATATCGTCGAGCCGCCGTTCCAGATCGGGATCGGGGTGCGTGGCGAGCGAGTAGGCGGCCGCCTCAAGGCCCTTGTAGAGGTCGGAGTCCATGAACACCGGCCCGGAGAAGCCTTCGCGTTTGCCGGCCGCCGCGAACTCGAAGTTCCGGATGTTGCCCGCCTTGACCAGGTTGTCCAGGTTGACCGGGATGGAGGCGAGGCGGTTGGTCTCCCGCCGCGGCGCCCAGAAGGCGTCCTCGATCTTCACGTCGGTGAACGGAACGGCGCGCAGCTTCAACAACCGGGCCGGGCTTTCGGCGAAGGCGACGACCGCAGCGCCCAGCCACAGGGCGCAGAGGGTCAGGGAAAAATTGGACCTCCCAAGGCGGCATGCGCATTCAGACCATGCTTCACGGCGTAGCGGCGTCTCGGCAGAGCGCCGCACTCTTCCGACGTTCTTCCAGAT
>Ga0315274_10004166_pt1 | contig 21322 bp, 21 predicted proteins | sample YL17G02_20_MG_FD_203700 | JGI IMG/M metagenome (GOLD analysis project Ga0315274, IMG submission 203700) | Sediment microbial communities from Yellowstone Lake, YNP, Wyoming, USA - YL17G02_20 | ecosystem: Environmental > Aquatic > Freshwater > Lake > Sediment | place: USA: Wyoming | collected...
AATTCCCTGTTGGTACCCGGCTATGAAGCCACCTACTGGAGCTGCTGGCAACCCAAGCTCCGGCTATGGCAACGCACAAGTTGCCTGGTCACCAGACGGCGCTATTGCCTATGCCGGTACAGCCAGCAGCGCAGTCCTTATCGCCGGTGCTGATTGGCCAAATCCTTATCTGACGGGTAAAGACCTTGATGAGTCAGCATTATCATTCAGTCGAAACAACGGTGAAACCTGGAACCAGCTCGCTTTAATTGACACAAAGATTGAGCAATTTATCGACATTGCTCCATCACCTGACTGTTCTACCGTTTATCTGGCATCGGTCAGCAATAATGAAGGCTGTCGTGGATTCGATAGCATCTGGCGCTCAAGTAGCAATACTGATGTCGCATCACCGTTTCCAGCGCTGCCCCTGGGCACATTCTGGGAGCGAATATTATGTCAACCCACCACCTCTCAGACTTGCGCCACGGGTCAGACTGATAATGCTATCCTCGGGCTGGCAGGCGACAAAACTGATGGGCAGCTTGTCTTCTGGGCAGCGGTGGGTACTAAGAAGATGATGTGGTCGCCAGATTTTGGTGATTACTGGACTAATATTCATCCTACATACGCCGTTCAAGATATGGCAGCGGAGGACAGCAAGACATTATATGTCCTTAGCACCGATGGCTACGTGCAGAAGTTCACCTTCAGCGGAACAGGTTGGGTATCCCATGCCACCGTCCCCACCGAACTTGACACTGGATACAGCATCGCCACTGCCTATAGTGGGCTAACACCGGACAATGACAAGGGGTATGTCATTGTCGCCGGTAATGGCACAGGTAGTTATGACGTGGCTTATTCTACTGATGGTGGTGCTACCTTTGTCCCCATTATCATACAACTTCCCACTCGTGGCAACACATTAGTAGTTGCCAGCTCAGGTTATAAGAGTGACGGTAACATCCTAGCAATCAATTCAGGCGGAATGTACTGCTGGGGTATTTACTCCGGAAAATATGAGTGGGAAGCATGGTGGGGTAGTCCTAGCTGGCCCAGCCCTGTCACCAGCCTGACAATATCCCGTAACTACGGCTTCTACTTCTCCACCCCAGCAAGTCCATGGTCACCAGCTACTCCGTATATCAGATGGTCTGCAGCTACCGCTGGACTCGACCCATCGATTTCTCTTGGAAACGCAAACGAGCCAACCAGAAGACTTAAGATTTGTGGTGGGCTCGAAACCGGTGAGCCAGTCACCGCCTGGGTCATTGACCAGCGTCTGTACAGTTCACCCCGAGGCGGTGTTTGGTGCTACACGGATACCCTCTCTTGGTTTGGTCCTACTCCTGTTTCGCCCGTAAGTAAAGCCGCAGTGAATTATGACCCTGTGTCGGGGAGAGCCAGCGAGATAAACCTCAGATGGAAGCCAGAGTCGTTGTCCAGGGGTTATCAAATTCAAATAGCCAAGGACGAGGATTTTGCTTTGCGAGTCGCCGATATCGGTAGTGCTTGGGGAGGACCCTTTTACACCCCATACGATTTGGACGTCCCTGCTTTGGCTATACCACCCGGTGGAGGGACAATTACTGATAGCAAGGGAAACACATGGACAATCTCCCCGCTTGAAGCAGGACACGCTTACTACTGGAGAGTCAAAATCCAAGACGTGGCTACAGGTGACGCTATCAAGAGTCCTTGGTCTTGGCGAGAAATTTTCACTGTTAAGACTGGCCTTCGAGTAGCTACACCATACTATGGGCCACAGCTATTGCTACCAGATAACGGCTGCCTCAGCTGCCCAGTCAGATCAGCTTCATTCGCGTGGTCACCTTTTATGGACGCAGTAAGTTATAAGCTCGTTCTGGCCAAAGATTCAGCTATGAGCGATATCGTGGTCGAAGCTGAGATTCCAACAACCGCCTACACATACGAAGGTATACTGGATTACAACACCAACTATTTCTGGCGAGTCAAGGCAGTCGACCCTTTCCCCAGTGATTGGAGCGCTACCTTCTGCTTCCAGACCGAGGCTGCACCAATTCCACAAGCGCCTCAGAAAATACAGGTGATTCCGCTCTGGATCGGGGTAGTCATTGCCATCGGTGTGATTTTAGATATCAGCTTATTTGTCCTTCTCCTTCGCCGATGGTCCACATAGGTAAGATGCAAAGTTTTACAGATGACAAAAAGGGCAGGAACTGTATTTTAACTGACTGCCAAAAACAAAGAGGCCACTTTAAGAAAGCGGGACGAAATGCAGGAGAACTAAGATTGATCTGGCTTGACACGCCGCTGAAACCACGCAGCTATGAATATCAACACACCACCCAAAATAATAGAGACTAATATCTTTACCACCTCTGGCAAGCCCATGCTCAGAAAGAAGGTAAAGGTAAAAACGCCCGCGATGCAGGCAAGAATGTAACTTACCAAATGGGCCTTGATCGGCTTTCTTTTGACTGCTCGCCAAATCAGCCAGCCGATAAAAGCCAGAGAGCCAATTACAGCTACAGCACCCATAAATCACCAACCCCTCTCATCGAAGTATTTTCCAAACAGACCAAACATAGCCGTAGTCAGAGCCAGACAAGCCAGTTTGCCCGGCTCAGAGAGGTTTTTAATATACTCCGCCGCCAAATAGCCAACTCCTGAAACACAAAGTAATATTCCAAAACCATACAGAATATAAATTCTCATTCTAAGACCTCGTCACCTACTAGGCTCGGGCACAGGAATGGGCTGCGGTGGTATCTTTTCAAGATACCCCGGCACCTCAGGATAATAACTCAGGATTATCTTTCGCTCTACTTGCCCAAGCTCAATTCGCACAGTATATTCTCCATATTCTCCAGCCCAAAAGCCTGCTTTCTCCAAGTCCTCAACCCGCAATGTCCAGTCCAACGTTACATCCTCAAATGGTGCAAGCTGGACGTCTTCGTCCAGCATCTGCATTATCTTTTCACCACCCTTCCAAACCGAGGCTTCTACATTAGACGAATATGTCGAAAAACTTCGATTCTCAATCTTATATCTAAAATAAACAGGTTCTCCCTTTCTAGTCCCTGTGGTATAACCAGACTCCTTAACCCAGGGTTGCTGCCAATAATCAGGCTCTATTACCTGTTCATGCTCTTGAACTGTGATATATAGCGTGTCATAGATGCCCAAGTAGCCATCCACGACAAATATGGCTAAAATGCCAACAAAACAGACTAAAGCCAGGTATAGATAAAGATTCGACTTATCCTTTGCTGCCAAAGCTAACCAACCTTATCAATTCATCTTTGATAATATGAATCTGCTTGGTGAAGCTATCTTTAGTGCCCCCTTCTGACACTCCGCAAAAAGAAAACCAATCGAGTTACAAAAGCGACGGCAACAACGACGACAAGTATGAACGCCCATAATGGCATAAGTCCAACCTTAACAAGTATTGGTGTGGTCCAGCCGCTATCATTACCGGCACCATCTACAGCTTTAATTCGCCAGTAATATTTTCCTCGAAGTAAAGCCTCAGCATCAGTCAAAGTATACTTAGACTCAACCAGGTCTTCCTTACTCAACACCGTAGTTGCAAAGTCAGATTGAGAAGAAGATACCTGTAAACTATAGTAAACACCACTCGGGTCAGAAACACCGGTCCATTCAAAGGTAGGGGCAACATGATCGAAAAGGCCTACCCTACTTCCATCCTTTGGCGACACAATCTGTGGTAATGATGGTGGAGTTGTTTCCATGGTAAAAACACCCGGGGCTGAGGCACCACCGGCATCAGCAGCAGTCACATTATGCTTGCCACCTAGACTTTTAGGTGCCTTAAGGCTCGCTTGAAAGTTGCCTTTAGCATCAGTGACCAATTTAGTAAACACAGCAACATTGTCATATTTAATAGTTAATTCTTTGTCTGCGCCAAAACCAGTGCCGTTGACCACGATATCACAACCTACATGGCCCTCAGCAGGCTCTATGACCATTTTCGATAAAACAGCCAATTTAGCATCAGCAACATCAACAGCAGTAGTTGAAGCACTATAAGCATCTATGAAATGGCTACCTCCGGTACTGGCAGGTATAGCCAAAGAGGTGGTCCAGCAACCTTCCCTATTAGCTGCGATATCGCTCTTGACAACACTACCATCAAACGTAACCGTTATGCCGCTTTCACTGCCGCCAAAACCGCAGCCATCGATGGTAATACTATCACCTACATACCCCGAATTCGGCTTAATTCTCACAGCAGAGGAGACAATAAAGGTGGCGTCAGGAATTTCATCGGCCTTGGTCGAAGCACCTGAAGCGTCTATTGTATGAACACCTTTAATAGAGTTAGGAACAACAAAGGTAACGTTCCACGACCCTTTGCTGTCAGCACTAGCCCCAGTCTTTGCATCAGTGCCATCATAGGTAACTCGAATGCCGCCTTCATCCTTGCCAAAGCCAGTACCACTGACACTAACTGAAGTACCAACATCACCAGACACCGGGCTAAGAGTGATTTTTGGACTGACTGTTAAGGTCACATCGGGAACATCGCCCGCCTTAGTGGTACTTCCTGAGGCATCAACCGTGTGACTACCCTTGGCGGAGCTTGGCACAGAAAAGGTTGCGCTCCACGAGCCTTTGCTGTCAGCACTGACCCCGGTCTTTACATCGGTACCATCATAAGTGACCTTGATACTACCTTCAGCATTGGCGAAGCCTTTACCCTCAACAGTGACAGAATCACCAGTAACACCTGAGTCTGGACTAACGTCTATCGACGGAAGGACAGAAAAGGAGGCAGAAAAGACCTGGGTGCCAACTGGATTTTCTACTGTGACATTATGATCCCCTCCATAGGCATCAGGTACAATAAAGGTAACACTACCACCACCTGGCAGTGTGCCTTGCTTGACTTGAGTGCCATCCCACTTAATGGAATAAGACCCGGCAGTCAATTCAGATATAGTCACCGTCGCCCCAATAACACCAGCCGTTGGAGTCATTCCAGCAGCTTGAGCAGGAGCTGCAAAACAAAGAGCTAAAAGCAAAGCTAAACATAGAGCCGGAGCAGAAACTTTAATTTTCACGCTTGTCTCCCCCCTTTCTGCAAATAATCACATCCCATTATAGCGCAAATTTAAGCAAAAGTTTTGCTTAAGTGAGAAGTTTTTTAACAATTCTGGTCGTGGACAAGTCAGCTCCTCAAGGTAGCTCCTAAATCGCGCTGCAATTTATCAATAATTTGCTCTTGGACTTTGTCGACTTCACTATCAGTCAAGGTATACGCGGATGACTGATAGCCAATTCTAAAAGCGAGGGATTTCTTACCTGCCGGCACTTGTTCTCCCACATAAAGGTCAAAAAGAGCGACCGAATTCACAAGAGAAAAGTTCTGAATGATAGCACAAATCTGTTGGTAGGTTATCTGCTCATCCACCAAAAGCGCAATATCCCTGCTCGTGCTTGGATATCGGGGAATAGGTTGATATTTTTTGAGAGTGGCTGTAAAAGATGACAGTTTATCCAAGTCGATTTCAATAAGATAGGCGGTCTCAGAAAGTTCAAAAACTTCTGATACCTTGGGATGTAGTTCACCAACCACACCTAACTTGTCATTACCAATAATTACATCGGCACTTCTCCCGGGGCACAAGCTCTCATCTTCACTTGCCTCAAAGCTGGCGATCAACCCCAGTCGTGATAAAACGGTCTCGACTATCCCCTTCGCAACAAAGAAATCAATCGGTTCCTCTTTACCCTGCCAGGACAACCTACGCTGTGACCCACTAAGTACAGCACAAAGCATCTCCTTCTCCTGGGGTAAATCCCTCTCCCGAGGTAGGAAGACCTTCCCAATCTCAAAAAGCCTGATGTCATCTTCTTGATATCTCTCGTTCCGAGCTAAAACCGATAGGAGACCAGCTCGCAAACTAGTGCGAAGATATTCCTGCTCTCTGGACATTGGATTAGCCACTTTCATCGGAGTCGGACCTATCATACGAAGCTCCGGCGAAAGCCTCCCCAGCATCTCCAGACTGGTCAAAGAATAGATAAGTACCTCCTGAAAACCACAGCTAACAAGGATGCTGCGCAGTTGTCGTTTGAGAGACAACATCGGCACTGGCTCATGCCTTGGCAATTGTGAACTCAGTATGGTAGTCGGGATTTTATCATAGCCGATAATACGGGCTATCTCTTCAGCCAAATCAGCAGCACAACTGACGTCTGTGCGCCACCAAGGAACATCCACGTGAACTTGCGAATTTGATTCAGTTTGTCGACAACCAAACCCCAATAGCTCCAAAGTCTCGGCTATTTCACTAACCTCCAACTCCACACCAAGAAGCCGTTTAATGTCAGCAACAGGCAGCGATATAGATTCCCTACGCTGTTTGCCGGGATAAACATCAATAATTCCTTTAGCCACCTTACCACCAGCCAATTCTGCCATTAATTGTGTAGCTCGCTTCAACGCTATTAGCGGTAAGTCTCGGCTAAGCCCCTTCTCAAATCGCAGCGAAGCTTCACTGCTCAGCCGCAGACCAATGCTCTCCCGATGAATAACTGCCTGATTGAAATTAGCTGATTCTATCAGAACAGTGGTAGTATTCTCCGTAACTTCAGTATCTGCCCCTCCCATAATACCGGCGATGGCGATGGCTCGCTCCTTGTCGGCAATCACCAGCATATTCAGATTAAGAGTCCGCTCAACTCCATCCAACGTAGTTATAGTCTCACCATTTCCTGCTCGGCGTACGATAATCTGTTTCCCAAGTATCTCATTGTAGTCAAAGGCATGAAGTGGTTGCCCATATTCCAGCATCACATAATTTGTAACATCAACGATATTGTTAATAGGACGCATACCGCAAGCCAACAAACGCCGTTGTAACCACTGAGGCGATGAAGTTACCTTAATCCCAGTCAGCAAGCTAGCACAGTACCTGGGACATAGCTCTGGCTCAATGATTTCCACTGAGGCAAAGGAATCTATTGCCTCTTCCAATTCCTGACACTGAACTTCAGGGATATGCACCTTATTTCCGGTAAGAGCTGCTATCTCCCTGGCGATACCAATCACTGATAAACAGTCAGGGCGGTTCGGCGTTATGTCAAGGTCAAGAATCGTATCACCAAGATACTCAGTCAAAGGAATACCGATAATCGCTTCTGGAGATAGAATCATAATACCTTCGTGGCTATCCGAAATCCCCAATTCCTTCTCAGAGCAAACCACCCCCTCAGAAACAACACCACGAATCTTAGCTGGTTTCAATTGCACAATTTCACCGCTGTGACCATCTGTGAGCTGAGCTCCCACATGGGCAAAAGCTACCTTACCACCAACTGCGACATTAGGCGCCCCACAGACCACGGTAGATCGCTGCTTCCCTAAATCAACGGTCACCAGCCTCAGACGATCGGCATTAGGATGGGCACTAACATCAACTATTTTGCCAACCACTATATCGTTCCAGCTCCCACCAATCACCTCCATTCCCCCAACCTCCAACCCAGCCATAGTCAACCCTTCACACAGCTTCTCAAGCGGCGTGGAAATGTCAACATATTCTTTTAGCCAGCGAAGTGAAACTTTCATTATTAAGTTCTAAGAATCAAAACAACCAAGTTCAGAATTGTCTTAGAAACCTGAGGTCATTACTATAAAAGAGGCGAATATCCTCTATGCCATAGCGAAGGATTGGAATACGTTCCACACCCATACCAAAAGCGAAACCTGAATAAACTTCAGGGTCGATGTCAACACGCCGAAGAACTTCAGGATGGACCATGCCCGCACCTAAAATTTCAATCCAACCACTATTGCCGCACAGTCGACATCCAGCGCCACGACACACCAGACAATCAATAGCCACCTCAACACCAGGCTCCACAAAGGGGAAGTAATCGCAACGGAAACGGCATTTTCTCTCTTCGCCAAAAAGGCGACGAGCAAATTCAAAAAGAGTACCTTTCAAGTCAGCCAGGGTTATGTTTTTATCAACTGCCAGCCCTTCGACCTGATAAAACATCCACTCGTGAGTAGCGTCTGTGGCTTCATATCTATAGACTCGTCCTGGCGCTATTATTCTTATGGGCGGGCGTGATTTCTCCATAACCCTTATCTGGACTGGAGAGGTGTGTGTTCTCAAAAGCATGGGTTTATCACCAGCTTCAGTCCCAGAGTCCACCCATAATGTGGCAAACATATCACGGGCTGGGTGGTCTACTGGCATGTTGAGAGCTTCGAAATTGTAATAGTCCCATTCCACCTCCGGCCCCTCAACAACTTGAAAACCCATGCTACTAAAAATATCACAAATCTCCTCAAGTATCTGAGTTGTTGGATGGAGACGACCAAGAGAAACCCGCTGACCGGGTAGGGTGATATCTAGGCTTTCACGTTGTAGAGAAAGAGCTAAACTTCGCTCTAAATTGCTTTTCTTCTCAGTAAAGGCGCCTTCAAGAGCCCTCTTAAGTTCATTGGCTCGAGTTCCAGCTGTACGCCTCTCTTTTAACGGCAAAGTTGCTAACGAACGTAGAATCTGTATTAAACTACTTTTCCTGCCTAAATAACGAATTCGCCAAACTTCAAGCTCACTGACATCGGTGACTCTGCCTAGCTCATCAAAAGCTTTAGAGGCAAGCTCTTCAACCTGATTTAGCATCATTCTCACTATGTGAGGGGGATTTTAGCTCTCAAGTTTGGCTGAAGCTAGAGTTAGTAACTTGGAGAAGCTGGATGGATCTTTTACTGCCATTTCTGCCAATGCTTTGCGGTTGATCTCCACATCGGCTTTTTTTAGGCCATCCATGAATTGGCTATAGGAAAGCCCTCCAGCCCGGGCAGCTGCATTTATCCTAATAATCCACAACCGCCTCATATCACCCTTGCGCTCTCGACGATGGCGATAGGCATAAAATAAAGCATGCATCATAGACTCATGGGCACGCCGGAATAGAGAATGCCTAGTAGCCTTATGTCCCTTAGTTAACTTCAGTACCTTTTTATGTCGTCTATGAGTGACTATTCCGCCTTTAACTCGTGGCAATCACTTCCTCCTAATCTATTTCAAGCCATAGGGCAGTAGTCTCTTTAATCTAACCTTATCAGAAGGGTGAACAGGAATCATATCATCATAAAGGCGCTTAGTCCTGGCCGGTTTCTTACGCCTTAGATGGCTCTTGCCACCTTTGACACGCATAATTTTGCCGCTGCCAGTGATGTGGAAGCGGCTCTTAGCTCCTTTATGGGTCTTAAGTTTCGGCATCTAAACTTTCTCCTCAACAGCTGGTTTCTTAGTCTGTTTGGTCGAAGTGGGCGAAAGCACTAAGCTCATAATACGGCCCTCTGAAGATGGTGTCCCATCCAACACTGCTATGTCTTTCAAATCATCTGCCGCTTTTCGCAATAGCTTCAAACCTAGTTCCGGGTGAGTGATCTCCCTGCCCCGGAAAATTATAAAAAACTTTACCTTATCACCCTCCTCCAGCAGTTTCCTCGCAATCTTAATTTTAGTCTCAAGGTCGTGTTCCTTCACCCTGGGCCTGACTCGAATTTCCTTAAGTACACCACTTCTCTGACCCTTTCGTGCTTTACGCTCCTTTTTGGTCTGCTCGTATCTATATCTTCCATAGTCAAGAAGTCGACATACAGGGGGAACTGAACTTGGCGCCACCTCCACCAAATCAAGGCTGCGTTCGTTAGCGATCTGTAACGCCTTCTCAAGCGGGAATACTCCCAGCTGTGCTCCTGTCTCCCCTATAAGCCGAACCTCCTTAGCTCTAATCCACCGATTAATGCGTAGCTCCTTGATTATGTCTTTCCTCACCTCCTTACGAGAAGTAGGCCATCGGGCAGAAATATATCACATTCACAACAGGAAATCAAAGTTTATCCGGTGATTTAATTTTAATAATTGGATTTACCCTATCCATAAACTGAGAAGGCGCCAGCAAGCCTAAGTCTTCCCCATTCCTCAGTCGGAGCGAAACCTTAGAAGCATCCAGCTCTTTGTCACCAACAACAAACATATAAGGGATTTTCGCTAGTTGCGCCTCTCTTATTTTTAAGTTCATCCTCTCCGAGCGGTCATCAACCTGAACACGAATACCACACTCTCTGAGTTCACTTGCCACCTGATGGGCATAGCTCAGGTGACGGTCAGCTATAGGAATTATGACTACCTGAACCGGAGATAGCCACACTGGGAAAGCACCGGCATAATGTTCAATGAGACAGGCCATGAAACGCTCCATACTCCCCAACACGGTGCGATGTACCATCACCACCTGATGCTTCAAACCATCATCACCAATATAATCAACATCGAAGCGCTGTGGCAGATTAAAATCAACTTGAATCGTGGGCCCTTGCCACAGCCGCCCTAAAGCATCTCTAAGCTTGACATCAATTTTCGGCCCATAAAAGACGCCTTCTCCAGGGTCTATCGTATAACCAAGCTTAAGGTTTTCCAGAACATTTCTTAGCGCCTCCGTAGCCTCTTCCCAAATCTGGATGGTTCCAGCATATTTATCAGGCCGGGTGGACAGAAGAAGCTCGTATTCATTAAACCCAAAGGTATTCATCATAAAGCGAGCTAATTGCACCACCTCTGTTACTTCAGCCCCAAGCTGGTCAGGCCGGCAAAAAATATGAGCATCATCCTGAGTGAAACCACGTACCCGTGCCAGCCCGTGCAGTACCCCAGACCGCTCATAGCGATATACTGTACCCAACTCAGCGTAGCGAAGCGGTAAATTGCGATAGCTACGCAACTGAGTCTTGTAAATCATAATGTGCCCTAAACAGTTCATCGGCTTGATAATATATTCCTGCCCTTCAATATCCATTGGTGAATATAAATTCTCTCGGTAGAAATCCCAATGCCCGCTGGTTTTCCACAGATTCACCTTAGCAATATGTGGAGTATAGACAATTTCATAACCCCGTTTCCTGTGCTCCGCTTTCCAGAAATCCTCAATTATTTGGCGCACCAAAGCGCCTTTAGGATGCCAGTGAACCAACCCGGGGCCGACTTCATCGTGAAGGCTAAAAAGGTCGAGCTCCTTGCCCAATTTCCTGTGGTCTCGCTTGGCAGCTTCAGCCAATCGAGCTAAGTAATCTTCGAGCTCAGCCTGAGTATCAAAAGCGACCCCGTAAATCCTTTGTAACATGGGACGCCTTTCATCACCTCGCCAGTAAGCCCCGGCAATACTGGTGAGTTTAAAAGCCTTAACCTCATTAGTTAAATTTACGTGGGGCCCCCGACACAAATCAACAAAAGAGCCCTGGCGATAAATGGTGACTGTCTTGTCAGGAAGTTCCTTAATGAGTTCCAACTTATAAGGTTGCTCGGAAAACAACTTCAGTGCCTTAGCCTTGCTGAGCTCCTCTCTAATAAAAGGAAAATTAGCGGCAATTATCTCCCTCATCTTAGCTTCAATTGCCGTCAAATCTTCTGGAACAAGAGACCGGGGCAATTCGAAGTCGTAATAGAACCCATCTTCAATAGCCGGGCCGATACCAAATTTAGCTCCAGGAAAAAAGGACTGGACTGCTTCAGCCATCACATGGGCAGCCGAATGCCGCATCCTTTCCAATCTCGCCTCTTTTTCTTCCGAGGTCACTTTCGAACTCCTACACTAAACCAAACAAAAACCTCACGCCATTATAAGCGAGAGGTCAACCCTGGGCTAAACTTGCTCAGGAGCTAATGGGCACTGACAAGAGAATATGCAAATGGGTTCCACTCACTAAGCTAATCAGCTTTAACTATCGCATTTTATCAATGCTACTATTGAGAGTCAAGCTGAATGTTCGGTCTCTCAAATTGAATGAATTCAAAATCAGGTCTATAATAATGTGTCTCTTTTTTGACCGGCTGAACCCCTTGCAGCCTGTTCACCTTCTGGATTTAAGATGCAAGAAAATTGGAGGGCTTCATGAAAGCACAAAGATATACAGATTTTGAATATATTTTTTATCCAAGGTCAGTTGCTGTAATAGGAGCCTCCCTGGACGATGGCTTCTCACATGCCTTGATGAGTACAAAGATGAGGGATAATTTGTTCCTGGTTAACCCAAAGTATAATGAGCTTCTTGGTAAGAGATGCTACGCCAGCATCCTGGATATCAAAGACAATATTGACTACGTTGTCATCGCAGTCCCGGCATTGCTGGTTCCTAAGGTATTAGCTGAGTGCATAGAAAAAGAAGTAAAGGCAGTCCATATTTTCACCGCAGGCTTCAGTGAGACTGGGCTGAAAGAAAGAATAAAGTTAGAGAACGAGGTGAAAGATATTGCAAATGGCAAGATTAGAATAATCGGCCCCAATTGCATGGGAATCTGCTGCCCTAAATCCGGGCTAACCTTTACCCCGGATGCCTCGACTGAGGAAGGGCCAGTTGGAGTCATTTCACAAAGTGGCACCTTTGCCGAGCAATTCTTGACCATTGGGAAATTAAGAAACATAAAGTTCAGCAAGGTAATCAGCTACGGTAACGCCATAGACCTTGATTGCCCTGACTTTCTGGAATATCTAACAGATGACCCCGAGACTAAAGTTATAGCTTTATATATGGAGGGGACACGAGACGGTAAGCGTCTCAAATCAGCATTGGCCAAAGCCGCGAGGAAAAAGCCAGTCTTAGCATTAAAGGGTGGAGTAACAGAGCATGGCAGCAGGGCAGCATCTTCTCACACAGGTTCACTGGCTGGTTCACCAGAAATCTGGAGCGCAATTTTCAAACAAACCGGCGTAACTCAAGTGGAGGACTTCGATGAATTATTAAATGCCTCTTTAGCGCTCGCTTACTCCCCCCTTCCTTCAGAAAAGGGGACCACTATCATTACGAACTCCGGTGGTTTCAGCGTGCTCGAAACCGACTTATGCGTAAAAGTAGGATTGGAAGTTCCTCAATTCGAGGAGAAAACAATAGCAGAACTGAGAAAAATAGTGCCAATAGCAGGAACAAGCATCAGTAATCCCTTAGACGCCTGGCCCATATTTTACAACATGCCCGGAACGCCGGGGACTCTTGCCGACGCCATCAAAATTCTAGCTCAAGATAAGAATACACATTCAATAGTATTGCACTTCGATGAAATCAGTTATCTAAGGCGTGTGTTAGGTGAAGCACTTGAAAGACATTTGAAAGAGCTTATTAAGCTTATGATTCAAGGATGCCAATACGCTAGGGACGAAATCGGCAAACCCGTAATCATATGCGTTTCACTTGATGCCTATTCCGAAGACGAGGAGGACAGAGAGTATCACCTGTTGGTTAAGAAAGCTTTTGAAGATGAGCGCTTTCCGGTATATCCCTCACTTAATGCCTCAATTAAAGCATTATTCAATCTTTACAGATACAGCGCTGAATTCCGCAAAGGATAGCCACGCCATCTCAACCCCACAACAGCTACCAGTGGTGGGCGGTACTGGACTTGAACCAGTGACCTCTGCGATGTCAACGCAGCGCTCTAACCACTGAGCTAACCGCCCCTTACCTTGGCATTTTATCAATGCTTTTATAGGCAGTCAAGCTTACCCATCTTGAATAAACAGCTGGCCTCATCTATACTTTCACAAAACAGAAATGTAAGAAAAACCTGGAAATTTTTGTCGATTGGAGGGAAATATAATGGGTAAAAAGGAAGACGAGGCCAAGGAATACGTCCTCAAAAGGACAAAGGAGCAAAACATTAAGTTCATACGGCTATGGTTCACCGACATCCTGGGCTTTCTGAAAAGCTTTTCCATCACTTCCAGGCAACTCGAGGAGGCATTAATCGATGGCATGGGCTTCGACGGTTCTTCCATCCAGGGCTTTGCCCGCATCGACGAAAGCGATATGATTGCCCTACCCGACCCCAACACCTACCAATTGATACCCTGGCGACCCAAAGAGCACGGGGTAGCTAGAATGTTCTGCGATATATACTGGCCCGGTGGACAACCTTTTGAAGGCGACCCCCGGTACATATTGAAGAAAAACCTGAAACGGGCTGCTGCCCTGGGATACACCTTCTACGTTGGGCCGGAGCTGGAGTATTTCTACTTCAAGAATTCGGAGGGTACAGAATTTTTAGACCTGGGCGGCTATTTTGACTTAACACCGCCGGAGATAGCCACAGACATAAGAAGAGAAACGATTCTCTTCCTCGAAGAAATGGGCATCGATGTCGAGTACAGCCACCACGAAGTTGCCCCCAGCCAGCATGAAATAGACCTCCGCTACACCGATGCCTTGACCATGGCCGACAATGTGATGACCTATCGTTTAGTAGTAAAGCAGGTAGCCCAACGGCAAGGGGTTTATGCCACCTTCATGCCCAAACCGGTATTCGGTGTTAATGGAAGCGGCATGCATGTCCACATGTCGCTGTTCAAAGGCAACAGGAATGCTTTTTTCGATAAGGATGCCCCCTTCTATCTGTCAGAAATAGGCAGAAGTTTCACGGCTGGCTTGTTGAAACATGCCCCGGAAATCACTTCAGTCTGCAATCAGTGGATAAACTCCTACAAGCGCCTCGTCCCGGGCTATGAAGCCCCTTGTTACATCACCTGGGCTAGAAGAAACCGGGCTGACTTAATCAGGCTTCCTGAGTATAAACCGGGAAGAGAAACTGCCACCAGAATAGAACTCAGGTCCCCAGACCCGGCATGCAACCCATATCTCGCCTTTAGCGCCCTGCTGGCTGCAGGACTCGAAGGAATTGAAAAAGGATATAAATTACCACCACCTGTAGAGGAGAACGTCTTTGAAATGAGCCAGGAAGAACGCGACCAGAAGAAGATAAAAACGTTGCCTGGCAGCCTATACGAAGCTATACAGCTTACCGAAAAGAGCCAACTGGTCAGAGAAGCTCTGGGTGACCATGCCTTGAATAGCTTTATCCAGAATAAGAAGGTAGAATGGGATAGATACCGTACACACGTAACTGATTACGAATTAAAGAACTATCTGCCAATACTGTAGATAACTTCTGGAGAAAAAATCAGGGTGTAACCCGGTAACTTTGACTTAAAGCGCTTCTCGAGGACTTCAGCCCACTTTGGTGACACAGCCCATACTGGCAGCAGTCTGAACCAGAAAATAGCTTAACCCTTGGCACTGGACTTTATGTTGCTTGTCAGCATAATCTGGATAACATTACTGCACTTAGGACAAGTAACCGCAATAGTGACAGGCTGCCTCATTACCCGCTCCACCAAGGCTGTAACCACGGAATCGATGTTGTCCAGCCGCTTGTCTAACATCTCCATACGTTCCTTCATTTGCTCTTGTTCCATAGTTGCCCTTTTCTTTTCAGTCTTTTCAGGCATTCTATCCTCCACTATGAAAACAAAAGAGGAGAGGTCATTGGAAATCCCCTCCTCAATATTAACTCAACTTGCTTGCCATTCCTTTCACAAGCTCTTCTCAGCTACTCCCATAGCTGACAGATAATCCTTATCAGTCTTTATTAAGCCATCCACCTTGGCACCTACTGTTCCCTCCAAATACTTCCGGAAAGCTTCACGAGCTCCTGGAGAACTCTGGAGTGCCTCTTTAGCTCGTTGCCACTCCTCAGTAGTCAATTCAGCTATCCGCTCTGGACTCAATGGGAATTCCTCCCCCATCAAACGCTCTGCTCTATCAAGAACTCTGCTTGTAACTGCCCGCTTCAGGCGATCAAAAGAGAGGAATTCCTCGTTGGCGTAAGGCCTCGGTGACCACGTCTCGTCTTTCATCTCACAACCTCCGGCTCTTTATTATAACCTCTTTTTATCGCCTATAATATGCCCCATCGACTGCCGTGTCAAGTCCCCTCCCACAGGACAGGAGGAGGCTCGAATAATCTACCGAACCACTAGTGAATATTGTAAACCATCTGGACGGTGACTCGAATTTCCAACTCGCCGGGGCTAATTGGAGTCGGTGCTGGAGCTGCGCCCTCAGCCTTCATTGCATAGTCTCTGACTACTACCTGCGGTACATACTGAGTGCCTTCAGAAATATATAGCAGCTTGCCCAGCTTAATATCCGCCACATCGGCCATCTGTTTCGCCTTCGCTATGGCATCTCCTACTGCCTTAGCCCGTGCCTCTTTATAGTAAGGCGTTGGGTCATCAATAGTAAAACCTATGCTATCAATCCGAGTCAAATCACCACCAGCTTCAGCCACATCATCAATAATGGTACCAGCCTTATCTATTTGCCTTATCTTGGCAACCACTATATTTGTCACTCGATAGCCAATGATTATCTCCCTCTGCTCATCTTCGATCCATTTTCGCACTGGATAGATGCTAAATCTCTGCGTTTGAATATCCTTTTCAGCTACACCATTAGACTTAAGCGCCTTCACAACTCCATCCATAGCCTCAGCCGCATCTCGTTGTGCTTGCGCCACAGTCTTTGCTTCAGACTCTATGCCGAGACTTAGTAAAACGACATCGGGAGTCGCCATTGCCTTGCCTTCACCAGTCACCCACAAGCCAACTTGTTGCTGGCTATAGATTATCCCAAATGGTCCGCCGAATTCCGGTGCTTCAACATAGGCAGAAATAGCCGGTGGCGAAACTCGGTCAGCCTCACCAAGCACACAACCACTAGCACCTATCAAGACCACGACTAATATCAAACTAGATAACACTAACCAAACTTTTCTCATTAAAACCTCCTTAAATTCATTTTTCAGTGTTAAGTCCTCTTGCTCACCTAGTTCATGAGCATCACCCCTTCATTATAATAACATCTAGGCACTGATTACCACTATATATAACGGTAAATTAGACTTCTGAGTTTAGTCTAAAAATGGCATAGAAAGCTGGCATAGACTATAATAGCAACGGCTTAATTGTGATACATCGATGAAGTTTTTTCGCGATATCATTGCACCTATACTCGTCGGACTCGCTTTTTTGGCCCTCTTTCAGGTCACGGTGGGAAGCTTCAAGGTATATGGCTCATCCATGTTGCCTGGCATCGAACAAGGCGATTACATACTGGTCAGTAAAGCTACTTATTTCTTTAACAAGCCCCAGCGTGGCGACATAATCGTCCTTCACTCTCCACAGGACCCTAACACAGACCTCATCAAGCGAATTATTGCCGTGCCTGGCGACACCGTGGAAATCAGGGACAACACGTTGCTCTTAAATGATGCTCCATTAGTCGAACCTTATATCTTGGAGACATTCCACTACCTTATGCTATCACAGGAGATTCCCGCCGACCACTACTTTGTTCTCGGCGACAATCGCAACAACAGTGCCGATTCCCGCAGAGGTTGGACAGTGCCTCGAGAAAATATCGTTGGCAAGGCCTGGATAACCTACTGGCCACCATACAGATGGAGCCTGATGGAACATTATACTCTCAATGCTGGTACGCAAGCAGCCAAAGTTGGTGAACCCAGCTTGACCATGAAAGTCCTATGTCCGACGAGATAACACAAATCTTCAAAGATGCCGGAGCTATACTAGAAGGACACTTTCTGCTGACTTCAGGGTTGCACTCACCAGTCTATTGGGAAAAGTTCCGTGTTTTGCAATACCCACATTACACTGAAAAACTCTGCCGGCTCATTGCCGAACATTTCAAGAAAGACGAAGTTCAAATAGTTGCCGGCCCAACTACCGGCGGCATTATCCTGGCTTTTGAAGTGGCTAAGCAGTTGGGCGTAAAGGGAATATTCGCTGAGAAAGAGGGGGAGACAAGGGTTTTTCGGCGTGGCTTCACCATCAATTCCGGTGACCGCGTCCTGATTGTTGACGATATTTTAACCACTGGTAGCTCTATCACCGAAGTAATGGAAGCCGTTAAAAAGCTTAGGGGCATTATCGTCGGGATTGGCGTGCTGGTTGACAGAGCCGAACAAAAAAAGGAATTCGGCGTGCCCCTTTTTAGCTGCCTGCGGTCTGCTACAATTGCTTACCCCCCTGCAGAGTGTCCCCTATGTGCTGCTGGTATCCCTCTGGTGAGGCTTGGCGGACAGACATAAGCCCGCAACACCTTCCTTGACAGCTAAAAACGAAAAATCTACAATGGCGGCGCGCCGAGGTAGCTCAGCTGGTAGAGCAGCGGACTGAAAATCCGCGTGTCCCCAGTTCGATTCTGGGCCTCGGCACTTCGACTTCAAGCCATCAGTCTGGCCGATACTCTACTGTCCGTGGCCTTCCTTACGTGCTATCCAGAACGATACCGCTTCCTTTTGTGCTTCAGGCGACAGGTGGTGACGCGTTGTCAGCCAGTGGGTAAGACCCGCCAAACAAGGCAAGACCGCAGAATAAATTAACAAGGACACAGGCTCGCCGAAAAGCCAACAAAGCAATACGAGGGGAATAAACAACGCTACCCCGAACCAAACACTATTGCGTGTGACAAAAAGCACCGCAGCAATACCCAAGGCAGCAGCGATGACCATCTCTCTAGGAAGTAGAGCAAGGAGAACGCCTATAACTACCGCCAGACCTCGCCCTCCTCGGAAACGCAAAAACACCGGCCAATTATGCCCGATAACAGCAGCGACGCCGGCAATGAATACCACTAATTCATGCCCAGAGAAGGCTTTAGCTATAACTACAGCTAGCGCCCCCTTTCCTACATCTGCTATTAGAGTAACTATACCGGCAAACCAGCCCAGCATGGCGGAATACATTAAATGTTCCGACATTACGGTCGCCGACCTTGCGAATGTCAAGACCACTTAGCCTGCCGATAATATAGGCAGAAGGAATAGAACCTAGAAGATATGCAATTACTATACTTAATGCAGCATTCATGCCCGTGAGCAAAAATACCTCGCTCTACTAGGTTGTTTCATTCTACCATATGCGAATAAGAAAAATCTCATTAGCTATAAACAGAGGACATTCTAATATAATGTACTGGACGTGTACATCTTGTATCCAGGTCTTTTCACATCTGATATAATATATTAGATAGGTGAAGTTGCTAGCTGAGGATCCTATAAGCAGGGTGTCTGTAGAAGAAACGGAAGGGGAAAATGAGTAATAGAGATTCAGGGTCTGGATTTGCTACCGGTTTTACCTTGGGAATAGCCATCGGTCTAGCTCTTGGGTTTCTTTTCACACCTCGATCTGGAAAAGAAACAAGGGAACTGTTAAAGAACAAGGCATCTGACGTCTCCGAAACAGCAAGAGAACTTACCGCCGACCGGAAAAAAGTTTACACGGAAACCTGGAAGAAACGCAGGGGGCAACCTAAAGTAAGCGAGTCTTACTTTGAATCGTAAGCTCTCTGTCCATTATCAACTTTTCGCCAAAAACTCGAACCTGATTGAGACGTATACGTACCCATCATTGCTCCCGGAGACAATCCATGATGATATTCAATCTCGTTTTGGCTAGATGTATAATCCAAGCAACTCTCAGATGTGATTGAGATGAACAGAAAAGCTCACCTCGAACTGGGACCGAAACTGATCAAACAAAGTCAAAAGCTAACGAGCGACACAGTCATTGAAGCGCTGAAAGCGACCTACTCGGCAAAGGAAAAGGCCGAACTGCTACTGTCAAACCTGGAAAAACTGAAAGCAGAGGTGTCAGCTATAGAAGCTCAGTACAACATATTAAAGGATGACTACTCTAAAATATGCGAGGATGCTATATCGAAGATGACTGCTGTAAAAACTGCCCTCGAGAAGGACATAGAAAGCAAGGTAGGAGATTTGGAGATTTGCCGGTCAGGGATGAGCAACTTGGAAGCAAGATTCAAGTTAGGATTAGTACCGGCCGAAACATTTTTGAAGCAAAAGGAGATTCCAAATAAAAATGTTGCTCCACTAGCGGGGCCACACCTTGCCATTGACAAGGCAGCTGATTCAATTGAACTTGGCCTCATTAGGATAGGCGATGGAATAATATCTTTAGGCGAGAAAACTATTCATGTATTCAGTGCCATATTGAAAATCGCCATCCCGAAACAGTGACAAAGGTATTTGGTCTTTCCATTCAATCCTACAACCTGTGTTGCATGGCCCTAATAGCAATGGTAGAATTCCAATACTGAAGGCGAGAGCTATTCGATAGGCTTCTGGCCGAAGTGGCGGAATGGTAGACGCGGCAGTCTCAAAAACTGTTGAGGGGCAACTCTCGTGTCGGTTCGAATCCGACCTTCGGCACCAGATTTAGAATTGCCGAGTTGTGTAGTGGTAGCACAGGGGACTTTGGATCCTCTAGCCCAGGTTCGAATCCTGGCTCGGCAGCCAGTTCCTATCTCAATATTCTTAAGGCAGGATAGAAAACTAAGCAAATATAGCTCATTAAGAAAGACAAAAGCCACCTATCAAGTTTTGAGTTTTGATAATTTCACAACCAATATTGCGTAGTTCTTCCAATCCTTTTTCATATATCCCAGATATGGCATCCTGTATTACTATTATTCTAAAATCCCGCTCGCTTGCCTCGTAGATTGAAGTTCTCGGACAGTTAGGGAAATTGCATCCAGTAAAAGCTAAAGTAGTTATACCCCTTTCTTTCAGAAATCTTTCTAATGGCGTATTATAAAAAGCTCCCCAACGAGGTTTATAAATAGCAAATTCATTTGAAGCTATCTCCTGGATACCACCTTTCAAAAGTTTTTTAGAATCTAATCTTTCATTGTTTGGTTTTAGTTCTTTTACTAATTCGGCACCATCAGAATCCGGCCTTACTGCGCTTAAGCCGTTCTCAATCTTTTTTCTTCTTGCAATATCTACATTGGAGCCATCTTCTTTGTATAACCTTACGATGTGAATAATTAGCTTGTTGTGTTTTCTAAACAGGTTTAACAGTCTAACTACGTTGGGAATTATCTCATTCGTGCTTTTTATTTCCAACACCGCCCCTGGCAGAGAAAAGTCATTTTGTATATCAATAGCAATTAAGGCTATGCTGTTATAATCGGGTTGCGTATATTCGTCCACAAAGTTATTCTACAGAGAACACTGCTAGTATTCAATCTCTAAAGTCAGTTTATATAAGCTAACTCTTAAAGATACTGCATTGATTCCTACAGGAGTCTCGTGTGTAACAAGACACTATATGGTTAAACTTCGATGATGTAGTGCCCTTCTCGCTCTGCTAATATGATAGCTACAGCTGGGTAGCTGACGGCTCTGATTTCTTTAACAACTCACACAATCTTGGCATTAAATCGGGGTGTAAAAAGTTCGATATGGGTCCTAAGTGCCCGGCCAGGTTTGAAACATTCCGAATCTTGCTTCAGCATTTTTTAGCTTCGGCTCCGCTGCATCCTTTTACATTAGGAAAGTCCTTATCAAAACCGAGCGCCTTACCACTGAATGATAAGGATTACAACATCAGTCACCACCTCATGTTGATTTTTCTGTGGGAGTGGCAG
>Ga0315274_10004167_pt1 | contig 21322 bp, 2 predicted proteins | sample YL17G02_20_MG_FD_203700 | JGI IMG/M metagenome (GOLD analysis project Ga0315274, IMG submission 203700) | Sediment microbial communities from Yellowstone Lake, YNP, Wyoming, USA - YL17G02_20 | ecosystem: Environmental > Aquatic > Freshwater > Lake > Sediment | place: USA: Wyoming | collected...
TTCTACAGCCTGAGATACATAATAATCTAGTAGTCAATCAAATATTGAAATAAATTAATATGATAACTGAGCACCATTTTCTTGTCGAAGTTTGATTTTAAAGCCAGCTTCACGAACCTTGCTCACAACATCGTCCGTAAAGGTTTCTCTATCTGTGTAAAATGGTATTAGGAACCCGCCTGCACCCCGAAATTTATCTGCTAGATAATTGCTCTCAACCACCTTCTCTTTATGAATATCGTGCGGTATTACAATGATATAGCCAGCATCTGTTCCAAAAGCTTGACGTGCTGGTTTTAGTTTCTTTTTATAAACTTCTGGCGTTAACTTGTTGTTGATGCCACATTTATTTCTACCACCTACACTCCATCTATACAACTTAATATCAATAACAACTGGTACATTTTTAACAAGAACCAACTTGGCATATTGGTATATTGTTTTAAAAACATCTTCTTCTTTTTTTCTAGAAAGATATAAGTTTTTTTGTTTTTTTGAAAAAACATTAACTTCACCAGCATTGTTAGGTGCAAATATGTAATCTTTTGAATCAAAGGTTGTATTTGATGGCCAAAATTCCATTCCGAATTCCGGACATTCTTCTGCGATTCTTTCTAAATGCAGCCCTATGTGAATATTGCTCATGAATCTTCGATATTCCTCAGGCCAATATTCTCTGTCTATGTTAAACCAAGGACTGGTTTTTAATTTGTCTACAATATTTGCCCAGTCTGGTTGAGCCTCATAAAGTTCAGCGCATATTTGTTCTATTTGCTCTGATCTGATCATACATGAAATTGTTAAGTCTATCTTTATAAATCTTCCATTCCTTCTCTACTATATAGTAGAAAATACACTTTCGGCGACCTTGATGCAGAAAAAACCATCCCGCTCTCCTATTTCTTGATAAATTTTTCGATCCTGTTCATTGCAGTCCTTATCTTCGGCATCGACGTGGCATAGGAGCACCTGATATATCCTTCACCGCATCTGCCGAATTCAGAACCAGGAACAACCACAACACGATGCTTCTTCAGCAATTCACTTGAGAATCTTCTGTCATCGGTGTTTCCTTTGGGAAGTGCCGAAAATACATAGAATGCTCCCTCAGGCACCACCGTCCGCATGCCGATCTCTTTGAGCCTGCCTACTATGAACTTCCTGCGTTTGTCGTATTCTTTGCGCATCTTCTCGACATATTTTGCTGGAAGCTTCAGAGCCTTTTCAGCAGCTATCTGTGAGATATTCGGAGCTGATAAGGAGACATACACATGGGCCTTGACCATGGCCTTTATCAGATTATATGGTCCGCACGCATAGCCGATCCTGAAACCCGGCATCGCATAACTCTTGGAAAAGCTCTGAAAGGTGACGACCCTGTCATGCATGCCATTAAAAGAACCGATTGAAATGTGTTTGGCACTGCCGTAGATAAATTTCTCATAGGCCTCATCTGAAAAAATGGTAAGATCCTTGTCAACAGCTATATCAGCAACCTCCTCAAGAATCTTTCTCGAATACACTGCACCAGTAGGATTATTCGGCGTGTTTATTATCAAAACCTTGGTCTTTCCGGGCTCTATTATTTTTTTCAATCTGTCAGGATTTATCTGCCAGCATTCGCCTTCTGCGAACTTGAGCGGAACAGGAATGCCATTGAGCAGATCAACAGAAGAGGCGTAGCTGAAATATCCTGGATCTGGAACAATGACCTCCTCGCCGGCGTCTATTGTGCATGTTAACGCGAGAAAAAGCGCTGTCTGTGAGCCTGCTGCTATCACTATATTTTCAGTATCCGCATGAATGCCGTTTTCCTTTTTTAGCTTTTTTGCAATCATTTCGCGCAGTTCCTCGCGGCCCTCTGTCGGAGAATAATGAGTTGTCTTGTCAAGCATTTTTTTCACATAGCTGAGGACCGGTTTGGGGGTAATAAAATCAGGTTCTCCAGGACCCAGGGAGATAACGCCTTTTTCTTCTTCCGCTATGCGCATGATCCGCGCTATGCTGGATTTTGGAAGCTCAGACTCTCTCTTTGAAATTTCTATCATAATTATCTTTGGATTCCTAAAATAAAAAGAAAATTTCAAGAATTTGAATCGAAAAAGAAGATAACTGAAAACGAAATGGCTCCACTTTTCCCGAAGAATTCATCGCCTGGTTTTCGTGTTTATACTTCTGACGCGTTCAAAATATTTCTTTAAGCGCTTTACAAAATTATTGCCCCGTGCCTCGGATCTTCTTCTGACATATCTTCGTAATGCCTTCGTTTCGGATGCCGCCTTCAATAATATAACTGCAGTTGCCATGCCGGCTATCATCAGCATAAACCCAAGAGGAGTAAATACGTATGGGAGAGGCGGTAGAACCGGTTTGGTCCCAGGAGGCGAAACCGGCGGTTGAGTAGGCGGTGAAACCTCCTTCGTTAAACACACGCCCCCTGCGCAATTGTCTGAAAAGCAGTCTGAGTCAGCGGAACATTTGCCTCCATTCTGGCAGAAACCGCATGTCTTTCCTCCACAGTCTGTGTCTGTCTCATCCTGATTCTTGACGCCGTCCGAGCAGGTCCCAGAAATATTTGCAGGTGGCGATGGAGGAACTGGGACTGTTAAATTGTAAGTACAATTCTGCCACTCGGTTTTATTTTTCGGATAGCAGACTCCGCCGTCGCCGCAAAATCTTGATTGTGTTCCGTTGCTATAGCATTCGCTCCATTCAGTGCATGTCCGGATGCAGAGACTCTCTCCGCCACCGCCAGTTGTTCCCCCGCCGGAAGGCGGTGCAGGAGGTGCGGTATATGTAAATTCAAGAACTCCCGAGTTGCTTAATCCGGAGACATTGTACTGTCCGCCTACAATGCTGCACGTGTATGCACCACTAACGCCAGGACACTGCACCCTGTACTCGTTTGCACCAGTGCAGCCAGAGCTTATGTCGGAAATATTATTTATCTCAAGATCCTTCACACATACGTAGTCGCTTGCCTTCTTTCTATTGACATACACTGATTTTGTCATGCCAAATTGCGTAAGATTTATTCCTCTTACTATGATGTACCCATACTGGTCAGTAGTGTTCTGTATTCCGAGAGAGACAGCTGATAAATTGAGGTTCGCCATTGAAAAGTTCCAGTTAAACGAAACCAGAATATCGTCGGATATCACAACTGGCAATATACCAGTTAGCGGTCCGCTGAAGTTTGTGGAACCGTTAATTGTGACTGTCATGTTTGTTGCATTGAGATTTGTTATGTTTATGCTCGAGGCATTTCCAATAACAATATACTGAACAGTGATGCCCGACTGCACAGAACTTGTGTTTGTGTTTCCAAGAGAATCTGTCGCAGCAATATAGTAGGAATAATCGCCGGCAGGAACAATGGTATAGGTCAACGTTGTGCTGTTCGTGCCTGATGTTGTGCTCGCCACCAGACCATTGACATACAGTGTGGCATTTAGATTGTTCGCGTCTGTTATTGAAACGTTTATCGCAGGCGAAATGTTATAGGTCCCTGGAGCAATAGGGAAATTGTCTACAATCACCGGCTTGGTAGTGTCTTTGAATATTGCCGTAACTGCCGAATTATTATTGCCTGCCAGATCGTATGCCGTGACATTGACCACGTTTATTCCCTCCGCTAGCGCAATTGTTTTTGAATATATTCCGCCGCCAATAGTTGCAACCTGACCATCGACAGTAACGTAATTGATATTGGCATCCGAGTAGGTGCCTGTGATTATCTGCGTTCCAAGAGCTGTAGGGCTTGTGACGGCATTTATCGTTACTGCAGGTGGCGTGTTGTCAATTATATACTGGAATGCCGGATCCGTCTCGGCTCCAGTGGATGTGTTGGCTCTGACATACAAAATATAACTTCCGTCAGTTCCTGATGCGGAAAACTGCGTACCATTTATTATATTAACATTCGTTGCATTCACGGATGTATTATACCATGCAGTATCGTAGTTTGTTACATTTATCGTTATTGTGGAACCGCTGCTGAAAATAGTTCCCTGTGGAGGGTTTAGAGTTATCACAGCAATTGAGTTATTCACTATTATTGTCGAAGCATTGTACGCAATATTTGTTGCATTATCCATCGCAGTTATGTTCAATGCGTAACTTCCTTCTGCAGCAGGGGCAGACATGTTTCCGATGTATTTGTTCCCTCCTGCGCTCGCAAGACCAATCGTGGTGCCGTTAAGTGTCGCGTTTACATTCGCAATGCCATTTAGATCTGAGGCATATGCAGTTATGTATATCATTGACGTGTTGCTTGCCGGATTCGGAGTTGCCTGGATGCCTATTATGGTTGGTACCGTGGAATCATATATTATATTTATCCCAGCAGACGGCGTCTCCGTGTTGTTCCATTGATCAGTCGCCCTTGAGCGTATGTTGTACGTTCCATCTGTACCAGGGCTGAATGAAAAGTTCCATGCGTTCGTACCGTTTGCTGTTGCCCATGCAGCACCATTGAAAACCTCAATCAACGATACAGTGGAATTCGCTGTATCAGAAGCTATTCCGGTTATTATGACAGTAGAATTCTTCGTAAGAATATTCGCTGCAGGATATGTTATGTTTGATGTTGGCGCTGTTCTGTCGATGTAAGCTGTTATCGTTGTTGTATTTATGTTGCCTGCAAGATCTCGCGATACTGCAGTAATGTTATGCCATCCTTCAGGGTAAAGTATCAGTGACCAATTGTATAGCAGCGGCGAAGAGCCGACAGTACTCTTCAATGCACCATCGATGTAAAGATACATCACACTGAGATATGTATCAGAACCGATCGCATCGATCGAAGCCGTAGAACCGCCGACAGTTGATCCATTTGCAGGGCTAAAGATCTGAACCGTTGGGTTCGTTTTATCAATTATTATGTTTGATATCTGCGTCGTAGAGTTGGAATTATTGACGATGTCTGTTGCATTGACAAAGTATGTATAATTTCCTTCAGCCGAGAGGACGTAGATGAGTACAGAATTGTTTGTACCGGATGACGAATTGACAACAGATCCATTGACATACAGCTGTGCCGTGAAACTATTAGCGTCTGTGACAGTGACATTGATAATCTTGGTAACATTGTAATATCCTGCAGAGATGGCGGAATTATCGGTTATCGCTGGTGCAGTCGTATCCTTAATAATCCAATCCGAAGATGAATTGGCATTTCCTGCAAGGTCTATTATTACAGCAGTTATTGTATTGTTGCCCTCTGCCAAAGGTATTGTGGCGTTGTACAATCCTGCCCCTGCTGTTGCCAGAACACCGTTGACCGTTATATTAGCAAGATTGGATTCTGTGTAATTACCAGTGACAGAAACCGTGCTGGAATTTATATAATCAGGTAATGGATAGATGACAACTATTGGCACGATAGTATCCCGCACGATCCAGTCCGATGCAAAATTAACATTGCCAGCGAGATCCGTGATGACAACCGTAATCGTGTTGTTGCCCTCGATGCCCAATGGTATTGTCGCATTGTAGACTCCTGCACCAGCAGTTGCCAGAACTCCGTTAACGGTTATGTTGGCCAGATTGATTTCAGTATAATTCCCGGTGACCGAAACTGTTGTGACATTTGTGTAATCAGGCATCGCATTAATTATGACAACCGGCACTGTCTTGTCTATCACTACGCCCGCAACCGGTGTTGTAGAGTTGAAGTTTCCTGCAACGTCAATCGCAGTGGCATAGTATGTGTAGTTGCCGTCAGCTGCCAAACCGAACAGCAGGTTTGATGAATTCGTGCCACTGGACAAATTCACAACCGAGCCGTTGACATACAAACTGGCATTGAAGTTGTTGACATCAGTAATTGAGACGTTGATGATCTTAGTGATGTTGTAGTACCCAGGTGCGATAGGCGAGTTGTCGATGAGCACCGGAGGAATCATGTCTGTCGTGACATTTCTTGTTTCAGTGTAATTCGAATTGCCAGACAGGTCATACACTGTAGCATTAAAGAAGTACATGCCATCAGCTGGAATTGTATAGTTGGCATAAACAGGGCTGGTGGTCAGAGTCGTGCTATTGATTAGAGCACCAACAGAATTGTAGAGACTAACCGTGACGTTAGCAAGATTGGCTTCGATGGCAGTAGCGTTTATCAGTATCCATGTTCTATTGACATATGAACCGCTGATCTCAGTAGGCGGCGTAAACAAAACTTGCGGATATCCTGTATCAACAGTCACATTTCTTGTATCCGTAGAGTTCGCATTTCCTGCCAAATCATATGTTGTTGCATTGAAGAAATACACACCGTCCGCAGGAACTGTGAAATTGACAAAACTACCGTTCGCTATCGTGAACGTAGAATTTACCAATCCTCCAGTTGCATTATAGATGTATGTTGTAATATTGGCTATATTGGTATTCGTATCATTCGCGGAAACGTTTAACACAATAAAGTTTCTGTTGAGGTATGTGTTATTTGTATCAGTAGGATACACGAATGTTATATTAGGAATTATCGTGTCCCTTACAACCCAGTCTGAAGCAGAATTTACATTGCCTGCAAGATCTGTGATGACAACCGTAATCGTGTTGTTACCCTCGATACCCAATGGTATTGTTGCATTATAGACACCAGCTCCGGCGGTTGCCAGAACCCCGTTGACCGTGATGTTGGCCAGATTGATTTCAGTATAGTTACCTGCTACTGACGAAGAAACTGTATTGACATAATCTGGCAACGGATTGATTACGACAGTCGGTGGTGTCAGGTCTATTATGACTCCTGAAATCGGTGTGGTTGAATTATAGTTACCAGCCACATCTGTTGCATTCGCGAAATATGTATAGTTACCGTCTGCTGCGAGATTGAACATGAATATTGAGCTGTTTGTACCCGAAGATATGTTGACAACAGAACCGTTTAGATAAAGCTGCGCTGCAAAGTTGTTCGCATCACTGATCGAAACATTGATCAGTTTGGAGGTATTGTAATACGTATTATTCGCTAATCCTGAACTGTCAGTTATTGTTGGTAGTATGGTATCCCGCACAATCCAATCCGAAGATGAATTAACATTGCCTGCAAGATCCGCAATGACAACCGTAATCGTATTGTTGCCCTCGATGCCCAGTGGTATTGTTGTATTATAGACACCAGCTCCGGCAGTTGCCAGAACGCCGTTGATCGTGATGTTAGCCAGATTGATTTCAGTGTAATTGCCTGTTACCGAAACTGTTGTGGCATTGGTGTAATCAGGCAGTGCGTTGATCGTGACAATTGGTATTGTCTTGTCTATCACAACACCAGCAACCGGAGTAGTTGAATTGAAGTTTCCTGCAACATCAATCGCAATGGCATAGTATGTGTAGTTACCATCAGCCACCAGACCGAACAGCAGATCTGATGAATTCGTGCCACTGGACAAATTCACAACCGAGCCGTTGACATACAGGCTTGAATTGAAGTTGTTGACATCCGTGATTGAGATGTTGATGATCTTGGTGATGTTGTGATATGAATTGTTCACCAGTCCTGAATTATCTATGATCATTGGCAACACAGTGTCAATCGTGATGTTTCTTGTTGATGTGATATTCGAGTTGCCAGCCAGATCAAAGGCTGTTGCGTTGAAGAAATATACACCGTCAGAAGGTATTGAGAAGTTCACGTAGGCCGGACTTGAAGATAGGGTTGTTGTATTGACCTGAGCCGTTGTGTTGTAGAGATCTACTAGTATGCTAGCAAGATTGAGCTCAACCGTTGTTACATTGATCAATACCCAGCTCCTGTTCAAAAACATGCCGCTGATTTCTGTCGGAGCAACAAGATAGATCTGTGGAATCGTTGTGTCTAGCGTGACGTTCCGCGTTACCGTGATATTTGAATTCCCGGCCAGATCGTATGCTGTAGCATTAAAGAAATATATTCCATCAGCCAATCCGGTGTAATTTAGGAATAATGCGGTAGACGTAGTTGTATTGCTTCTAACAAGACTGCCTGAAGAATTATATAATCGAACCGTCATGTTGGCAAAGTAAGTCTCATTTACCGTGGCATTTATCAACATCCAATTTCTGCTGACATGAGATCCGCTGGTCTCTGTTGGAACTGAGAATCCTACTGCTGGTGCAGACCTGTCAAGTACCAACGTATAGTTTCCTTCAGTTGACCAAGCTGAATTATCTACAGTATCTCTTCCTAGACAATTCCACAAGAAGGCATCGTCATAAGGAAGCAGAACAATCCAATTTGTGCTGTTGGATGTTCCATTCAGAGCTGTCGTGGTCGTATTTACATTGCTCCCTGTGCTGTTCCAGACATAGAGCGTTAGATTTGATAATCGCATATTGTCTGTTGCATTGCACGCAAACGTTTGCAAGGACTGGTTTGTTTTCGTGTTATTTGACGGACCAATCAAATGCACGCCAGGAGATATGACATCAACTAGTATATTTCTGGTCTCTGTCAACCCGACATTCCCGGAGCTATCATTGCAAGAAACCCAGTAGGCATTAACACCAGCAACAAAACCTGTTAGGCTGTAATTAGCATTTGTATTAGAGCCGGCGTTATTGACTGCCATCACATAATTTGATGCATAACTCGTAGACAACACTGATCCGTTTGCCCCGCTGCCTGTGGTCCAGAAGAGAGCCGGATCTGTTCCACCCAGACCCTTGACCGCGCTTATAGTACCGTTCCAGCTGCCATTAGAAACCGAACTAACAATTAGCCTGCCACCGCCTCCTCCTCCGCCAGTCGTTGAGAGAAGCGCGTGATAACTGCAATAACCTCCGTTCCCGCCGACAGCAGATACAATTCCAGATCCCTGAAGAGCATTTGTCCTGATAAGTACACTGCCCCCAGAGCCTCCTCCGCCACCTGCTGCAGAAGCAAACGTGCCTTGTCCGGTCTGTCCGCTTGAGAGCACGCTGCCATTCAGTATCAAAGTATCCGCATAAATTTGAACAATGCCTCCGCCGATTCCGCCATTTCCAACACATTGACCTGTTCCTTTGCCGCCTCCGGATCCAAGAAGTATTGTGCTCAAATTAGAATTGCCGTAGCTCGAACCCTTGTTGCTGTTGGTAGCATTGAAATACCAGCCGTCTCCTCCAGCTCCGCCATATCCTCCGCCGCCTCCGCCTTCAAGCGGACCGCTGCCATCCATTCCGCCACCGGGTCCTTCATTTGTCCTGAACCCCCGCTGGGTAACGTCAATATTACCGATCACATTAACTATTCCTGATGCTCGGAAAATCAAAATTCCTCCAGTATATCCATTCCATGCAGGAGAAGTCAAACTTGCGCCTGAATTTATTGTAACATTTGTATAATGAGGCACCCTCACGATCTGAGTCACTGTTCCGTTTATTGTATTGAAAACACCAGAAGAGTAGCTTCTGGTCAGCGGAGAAACCAAAGTTATATTGTTGCCACTGATGTAGCTGATATTTGCGAATTCGTAAGTGCCCGCGATGCCGCCTGAACTATTCTGCATCTGCATAATAAGTATTTCGTTGCCAGAGGAAAATCCTGATGCACTGTTTACAGCGATTATGGTATCTCCGATAGATTCATTTCCTGTAAGATATGTATAATTATCGATTATCATATTCAGTGAAGAGACATTCAGAACCGAATCGCTGCCCTCGCCAAAATTCACATCAGACTTCAAACTAAGCGTACAGGAAGACGCATTCTTAGTCACGGAAACATTTATCACAGATGAATAAGATTGCGGCACAATTGTTCCGTCAGGCGGTGTCGGCGAGATGAAGGAAACATTCGGTGATGTGGCATCTACAAATACCGTCCTTGTGCCTGTGATGTTAATTTTTCCCGTCAAATCATAGGCCGTAGCATTGAATAAATAGCTACCATCCGCGAGTCCGCTGTAATTTGCAAATGCCAGGCTTGATATAGAAACCGTGCTATTAATCAGCGCACCAGTAGAATTGTATAGATTGATTGTGACATTGGCAAGATTGGCTTCAATCACTGACACGTTCACAACAAACCAGCTTCTGTTTAAAAGTGAACCATTTGTCTCAGTCGGCGAAACAAAACTAATCTGCGGTGTCAGCGTATCGGCTGTAACATTCCTAGTCTCAGTGAAATTGTAATGACCCACGATATCATAAACCGTGGCATTGAAAAAGTACTGGCCGTCTGCAACCGTGAAATTCACATAGTTCGCACCCGATGAGACCGTGGTACTGCTGTTTATCAGGCTCCCTGATGAATTGTATAGTCGTATCGTAATGTTAGCAACATTTGTGTCGTTGACTGTAGCATTGACCAGAATCCAGTTTCTATTCACATATGAGCCGCTTGTTTCAGTTGGTGAAACCAGATAAATGTCAGGACCGACCGTGTCACTCACGATCCAATCCGAAGATGAATTGACATTGCCTGCAAGATCCGCAATGACAACCGTAATCGTGTTGTTGCCCTCAATCGTCAGCGGTATTGTTGCATTGTAAACGCCAGCTCCGGCAGTTGCCAGAACTCCGTTGACCGTGATGTTAGCCAGATTGATTTCAGTGTAATTCCCGGTGACCGAAACTGTTGTGACATTTGTGTAATCAGGCAGTGCGTTGATTGTAACGATTGGTGTTGTCTTGTCTATAATTATTCCTGAAACTTGTGCTGTAGAATTATAATTTCCCGCAGGATCAGTTATGTATGCAAGGTATGAATAATTGCCGTCATTCGTCAATGCGTATGTAAGAATTGTGCTGTTGATACCGGCCGATGAATTCACGACTGAACCGTTCACATAAAGTTGTGCCACGATATTATTCGCATCAGAGAATGTGGCGCTGACAGTCTTAGTGATATTATAGTATCCTGGTGCTATTGGTGATGTGTCAGACACTATAGGCCATGTCGTATCCACTGTGACATTTCTTGTTGCAGTAATATTGGAATTGCCAGCTATGTCGTAGGCCGTGGCGTTGAAGAAATACAATCCGTCACCCAGTCCCAGAAATACCTTGAGAGCAGGATCTGAGAAACTGGTCATGCTATCTAACAATAAACCGGATATGTTATATAGTCTGATTATTATGTTGCTGAGATTTGCATCAGTAGCAGTAACCTTCACAGCGATCCATGATCTATTGACATACGAACCGCCTGTATCTGTTGGAGAAATATAACTGACCTGCGGACTTGTTGCATCGACCGTCACGCTCCTCGTTGATGTCGAGTTCGTGTGGTTCACTGCATCAATTGTGGTAGCATTGAAGTAGTACACTCCATTTGCGAGGCCTGTGAAATTCGCAAAGAATGGACTTGTGCTGCCTGTTGACGAGGTCACGAGCCCGCTGGAATTGTAAAGCATTATTGTTGTGTTGACCACATTGGTTTCATTGATACTGACATTGACAGCTATCCAGTTCCTGTTCAAAGATTGGCCATTGATTTCAGTCGGTTGAATAAAACCTATTGACGGTGTTACTGTGTCTATTGTTATGATTCTAACAGGACTCTTCGTAGTGTCGTTGCCTGTCGTGCAGTTTATGAACCACGAATAAATTCCATCTGCGAATGTTGTATTAGCTATGATGACAGTTGCAGTATTGTTTTGCACAGAATTATTGACACCACGTCCTGTTCCACTTAAAAACAGCTCGCAGCCGAATGTTGTATTTGTGTCGCTTTGTCCCGTGAAATTGAATTCAAGTGTCTGGTTTGTTGTATATGATCCGTTCGCAGGACCAAGGAATGCAAAAACTACCTCGTTTGGCGCTGGTGTTATTATAACATAATCGCTCGTAGTCAGCCTGTTGAATCCTGTCTTGTTGCATGAAACGGCATAGGTGTAATTTCCGGCATTCGAAAATATCCTGTTGTACTCGTATAGATTACTTGTGGCATTGTAAACCATTATATTGTTGGTGCTGTCTGTGAAATTGATCAAGCAGTCTGCTCCTGTTATCGCGTTTCCTGTTGTATTAGTGTAATTCGCAAAAAAGATTGTCTGGTTGTCTCTATATCTTATCTGACCTGCATACGGCATACCGGCATCAGTCTCATCCCAAATAGTCATGTTCGCATTCACGTCAGTCACGTAAGATGTAAAGTGGGTGACGACAAAAGTCGCGGTCAACCCGTTGTACGTAATGTTGAAGCATTCTGTCTCAGGGCAGAACACTCCGTCACGTAAAATTATAGGTGTTGTATTCCATGTGAGATTTCTCATGACAAGAATTGCAGTGGCATTGAACGATGGGTGCAGCCCAGCGGATAAAACCGTAATGTTATTATGGCCGAATATTATATTTGCAGTGAAGTTAGCACCTGTTGCATTGACTGGGTTCTGCCACAGAATCATCCCAAATAATGTATCCAGAACCGGATTCGTGACATTATTCAGATCAGGAAGAATCAGCCAGTTTGTTGAGTTTCCTGTATACGTACTTGTATTGTAAACTGGAACTGCTGAAGTATTGACCATCAGCTGTCTTGTTTCGGACTCATTATAATTACCGCTGATATCGTGAACACCTATTTTCCAGCTATAGGTTCCATTTGCAAGACTTACATTGAACAACGTCGAGTTTGAGGTTCCGCCTATTAGTTGCGTCTGATTGATAACATCATTGATATACAACGATATATTTTTCAGTGCAAGATTATCAGCCGCTGACGTATTGAACATTATGTTGCCGTCGCCATCCAAAGAATTATTCGCAGGACCTAATAGCAAAACACTGGGCAGAACCGTGTCCACTATGAAGCTGACATTCGTGTAATTTTTGTTCCCAACAGAATCGTTTGCCCAAGCCTGTAGGGAATTCACGCCTTCGCTGAATGTAATATTAACCGGCGAGTTATAGGTGATATTCGTGCCGTTCCAGTTGTACCATACCTTTGACAAATTGATACTGTCTGTCGCTGAGATGTTCAAAAGAATTGTTGTAGTGTTGTAAGTGGTGTTCGAAGGACTGACTATTGAAATTGTTGGCAGAACTGTATCCGTGATGAATGTGACATTTGTTGTGTTTAGATTTCCTATGGTATCGTTTGCGTATGCCAGCAATGTGTTAGCACCTTCACTGAAAGTCACATTAACCGGTCCTGCATAAGCAATGTTGGTACCATTCCAGTTGTACCAGATGCTGGCTGCTCCTGGTGCAGAAATGCTGACAAGAACTGTTCTATTACCATATGTCGTATTCGCAGGAGATGTTACTGAAATACTTGGCGGTATTGTGTCTGTTGTAAATGTTCTGGAGGTAGAATTGAAGTTTCCTGCTGAGTCATTTGCATATGCATACAGAGTATTGGTTCCTTCGGTGAAGGTGATATTAACTGGGTTTGTATATGTAGTGTTTGTGCCGTTCCAGTTATACCAGACGTTTGACGCTCCGGATGCAGAGATGTTTACTAGTACTGTTCGGTTATTGTAGGTTGTGTTGGCTGGTGTTATTATTGCTATCGATGGCAACAGTGTATCAACAGTCGCATTTCTTGTCTCAGTGTAATTTGCATTTCCTGCCCTGTCAGTTGTGGTTGCATTGAAATAATAGATACCGTCAGCAGGAACGCTGAAGTTGGCAGGAATCGTGCTTGCTGCAGAAGTCGTGCTGTTAATCAAACTGCCGGATGAATTGTACAGTCTTATTGTGGTATTCAAAAGATTCGCATCAGCTGCTGTTGCATTGATAATTATCCATCTTCTGTTCAGGAACGAACTACTAATCTCGGTAGGCTGCACGAAAGTAACGTTTGGCACCAGAGTATCCCGCACGATCCAGTCCGACGTAGAATTAACATTGCCTGCAAGATCTGTGATTACTGCAGTAACAGTGATGTTAGCATCTGAACCCAATGATATCGTCGCATTGTAATTGCCGCCAGCGATTGTAGCAGTAACGCCATTGATAATTATACTTGCTGGATGAGCCTCAATGAAGGTTCCGAGCACAGAAATTGAAGTTGTGTTCACATAATCAGGCATCGCATTAATTATGACAACCGGCACTGTCTTGTCTATCACTACGCCCGCAACCGGTGTTGTAGAGTTGAAGTTTCCTGCAACATCGATTGCAGTGGCATAGTACGTGTAGTTGCCGTCAGCCACCAGACCGAATAGCAGGTTTGATGAATTCGTGCCACTGGACAAATTCACAACCGAGCCGTTGACATACAGGCTTGAATTGAAGTTGTTGGTATCTGTGATTGTCACATTGATGATCTTGGTGATGTTGTAGTACCCAGGAGCTATCGGCAGGCTATCAACAACCGCTGGTGCGACTGTATCAACTGTGAAGCTTACGCTGGCGTTGTTAATGATCCCAGACGTGTCATTCGCCCAAGCATTCAAGGTCCTCAAACCGTCGCTGAATGTTACGTTGATAGGCCCCGTGTATGTTGTGTTGGTACCGTTCCAGTTGTACCAAACCGTCGACACATTAATATTATCTGTAGCTGAAATGTTTACCAGTATTGTGGAAACATTATACGTTCTGTTCTGTGGGCTGCTTATAGAAACACTCGGCGGAGTTGTGTCAGGAATCGAAACAATGAAGCTCACATTCACAGAAGCATTGTTCCCGCTTGTATCGTTCGCCCACACATGCAACACAGTTGTTCCTGCAATAAATGTAACATTAACCGGAGCTGTGTACATTACATTAGTGCCATTCCAGTTGTACCAGATCGTCGAGACATTTATATTATCCGTTGCTGAAATGTTCACCAGGATGACTGAAACATTATAAGTCGTGTTTGTCGGGCTCGCAATAAATATACTCGGTGGGGTCACATCCGCTATCGTCACATTTAGTTTATTGGTATTGTAAATGTCATACCGAGTCTCATAGATTGTGAAGAATTGATAAACGCCGTAGTCTCCTGTTGCATTCACGACCCAGGTTGAATTGCATGAGCTCCCGGCAGTCATGTTCTGCAGACAGGCATCGCCAGCAGGATTCTGTGAAGTTGTGTAGAACGGCGTGGCGCCAAAGGCTGTGGAAATTATACCTTTTGCAAGCGTCGCGCCCAATACATCAACTCTAGGATAGGTTAAACTGTTTACGCCCTGAATATCAACAACAGGCTTCCCAGTCATCTTGAGCATAAGTTCAAGATCATGCGGTATTGCTTTTCTGCCATATTTCAACCTCGAATACTGGTTCATTAATGCGGCAACACCGGCAACATGCGGAGTTGCCATAGAAGTTCCGCTCAACTGAACATGACCACCAAGATAATTTGTAGCCATTATATTTTTTCCAGGTGCAAGCACATCCAGCTGATTATTTCTGTCTGTAAAATCTGTTATCACATCGCTGTCATCAGTCGCACCAACCGAAGTCGCATTTTTCACACAAGCAGGTGATGATAATCCGCCCATATCGCCCATATAGTATCCATAATAGCCGTTTCCGGAAGCAACTGCAACGGTTATGTTATTAGCAACAGCACTGTTTATTGCTGCAGCAGCTGATTGATCAAAAGCATCACAAGGTCTGCCGTCAGTATACTCATAACCTCCCAAACTCATCGATATTACCGATATGTTAAGCGCAGAAGCATTATTCACGCACCAGTCTATGCCCGCGAGTATGTCTGAATCATATCCTGATCCGGTATCATCAAGCACCTTTATCGCAACTATCTTTGCCCCTGGCGCAACTCCCCTGTAAGTAGGATCCATTGAGGCAATTATGCCAGCGCAATGAGAACCATGACCGTCGTCGTCCATAGGATTGTTGTCCAGATTGACAAAATCATATCCGCCTATTACCTTGGGACAAGAACCATCATTTATGTTAGCAGTAACAGAGCATGCGCCAAAATCAGGATGCGTATAATTTACGCCGGTGTCTACTACACAAACTGTTTCTCCGGAACCGTTTATACTCTGTCCGCCTACTGTTATGTTCCATACCTTGGTGGCATTTATCAGAGGCACGGAAACATCAAGCATTGTATGAACAAGGGAATCATTTTCTACATATTCCACATCCGGATTGTTCATCAATTTCAGCATGCCTGCCTTGTTTACCTTTCCTGACATTGCATTTACAACAGAATATTTATTGCCGAGCTTGAATTCGTCTTGTGAGAGAGCTGACAACACTGCATCTTGTTTTTGTTTTATTTTTTCCTTCTTGTCGCTCTCGCCGATATATTCCACATCTTTTAGTTTTATTATTACGCGCACGTCTCCGGTTTCAGCCATATCAAGAAGTGATTTTGGCGGGCGGGCGGACTGATTGCGAACGTCGAGAGCATCGGGATCAAGACTAGCAGTAACTCTTCCGCAAGGTCCGCCAATGCATTGTACTGTAGTCGTCACGTTGAAAACTTGATTCCTGTCATTGGTCAAGCTTGTGATATTTTGTATAGAAGAAATTAAGACTCCTTGCTGTGTAACAGATATGTCATACGATGTATTGAAATTATCATAATATTCCTCAACAGAAACATAATAGGTACCATTGACGGCCGCCTTGAACCAGATTTCACTCATCCTATCCGTAGTATTGTAATCATCACCTTCTGCAAGAGACACTCCTGAAGCATTGTAAAGATCCACTAACGTGTCGGTAATGTCCTGTGGTGTGTTGTTGTAGGTCTTTATTATATATGTAAAATTTGCAGTTGCATTGAATTTGATAAAATCATAGTCTTCCCCCGAAGAGAATGTGTGTGTTTGCCTAGATCCATCGGTAGAAATCCATGAAGCAGTTGCCAATGTATCGTCAGGTTCATAGATATCTTGGCCAATTTCGACCCATCTCGTTTCCGTTGATGATGAATTTCCGGCATCATAATAGACAGTAGCATTGAAGCGATAAACTCCTCTGGAAAGACCAGTGAAGTTCGCTGTGAGCGAACTAGAATTTGAGGCAGATGAATTTATCAGAGTATTGTTTGAATTGTAAAGATAAATGGTGATGTTTGTAATATTAGAAACATTTGCCGAAGCGACCACATCAATCCATTTTTTATCAAGATACGAACCCGATGAAACTGTTGGATATATGAATTTTATCAGAGCCTGGGTCAAATCCGGGCCCACTGCGTAAACATTTCCTCCTCTAGAACCAAAGTATATCGTGTTATTGGAGATGGTTGGAGATCCTGCGGACCAACCTCCACTGTTATTATATTTCCATATCAGGGAGCCTGTGGTTGCATCAAGAGCGTATAGAAGTCCGTCACCGGAAGGGACGTAAACAATTCCATTTGAAACTGCAGGATTATTCCATGTGGCCAAGGAAGCTGTATAATTCCATATCAGAGAACCGGTTGTAGAATTCAAAGCATATGTTTTGTTATCATTCGAACAAATGTATACAATACCATTTGAAACAGCTGGAGAAGACATGATGAAATCATTTGTGGTGTAGTTCCAAACATGCAAACCAGTGGTGGCATTGAGTGCATAAACTTTGTTGTTCCAAGAACCAAAGTAAACGATGCCGTTATAAACCGACGGAGAGGATTCTATGAAGTTACCTATTGAATAATTCCATATTTGGTTGCCGCTCGTGGCATTAACAACGTAGAAATAGTTGTTATAAGCACCGAAATAAACCGCGCCGTTAGATACAGCTGGCGAAGAATATATTGAAGTGCTGACTGTAAAATTCCATAGCTGCGATCCTGTTGTAGCATTCAAAGCGAAAACTGCTCGGTGGAGATTAGAGCCAAGGTAGATGACCCCGTTGAATATTGCTGGAGAAGAAGCAGTTAAAGTCCCCCAACTGGTTATGTTGGCGTAGCTCCACACCAATGAACCGTCTGTAATATTTATAGCGTACATGTTTTTATCGTTCGAAACTATATAGACTAAATTATCATAAACAGCTGGGGATGAATATATCCAGCCATTAGTTTCATAATTCCATTTTTTAGCTCCTGTGATTGCATCCAAAGCATAGAGATTGCTGTCATATGAACCGACGTATATGGTGCCGTTGAAAACCGCCGGTGAAGAATAGACAGAATTCGCGGTAGGGAACATCCAAAGCGTGTTATTCACAAGCGGACCTGGTGACAATGTCGTTCCAGTATGATTAGCATCATGTCTAAACATTGGCCAATTGTGGTCGATAGTAGGCAGAGCAACACTGAAGCTCACATTCGCAGAAGCATTGTTCCCGCTTGTATCGTTCGCCCAGACCAGAAGATTATATGCTCCGTTCGATAGTGTTAGGTTGAAAGGCGCGTTATATGTCACATTCGTGCCGTTCCAGTTATACCAAACTCTTGATATGCCGACATTATCGCTTGCTGATATATTCACCAGAATAGTTGTTGTGCCGTAAGTCGTATTCGCAGGACTGGCGATAGAAATATTTGGTGGTGTTGTATCGGAGAGTGTAATTGCAAAAACCGTTACGTTATTGCTGTCTTCTGATCCAGTGCTGTTTACTGCCTTGACATTAACAAAATATATACGCCTGGTTGAAAGGTTGGTTATTGTATACGGAGACGTGACATTTTCTTTCTTCACAACCCCCTGACTCTGCGACACAACCCTTGGCTCAAACCCGGAAAATATTGATATGGAATCGAGGACCATTGTTGATGCGTAAGGTACATAGCTGTGATTTCTCGATCTTGTAAACGTATAGTTCACGCCGCTCATGTACGAGGAATTGGCATAATCAAGTGTCAAAACAAGCTTGTTCAGGGCAACAAGTTGGTCGAGAATACTTTCCTTCTCCACTGTTACATTAATATTTTGTTGTCGATAATCAATGTCGCCGCCATTATCAAACCATTCATGGTAGGTGCTTTCAACTCCAATCCCGTCTATGTACGGTGAGATATTTAGAGCTACGTCAAGTCCGTTCTGTGGAAAAATAGTGAAATTGTTTGACCTGTGTGCCAGAGAAATGTTTCGTATGAAACTTATCATGTTCGCTTCTGTAAGATTTTCATAAACGCTGGCGTTGCCGTATGTATCTATCATATCATTTCTTTTCTGGTAGCCTGCTTCAAGATTATCCATATAGATTCCATAAAATCCCTTGCTCTTTGTTTCGTTTATCACGTTGTTGATAATCTGCCGCCACTCCGGCCTTGTAAAATCAACATAGTATTCTCCAGGCCAATTAGGATCTCCGTCTGCAAGCAGCCAGGATGGTGCAACAGCAGTATTCAAGCTTCCATTGCTGTAATTCCATGAATTATTCCAGTATGACCTCCAGCTCTCGGCCCAGCCTATATTGACATACGCAAGAGGCAGTGTTCCGTTATTTATTATATCTGTTATATTCGCCTGCTCAAAGGTGTCGGGTTCTATATCAATTACGTCAAAATTCTTGTCGGTTATATCATTTGCTTCAACATTCTGATATACACTCAGCCAGTCCTTTGCAGTAGTATAGTATACGTTGTATGTTGCACTAGGCATTCCTGCGTCATTCCAGGATACTAAAAGAGAGCCGGCAGAAGGTGTTACAGCCAGGCCAACACCGGAAGGCCATGGAGCAACGCTGGATATCTGGACATAATCGCTCGCGCTCAGCGAATCAAAACCTGTCTTGTTGCAAGTAATATTATACTGTTTCTGGCCAGCGGATGAAAATGATTTATTATATTCATAAAGCAACGTGGTTGCATTGTATACCATAACATTGTTCAGACTTCCTGTGAAGTTTACTGCGCAGCTAGCACTTGTAATCGCTCCTGAAGAGTTTGTATAGTTTGCAAATATTTTTGTCTGGTTGTTTGGATATTTTATCTGTCCGCCGTAAGGCATGCCAGCATCCGTCTCATCCCAAATGGTCATGTTCGCGGTTGCTGCAAATGCATACCCAGTGAAATGTGACACGACAAATGTAAGATTGCCGCCTACGCATGTGATGTTGACGCATGGAGGAGCAGTGGTTGCATTGCAAATCCTTCCGTTGTTTACAACATCTTGTTTGGAGCCAAATACCCCGGAAGCAAAATAAATTGTGGCCGGACACGTGACATTTGCTATGACTATCGTCGCAGAACTATTGAACGTTGGGTGAAGATTCGATGTGTCCACTGATATGAAACCGTCGCCTATGGTAACATAGCTATCATAATTCTGTCCAGAAGCATTCACGCCGTGGCTGGCAGGAAACTGTATCTTCCCGCCCTGATTGGCCAAGGTGAGATTTGTTACATTTGTTATATCCGAAACAGCGCTGAAATTAGTACTTCCATATTGCGTAGAAAAGCTTGTTGTGTTTGGTGGAATAATAGCAGACGGCACAATGCCCACGCTCTGCTTGTTTGTGTAAAAAACATCATAGTACGTTTCGTATATCGTGAAGAATTGATAAGCACCATACTCTCCTGTTGCATTCACGACCCAGGTTGAATTGCATGAGCTCCCGGCAGTCATGTTCTGCAGACAGGCATCGCTAGCAGGATTCTGTGAAGTTGTGTAGAATGGCGTAGCACCGACAGCAGTTGGTATGACCCCCTTCTCAAGAACTGAAGCGAGTGCATCAACTCTAGGATACACCAATGCGTTTCTTCCAGTGCTGTCCTGCACGAGCTTTCCAGCATCTTTCATCGTCAACTCTATGTTATGAGAGATATATTTCCTGCCGTACTTTAATCTAGAATACTGATTCATCAGCGCGACCACGCCTGCAACATGCGGCGTTGCCATTGATGTTCCGCTCTTTGAAACATGCCCGCTTGTATTATAATTCGTGGCGATTATACCGGAGCCAGGCGCCAAGACATCAAGCTGATTGTTTCTGTTTGTAAATGTTGTTATCACATCGCTGTCGTCCGTAGCACCAACTGAAGTTGCATTTTTGATGCACGAAGGAACGTCCATCCCTCCTCGCAAAGAATATCCGTAGTATTCATTTCCTGATGCAACAACAACAGTAATATTTTTCGCTATTGCGTTGTTGATTGATGCAGCATATGACTGCTGAAACGTATCACAGGGCTTGCCGTCAGTATACGCATTGCCGCCAATGCTCATCGATATTACGGATATGTTAAATGCAGATGCATTGTTCACGCACCAGTCTATACCTGCAATTATGTCTGCATCGAATCCTGATCCAGCAGCATCAAGCGCTTTTATTGCAACTATCTTCGCCCCTGGCGCAACTCCCCTGTAAGTAGGATCCATTGAGGCAATTATACCCGCCACATGAGAACCGTGTCCGTGATCATCCATAGGATTGTTATCACTGTTGACAAAATCGTGACCGCCTATTACCTTAGGGCAAGAACCGTCGTTTATATTGGCAGTAACAGAGCATGCGCCAAAATCAGGATGCGTATAATTTACGCCGGTGTCTACTACACAAACTGTTTCTCCGGAACCGTTTATACTCTGTCCGCCTACTGTTATGTTCCATACCTTGGTGGCAT
>Ga0315274_10004168_pt1 | contig 21317 bp, 18 predicted proteins | sample YL17G02_20_MG_FD_203700 | JGI IMG/M metagenome (GOLD analysis project Ga0315274, IMG submission 203700) | Sediment microbial communities from Yellowstone Lake, YNP, Wyoming, USA - YL17G02_20 | ecosystem: Environmental > Aquatic > Freshwater > Lake > Sediment | place: USA: Wyoming | collected...
CCTGTGGATAACTCTTGCTGAGTGCCCTCTTGCCTTTCTTCCTGATCATCCATCCTGCCCTTGTTTTCATATCTCATTCACTACTTTTCATAAAACTTTTGACAATATCAAATAGAATTGAGCCTCCTCAATGTTTACACGAGCGACGGAACCTTTTGTATTCCTTCGTGCAATCTATCTCAAACTGAAAACCCTCTCCCCCTACCCAAGCTCAATCATTTTATCCCTTTCAACCTCAGACTCCGCATTAAAACCTTCAGCCCCATTATCTGACTTTGATCAGCTTAAAAGATAAAAGAATGTTATTAGTCAGTCCATAATATAGAAGACATATTATTAAGCAGCATAAAGAGTTGATGGTGTACTAAAGAAGCTGCGGTTTTTATCGGGACGATGTGGTAAATGACGCAAAGTACCCAAACCATTGGATTACATGTCAGCGAAAGTAAAAACGCCAGCTCGCCGCAGCCGGTGAGATTTAACCTCTCTCCAAACGCCTTCACCCAGATTCAACTCCCGACTATAGCCAGGCAGCAAATACAGGCTCGGCAGATCACTTCCGCATTCACTCCGCCTTTTTCGATCATAAACCGTATTCGGCCCCGCCGATTCAATACGCTGAGCATGTTCAATCGATGCCGCGCACCCGTACTTCCCCCCCTGGGAGTTTGTCCCTTATGTCTCCAAGTCATCCCTGCATGATAATCGCTGCGCAACCCTGATTCATCTGCAAACCAGATTTCCCCTCCCAATTGTTTGGCTTCTTTGGCAATCGAAGGATAATCCTCCTGGATCCAATGCCGTACCCGTTCGGGATCTTGCTGGTAGGCCCGCCACAGAGATTTCTGAGGAGTAATTCCCAACTGTGCCAATAGACGACCCACCGAATTGGCACTCAACCTGGATATCATACCGACGATAAATCAACGTCGCAATGGCCTTGCGTGTCCACAAGGCAAACGGAAACTTGTACTGCCGCGGATCGCTTTCAACCACCACCCGATAGACCCATCCGATTATGAGCCCATTCAACTTGGGCGGGCGGCCTCCTCGTATGCGTGCGTCCAAGTGCGTATTCCTAGGAAAGAATTATGAATTTCAAATCGTTGACATTTGTACCTGTATGACCAGTGAAAATAGTATCATTCAAAGATGCCAATGCAGAAAATACGTTGTGATCTATCAAACATTTCTCAATATCTAAACCTTTAGCCCTGGCAGCTGCAACCGTAGAATTATCTGCTATAGCTCCCGCTGCTTCCGTTGGTCCATCCGTTCCATCTGTATCGAGTCCAACAACAACAAAACCTTTTTGCTCATCCATTTTCAATGCTGTACTTGCAACAAACTCCTGATTAGGTCCCCCCTTTCCGAAGTTTCTCCGTAAGCTGACAATGGTTTCCCCTCCACCAATAAGCACGCAAGGTGGGTGCAAAGGTCTCCTGGACTTTCGAATCTCTTTGGCAATTGCAGCAAAAGCTCTACCCACTTCCTTACTTTCTCCATCAAACATGGTCGACAAAATCATGGATTTTAGGCCAAATGACTTAGCGGCAGTCCCCGCTGCCTCACATGCCGAATCGTTGTTTGCCAGAATGAAGTTATGATACAGCATAGTACCAAAATCCTTTGGAGATTCACGTTCGGGGCCGGCCCTTTCTAAATAAGCTCGAACAGAAGGGGGGACCTTTTTGAGAAGACCATATTTTCTCAATGTTCTTAGAGCACTCTCAAAGGTAGACGTATCGGGTGCCGTCGGATCGGTAATATAGTCCAAGGGATCACCAATAACATCCGATACAGTAAGATTAATTAATTCTGCCGGAAAAACGGCCAAACCGAGTCGTCCCCCCTTAATCTTTGACAGATGTTTCCGCACGGCATTGATTTCCAATATAGACGCTCCGCTAGAAAGAAGTAGAAGGTTCACCTTTTTTTTCTCAGTTAAGGTGATTGGAGCAACTGGCAAAGGTAATAGAGCCGAACTCCCTCCAGTGATGCAGGCAAAAACAATGTCCCCCTCCCGAGCGCTAGTGGCTAAGCGGAAAATTTCTTGTGCTCCGCGTACCCCCCGAGCATCGGGGATGGGATGAGATGCCTCGATGATTTTAATTCGGTCAAGTCTTTTTGTTTCGCCTTCCTTTAATACCACTACCCCCCTGGTGATTTTATCTCCAAGTATTTCTTCTAATGCTCGGGCAATAGGAAAGGTGGCTTTTCCTGCCCCAAGAACATAAATGTTTTTTCGTTTTGAAAGATCATATTTTTGTCCACCAACCTGAAGAATATTCTTATCCAGTCGAACAAGATTTTTTGTTGCCTGGTAAGGGTTGGATGCCTCCAAAGCAGCATTAATCATCTGGAGTGCAATTGCCCTCAGTTTCTTATTCCCATGGGATAACAACTGGCTACGATTTAAAACATAATTTTTCAAAAATACGGTATCCTTTCCCCCGATCTTCCTAATTTGAGGTCCATTTTATGCTCTCTTCTGTTCTGTATGCGTATCTTTCTCCTTAGTAGTGGTTTTTTTTGCGAAAACCATTCAACCCAAGAGGAAGCTGATTATCTTTTTTCATCCTCATAACTTTTTGGTGAAATCTTAGATTGTTAGAGATTATTGCCTTGTGGCCTCGGTTGATAAATCGCAATCCTCAGCAAAATCGAAATGTCCTTTCTACCTCTTTCAATAACGACAGAAACCCAGAGAGCATGCCCTAAGAGACCCCACTCTACCATGAAGCATAATCTTAACTGACTATCCCATTCTGTAAAAGGCAAACACCTTTTTTCTCGTGAGTTTCACGGCTTCCGGTGATGTCTCGGTATAGCCATCGGCCCCTATCTTCTAGGCCCATTCCTCATTTACTGGGTCCACCACCAACTATAACTTTGCACTTACCCCTCAGGCCCATACTCTCCAGCACGTCGATAATGTCCTTCTCATAAGCCATGGTAGTAGTCATAATGGCCGATGCTGCAATAATGTCGGCCCGGACCTCCTCGGCCTTCTCGATAAAGGTCAAAGCAGACACATTACCCCCCAAAATCATAAACCTCAAAACCCCGGGTGGAGAACATATTGGCCACGATTTTCTTTCCGATCACGTGGATGTCCGTCTGGACCGAGCCAATGGCAATGTTCCCAATTTTGTTGACGCACCTCCCAGATTCCAGGATCTTTCGATTCAGTAGGGTCATCACTTCTTCAAAGGCATTTGCCATTATCTCGGATATAAAGATTTCCCCACTTCCGAATTTGTCGCTAACTACGTCCATGGCAGGAGTCATACTTTTTTCAATAACGTCCAAAGAACCAATCTTGGCGAGATGAGTCAATACCATTTGCTTAGCCTTTCCCCCTCGCCTTTAATGATCAGCGCTTTCCTCTGGTCGTATAGCTCCCGGTCCATATCTTTCACCGTCACGACATCTCCTCCTTTTGCCAACTGAGTTCTCTATCGTCAACAGTAATTATCACCGCACCCCCCACTCTCCTCAACAATAAGTTAACAATCGAACGATTTCATGTTGAGAGACCTCAGATTTCTGCAAATCCGTAAAGACGCGGAACAGAATTCTAAATATGAGTCGACGAGTTAAATGGTCTGATAAAATTTCGGCCTGCATAGCAACCTGTTATCTCAAGCTCTTCTTCGATCTGTAACAGACGGTTGTACTTGGATGTCCTCTCGCCTCTCACCGGGGCCCCGGTTTTGATTTGTCCGCTGTTAAGGGCAACTGCTAGGTCAGCGATGAAGGGATCCTCTGTCTCACCGGACCGTTCTGAGACTTGAACCCCATAGTTGTGACGATAAGCAAATTCTGCCACCTCAAGGGTTTCAGAGAGCGTTCCAACTTGGTTCACCTTTAGAAGCAGTGCATTTGCAGCCCTCTTTTGGACACCCTGCCTGATACGCCCAACATTGGTGGCAAACAGATCGTCACCGATAATCTGGATACCCAGCTTATCGGTAAGCTGAGCATAACCTTCAAAATCGTCTTCATGTAACGGGTCCTCCAAGGAGACAATGGGAAATTTTTCCGTCAACTCCTCATAGAGACCAATCAAGTCCTCACGATTGTACGCCCTCCCATCCAGTTGATAGACTTTCTTTTCCTTGTCGTACCAATGGGTGCTGGCACAATCTAATGCGTAGACAACATGTTCGGCATAGCCTGCTTTTTCAACAGCCCTTGATAGAAACTCTAAGGGCTCATAGACGCCCCGCATCGGGGTCGCGTATCCCCCTTCATCCCCCGTGTTAACTGCCAAAATGCCATATTTTTGTACAATGAGGTCTCTGAGGACCAGGTTTACATTCGTCGTGATTTCAAGAGCTTCCTTAAAGCAGCTGGCGCCCACCGGAATCATGATGAATTCCTGGATCTCAAGATAGTTGGATGTGAGTTTCCCACCATTCAAAAGGTTCATGAAAGGTACTGGAAGCACGTAACCATTAGGATTGAGATATCGGTACAGAGAAATCCCGCATACATTGGCCGCTGCCCGGGCCACCGCGAGTGACACACCTAAAATGGCGTTTGCCCCTAGTTTTCTTTTATCCAGAGTTCCGTCCATTTCTATCATGGCAATGTCAATCTTTCTTTGACCTGTCACATCCCAACCGTTCAAGGCTGGGCCGATTATCTCATTGACATTTGCTATTGCTCTCTGGACCCCTAATCCCCTATATCTATTATGGTCTCCATCTCGAAGTTCGTGGGCTTCGTAGCTCCCTGTAGAACGTCCAGCAGGGACATCAGCGCGTCCCATTAGGTGATCGTCAATCCAGACATCCACTTGTATGGTCGGGAAGCCCCGGCAATCAATGATTTCCCTTCCCTTTATGGTACTAATACGAAATCTGTTCATAGAAAACCCTCCCTTATCTTGTTGATGCAGTGCTCGATCTTAGCAAGGCATGCACGAGTTCTTTATCTTTTTCTTCATTTTTTTGTTAAATTCGCGATATTTGCTAATTGGAGTGCTATGTGCTATCCTTGATGTCGAAACATTCTTAGTATCTCTTGCACGTGAGTGGATCCTTGAGATCCCTTTTATATTTGTCAAGAAGCTTCAAACACATAGCATTGGTCTCTTTTTTCACCATCTCCGCTCCAGCATGAGCAGCCTCAGTCCCGAACTGTGGTTCGTATGGCGTAGTATGGTCTACAACCATGTTCTTAGTAATGCCACCCGCTTCAATCGACGCCCCCAATACCACAGAAACGAGCGGCCAGACCGTAACCTCGTGAAAGCACGTTTCTGTCATCGGGCCTGCGCTCGATTAGTAAAAATTAACAATTGGTAGAGGGCTGTTCCTTGTGATTGCCTGAGAGTTGACACCCACTACCCATAATGTCTCCCTTATCCTATTTGCTGTATAAAGGAATGTGATTGGTGAAAGGATGATGGACCTCTGCCTTGTTGTTCATGATGGCTTGAAGATTGTTGGCAAAGCTTGCTGCGACTGTCCCCTCAGAAGCCCCAGCATATCCCCTCATGATTGGAGCAGTTGCGGCTCATTGCTGCCCGCTGGTTCGGCGGAGGTAGGCCACTTTGTTGAAAAAGCTAAATTCAACTTTCATTTCGGCAATGGCACTGATCTCCCCGGCATCAGTCGTGGTTAAACTTTATTCTTTTTGTGGTGGAATATAAGACATTCATAAACTGCATCTATCGCTCATTTAGAGATTTTTTTTGTAGAGATTTTTCAGAAGAACTAATGCCTGAATAAGATGATTTCTAATAGATTTCTCAGCAAGTTGGCTATCTCCACTCTTGATTGCCTTTAGGATTGGATGGTGAGTCTCTACAAGCTTATTTTGTCGCTCGTACGAATCTCCTTCGCGTGAAATGAATGATTTTGTCTGATTCTCCAAGGTCAACCATATTCCTAGGAGTTTCCGGTGCTCCGAAAGTTCACAAATTGTCCGATGGAATTGCATATCTGCGGACACCATCTTGTCGAGCTTTTGTTCCTTTGCTGCTTTTTGCATCTGTCTAAGAATCGTCTCCAACTTTTCAACTTTCGACTCATTGACCCGGCCCATGAAAAGCCGAATCGCCAGTTCCTCAAGAGCACTCCTTAGGGTGTAGAGTTCTTCAACGTCCCTCTCGTCAAACCGAGATACATAGGTTCCCTTGAAAGGAACGCTGACAACAAGCCCTTCTTTCTCCAAATACCGAATAGCTTCTCTTATGGGGAATTTACTCATCCCCATCTCTTCAGCTAGTTTGGTTTCGACAATCCGATCTCCCGCCCGGAGCTTGCCATTCTGAATGGCCCTTTTGATCTCGTTCAAGGCCTGCGTCTTAAGGGTTATTCGTTCCTGCTTCTTAAAAATGGGCGACATAATGGTAATATGATTCAAAAGTCGTTAATAGTCAAAATTCATTTTTCTGGTTAATTAGTGAAAAAACCTTGTTTTCAAAATTACAGTAAAGAACCCCGCCCACAGGGCGGGGCTTTAAAACCCAAATTCTTAAAACCAAGAACCGAGATCCCGAAATCGTTAGATCCTGAAGTCAGTAGACCCTGAACTTGTTTCAGGGCATAGCTCAGGACCTAGTTCGGGATGACAAAAAAGGAGACCCTAACCCTGTTGTCATGCTTCTGAACCATGGACTGATGAAGATCAGGCTCGTTTCAACATCTGGTTAAGATTTTTTCTGCCTTTGGCAGACACACCTTTCATCCCCGTCCACAGGACGGGGTTTTCAGGTGCGATCTTAATAAATTCCCGTCCATATCGAACTCCATAGGCTTTGCCGGTTCGATGATTTCCAAATCCATTCGGTTCTTCATTTCCTCTTCATAGGCTTTTGAAACTAAAACTTCCCTTAAATTCAGAGTATCGTGGATTCGTATAATTCTAGCGTTTTCAGGTTTTACCAAGCCAGTGGTGGTAAGGGCGACGTCCAGCACTCTCTGGTCCGAATCGTAATGGATAGGTATGGAGGCTGCAGAGGGTCGATTTGCTGTGATGCAGTTTACGTAGGTGGATTCGAAATCGATTTTTTTAACCAGTTGAGTGCGGGTATATTCTGCCCTGCCAATCCCAGCTGCATTTCCATGAGTTTCTTCTGTCAGATCAAGAACATAGATACATGTGATTTTAGGAAATTCCCCCTCGTGAGCATGATGATCATGATATTTCCGTCCGATGACGTTGGTGTCCATCCCAGACCCGCTAATGTTTTTGCCAATCTGGTCAACAATAAGAAGGTCTGCCTGCTGGAAAGGAAGCCGTGGCATCCATTTCTTAGCAAGAAGAAGTAACTCTTTCTCACCCTCATAGAACTCCTCAGGAGGTAAAGCGCGGATAAGGGCCGTCTTGTCATATTGGTTTTCAATGATAGCCAAACCCAAAAGGATGTGGCATTTTTCAATAACAGCTTTTCCAACTGAGCGGATGATATGGTCAAAGTTGTGAAGAGGGATAGCTTGATGGTAAACGATTGCACCGCGATGTTTTCCCAAGCCGATAAGCATCATTTTATGCAGACCACTTTCTATTTGGCCAGTGAAAATGGTGTGGGGTTTGATTCGCCCAACTACAGCAACATGATCGGCTTCATATGCAAATTTATCGAAGAAGATGGGTATTCCATCTTCGGTGGTTCCAACATAAGCTACCTCCATGGTTGATTTGATAGGAACTCCAATATAATCTTCAGTAATTCCATAACTTTCGACAATAGCCCGTTGGGCTTCAGCAACACCACCCCCATGACTGCCCATAGCAGGCACAACAAAGGGCTTCGCACCAAGGGATTTAAGTTCCTCAATCAGTGTTTTGATGATTAAAGCAATATTGGCAATACCCCGGCTTCCAACAGTAACAGCGATGGATTCACCTGGTTTAACTCGAGTAGAAAGTAATAATTTTGCAACATCTTCCCTTACCGCACTTGTCACATCATGTAGGGTGGGAGATTCAAAGTACTGCCGAATTCGCATCATGTAAGGATAGGACATTGCATGCCTCCAGCAAGGTTATTCCTTTTTCTTAAAGACAAGGTGAAACGCCCTCTTAATCAACCCAACACAGACCGTCACTGCCTTGCGGTACATAAAATCTTACCATGAAACGATAATCGTGAAAAGGGGCTTCCCATAAAGATCGGTGATCTATTCCAAATTAATTAGAGTGCTGCGGCAAAAAGTATAAAGGACTCTTAATATCTTTTTCTTCTGATAAAATACCACTACGCAGCACCCAGCAGTAGAATAACTCTCAATAATCCCGTTAATATTGTTGGAATCAAAAGTGAAAGATTCCTTAAATTCATTGGAGAAGCTATTCTCCTTGACCACATGTAAAAACCAGCAGGATAAACCTGGTTGAAAGCTTGTGGGCAATTAAACCCTTCTATTGAATTCTCTCCGAAGGACCCCGATTGTATGGAATCGTGCAGAGGTTCCAAGCTCCTCTTCGATTCGCAATAGTCGGTTTTGGTAAGTGACCCTTTCACCTGTTTTGGGAGCACCAAATTTAACAAATTGTGCACCAATAGCAACCGCAATGTCAGGAATCGGGTCATCAACACTACCACCTGCCCGACTCGAAGGAACAATGATATATCCATGCTCCTTAGCATATGAAGCCGTGTCCAATGACTCCGATAGCGTCCCTATCATATTGGGTTTAAATATCATCGCATTTGCTGCTCCAATGGAAATTCCTTTTTTTAATCGTTCCATATTCGTCACAAACAAATCATCTCCTGCAACGAAGATATTTAGTCGTTCCGTTAATTTCTTATGTCCTTCGAAGTCATCTTCGTCCAGAGGGTCTTCAACCATAAGAATAGGATAGCATTTAACTAAATCTTCATAATAATTAATCATCTCATCCCTGATCGTCTTCTTCCCCTGAAAGTTATACCAGTCATTGTCCCTGTTATGGAAATGGCTCGCCGCACAATCCAGGTGAAAGACAAACTTTTTACCATAACCAATAGTTTCGGCTGTCTCCGATAAGATTTCGAGGATCTCTGCTGGTTTATTCACGGGAGCCGCATAACCTCCGGAATAACCCTGGCGAAGGTTCTTCTTACCGTAGTGCTTCTCGATCATTTTGCCCAATTGGGAAAGAACTTCTACACCCATTCGCAGAGCTTCATAGTAATTTTCTGAAGTTGAGGGAATAAAGGAAAATTCCTGAAATTCGACTTCCGTACCCGAGTAAGGCCCACCATTAATCATATTAAATATAGGCACCGGTAATCGATGAGCCCCATCTCCACCCAAGTAACGATAAAGGGGTAATCTCAAAGAATTAGCTGCTGCTCGCGCCACGGCAATAGAAACGCTGTAAATGGCATTGGCTCCCAAATGAGACTTATCAGGAGTACCATCCAACTCGATCATGAGATGATCAAGGGTTTGCTGGTCATATACATTTCTTCCAATTAAGGCTGGGGAAATAATTTCGATCACGTTTTTCACTGCCTGTCTTACTCCGAGCCCGTCAAAGCGTCTCCCTCCGTCACGCAATACGAAAGCCTCATGTCTTCCTACAGAGGTACCACAGGGGGAAGACCCCCTCCCCATCGAACCATCGGTCGTCCACACATCCACTTCAACCATTGGACGCCCATTGCTATCTAGTATTTCTCGAGCCTTTATATCAGCAATAGGCTCATTCCCGATTTGAATCTTCATGTCTCATGAAACCCTTTTAGCTCTTTCTGAAACATAAACGACATTCAAATCACAAAGATTTGTCCCTGTGCTACCAGTAATAATCTCGTCACCAATAGCTTTTAAAACGTTCGAACTATTATGTGCCTTTAAATACTCATAGACATCACACCCTTTCCTCCAAGCACGGTCCACTGTTGTACCATCAGAAATCCCTCCGGCTTGTCCTGTGGGACCATCTGTGCCATCAGTATCTATCGCAGCAATGCTGAGCCCATCCCATTTGGCTATTTCTAAAGCAAAACCAAGCGCCAGTTCCTGAGAAGGGCCGCCTAATCCAGATGGACCATCAATCTTAGTAGTCGTCTCCCCACCAGTAATCATCAAACAAGGGGGTGTGAAGGGACGGTGGCTTAATGCAACTTCTTTAGCTACACAGGCCAAGAACGTGCCTGCTTGCCAACTTTCACCTTCAAGAAGGGTGGTCAGAACATATACGGGAAACTCCATCTTTTCTGCAGCCTGTTTAGCCGCCTCACATGCATCTGCTGTTCTTTGTAATACAAAATGGTGAATCCGGTTGCTGAAATATTTTGGGGTTTCTCGAGCAGCATCATCCGTTTTAAGATATTCGATAATGGAAGAGGGGACTCGGGAACGAAGCCCATATTTTTCCAACGCCTTCCTTGCATCCTGGAGAGTAGTGGTATCAGGTGCAACAGGGGTACCATAGAACTGAATGCGTTGGGTTGGGTCGGTTGTAGTTTTATCCCCCACCACATCTGAGACAATCAGGTTAATCATTTCTGCCCCTTTTGACTCAACTTTTTGAGCTAACCGACCTCCAGTGATAGCAGAGATATGGCGTCGTACAGCATTGACTTCCAAGATGCGGGCACCGCTATTGAGGAGTTCCTCCGTTACCCTTATCTCATCTTCTAAGGTAATTCCTGAAACAGGACAACTCATTAATGCAGAACTACCACCGCTAATAACACTTATAAACAAGTCATCTGAGGTAGCTTGCTCCACTATATTTAGAATTCGCCTGCTCGCCATTAGGCCTTTTTCATTGGGCAGAGGATGGCCTCCTACAACGAGTTCAATTTGTTTCAGTTTATCGTCTGGCTCAATTTGTTTTACGATGACCAACCCTTTGCTAATGCGGTCTCCCAAGGTATCTTCTATAGCTTTAGCCATCGAATTACCTGCTTTCCCAGCCCCTAGAACAAAAAGACGATGTTTGAGGTTAAGGTTCCATTGGCAGTCTCCTATCCGTAATATGTTATCGTCAAAGCTTAAACAACGCCTTATAAGATTATATGTATCCAGGGATTGAATGGATGTTTCAATAATTTCCAAAACAATCCTGCGACTGGCTATATCACCAGTAGACACTAATTTATGTATATTCTTAATCTTCATCCTAATCTAAATCTTTTTAAGATAGGCTTCATTTCTTTCTGGGCTACAGTCCGAATGGGTTATAAGTAATTTTTCCCCCTACTATTGTGCAAATAACCTTTATGCCCGCTATCTCCGAATCCGGCACTTCCCGTGGGTTACGGGAGACTACGATAAGATCTCCCAGCTTGCCAAGTTCAAGAGACCCTTTTTCATTCTCCTCGAACCCTGCATAGGCCGAGTAGTTGGTGTACATCTTGATGGCTTCAGTCATTGAGATCTTCTCTTCGGGAGATATGAGCTTTCCGGAGAAAGTCTTTCGATTAATAGCACACGATATACAGAAGAAAGGGTTGGTATTCTCGGGATGGCTTCCGGTGGCATCAGAGCTTCCCGCTATTGGGAATCCTTCATCGATGAGTGTCTTACACCAAAACCCAGAGCGTGCCCTTTCTTTTCCTAACAGATACTCAACCTGATCTCCCCAACTATTGATGAATCCCATATTGGGCACTGGCAGTACCCCCAGTTGTTTTGCACGTTTAAATCTTTGCATTTGGGGATAAACGTTACCCATATGTTCTATCCTATGTCGATGATCCGACCTGTAACACGCTTCCTGTGCTTTTTCTACGGCAACAAGGGCTATATCCATGGCCCTATCTCCTGCCGCATGCATAAGGACCTGAAGTCCTGCCTCATTGGACTGCGTTAGGTAACGATTAAGTTCCTCTTGATCCAGGGCAAGGTTTCCATAATGGTCCTTCTTAAAATCATATGCTTCATGGAAGCAGGCACCAGCTGAAGTGATTCCTCCATCCACAAATATTTTGGCACCTCCCAGCCGAAGAAAATCGTTTCCAAATCCTTTACTCAGCCCAGAGGCAACCAATTGATCCATCTTTATCATACTGGGAACTTCATAGTAGAAGCGTATCCTAATGGGAAGATCTCCTTTGGCCAGCAATTTTTGATATATCTTAAGGGCGAGCGTCGTCTCTGGTAGATCATGAATGCTTGTTATACCGTTTGGAAGACAGAAATTGCGGATATTATTTTCTATCGCTTGAGTCACCTGCTCCTCGTCTGGGTTTGGAAAAGGAATGTAGTTCCAGAAATCTCTTGTCACTCCGGTTGGTTCCCCATTCGAAGGGTCAATATCAAAGGCTGATCCTTTTGGAGGGATAGCGTCTCTTTTAATACCCAAGATCTCAATGGCTTTGCTATTGAGAATAGTTACGTGCATCCCAAACCGAAGGGCCACTGGTCTATCTCGGCTAACCCTATCGAGATCATAGCGGTTTGGAAACCGCTGATCTTTCAATTTCTGTTCCTGAAGTAGAGAACCCTGCCCAATGACCCACTTCCCCAGGGGAACCTTTGGTTCCCACTCTTGAATCCTCAGGATGATATCATCGATTGTTTTATTGGGGGGCGTATGACATTGGGCCATAAGACCAAGGGTACAGGAGGCAAGCTGAAGATGATGATGAGCGTCGATAAAGCCCGGCAATGCCGTCTTTCCTTCAAGATCGACCACTCTCGTATTGGGTCCAATAAGGGGCTTGACATCTTTGATTGAGCCAAGAGCTGATATTCTTGCTGCTGAAATAGCAATTGCCTCAACCACTGAAATTTGTTTATCCATGGTGGCAATTTTTCCATTTAATACCACCATATCAGTTCTTAAACGTGCTTTTTCTGTTTCGCCTCTCATTTTATTTAGGCTCCTCTTTTATTGTCTGTTTAAATGGTCATTGACATTCTAATCTCCCACTACTCAAGTCTCTCTTTTACTCCAATGTTTGAAGCAAGCTCATTCAATTCTCTCAAAATATTTAAACTAACAGGGATTCCTTCCTTAGTACGTTGGTTCCAAGTGTTGAATTCGATCTCGCCGGGGAAAAAAAGAGTATCAACCCCTGCCCTTTTAGGACTTGTTTTGATCAACTCACAAAACTCATCGACCTTCTTTACAAACATCTCGTATTCCATAAAAACAGAAGGATCAATAACCACCATGAATTGTCCTACGCGTTGGGGGGCATCAAAGTTCTTATAAACGGATTTGACTCTTATACTAAAATCAGACCCCGATAGGACACCCGTAAGTATTTCAAAAACAAAAGCCAGCCCAAACCCTTTGTATCCTCCTGTGGGTAACATTAATCCCTTAAGTGCTTCTGTTGGATCACTTGTTGGCACACCATCCTTATCTGTGGCCCAGGTCAAAGGGATCGGTTCCCCTTTCTCTTTGGCTAAGATAATCTTACCCACAGCAGCTTCACTCATGGCTGCATCTAAAACAATTGATCTATTCTCTATGCTCGTTGGAACAGCAATAGAAATCGGGTTATTGCCGACAACAGCCGAGGCACCTCCATGAGCAGGTATCACCGGAGCTGTGTTCGTCAGAACTATCCCTATCAATCTGTTTTGTGCAGCCTTCATCGCATAGTAACCAGCAGCACCAAAATGGCTGCCGTTTCGAATTACAGATAATGCAATGCCCGCCTTTCTCGCCTTTTCAATGGCAATTCTGATTGCCACAGTCCCTAGGATTTGGCCAAAAGATAATTTGCCGTCTATAAATGTTATCGTTGGGGTATCAGCAAGATAATCATATTCAGCCTTTGCCTTCATCAACCCTAACCGAACCCTCTTGACATAGGTAGGCAAGCGGAGGACACCATGGCTCCCTATCCCCCTTAGATCCGCATCTAACAACGAATCTACAATTACTTGGGCCTCCTGGGCGGGTACTCCCACTTTAACCAAAACTCTTGTGCAAAAGGTCTTCAGCACCTCATAATGAATGATCTTAATGCCTTTTTGAAGATCTACCATCGAGTCACCTCCCTCTACAGACTCGTTAACCGTGACTCCAAGGGGAGGGGATTTAATGCTCACCCCTTGAAGTCAAACAACCACCTCAAGCCAAATTTAGTAATGGGTGCGAATTTGCCCTTGAATGTTGTAGAGAATCACCGTTATCTCTATCAGCTGTTCCCGGCGAACGTCATTAGATCGGCGAGCTCCGTGATATCTGTTAACTTATCTAACTTCACCATCAGTTCTTCCGCTTTTCCAGCCTGTTTGGGTGTCAGAATGTTTACGGTATAGTTTCTAAACTTTGCAAGCGCCCTCTCATGGCTCAAAGACTGATGACTCCCTCCACCCATACGACACTCTTGCCGGTACTGCTTCCCGTTCTTAAGCTTAATGGTACAAATATCAAACCCTGACTGTGCAGCGGAATCCCACTCCGGATGAATCACCACTTTCACCTTCCGCCGGGTCTCTATAAACCGCGGGTCTACTGCACTCTCATCGGAAAAACCATGGGGACCCACTTCCACATCGATCAGAGCAGCCGCAATGCCATGTTGAATAGAGAATCGGGTCTCCTCATAGTTTTTCGGATCAGAATAGTGCAAGTGTTTCCCCAATGTCGTATTCGATTCTACCGTGACGCTCTCTACATCTTGGTAGTTGATTTTATGTTTTTTGACCAACTCCACTGCCCCATATATGAGACGTTGCTGGAAATCACAACAAGGATAATATTTGGAACCTGTCTCCTGAACGCGGAAAGGTGGCTTACCCAATCCTTTCAATATCGAATCTACATCCACCTCTACGGGTGTACTGTAACAAGTACAGAACCCAGGCCAACTTCCCTCTACATCATCCAACATTTCCTTGTCTGCTGTGTGCCCATCCTGCACCAACAAGGCTGCTATAACCCCATCTCTGCATGACATCGAAGATTCAAGATAATGCACCATGGTCCCTACTTGACGCATTAAACCGCTCGTCGATGATGCCGCAATCGATAATACCTCTCTCGTCTGATCCACATTCAACTTCAATAACTTCGCTGCCGCCGCTCCCGCCCCAAAGGTCCCATAAAGAGAGAGCTGAAAAAATCCTCTGGGAAGAACACCTCGATGCAAACCCCGACCTAATCGACTTTGAACCTCCTGAGCGATAATAAATGCCTCTATCGCGTCCCTTCCCGAAATTTTAAGCTTTTCCCCAAGTGCAAAAACGACTGGCCATATCGTCATCGGATTCGCAGCCTCTGGCCAGATATTGCCCTCAATCTCAGCTTCATGCAGTGTAAACCCATTGGCAAAGGCTGCATTTGGAACCGGCACCTTAAACCCAGCCCCCATCACCCCTGCCTCAGGAGGCCCCCCTTGCGACTGTACAAAACGAATGGGAACCTTCGACCCACTCAATGTGCTTCCCCAAAGTTGGGCTGCCATAAAACCCAGCCCCAAGTCTTTTATATAATTCACATCCCCCTCAGAAAAATCCTCATACTTTGCACTCACGATAAACTCCGCCAATGCCTTCGTCAAACCTTTCACATCCATTGATCTCTTACCTCCTTTAGAAAATATATTGATGGATTTAATGACTTACGGATCAGACCACATAGCCTCCATTGAGGCTTATGATCTCTGGATAATCTACTGAATCTCCTCAATGTTAGTAGGATCTCTGTAGATTAACAGAGCCTTCAAAATAGAATCTACTCTTGGTTGTACGTGTACCCCGCCTCACCCACCTTATTGTAAGCATTTTCTTTTGCAGTCTTCAAGTATGCGGTATCTTAGCCCGGTGCTATACCCCTCGATTCCTTCGTCCGTTACAACTTTTAAGAAGAGGGACCCATGTCCAACCTTTTTTTACCGGGGTCCATGCTGGAAAGATAAGCCTTGAGAAAAGGTTTTCGATCACCCTCCTCTCAATACCTGAGATTCTCATCTTCTCTTTTCATCTCCTTCCACCGCTTAGAAAGGCCAACACTCAGGATTAATTCTCTTCCAACTCCCCTTTGGGGATACGTCTTCGAAACTTCCACATTGCGATCACCGAGAGGGCGGTCAACAGAATAAAAATGGCTGGGATTGGGCGCTGGAAAAAGATCTTAGGGGACCCGATGCCGATGGAGAGTGACTGCCGCAAAGCCCCCTCAAAGAGGTCTCCTAAGATAAACCCCAAGACTAGAGGGGCTATAGGCCACTTCCTTTTTCTCATAATAAAACCTAAGATGCCAAAGACTAATGCCACCCACACATCAAACATGGTATTCCTAGGTGCATAGGCTCCTACCACGGAAATTCCCAGGATGATTGGGCATAAAACCTTGTAGGGAACCAAACTTATCCGTGCCCAAATCCCCACCAAGGGTAAATTGAAAATAAGCAACATGACGTTGCCCAAATACATGCTCGCAACAACAGTCCAGACGAATTCCTTCTGTTGTAAAAAAAGCGTCGGGCCCGGTTGTAATCCATGGAGCATCAAGGCAGCCATGATCACGGCTAAAGATGGACCAGTAGGAATCCCCAGAGCCATCATCGGGATAAACCCTGCCTGGGCTGTTGCATTGTTGGTGGCTTCAGGACCACCTACTCCCTCAATGGCTCCAGTTCCGAATTTTTCAGGATGACGGGAAATACGCTTCTCCAAGTCATAGGAAAAGAACGGGGTCAGCGAAGGATTCATACCAGGTAACAACCCTATTATAAAACCCAGAATCGAGCCGCGGATACTTGCAAGCAATCCATTTTTTAGGTCAGCCCCTCGGGGCATCATCTTCCCGAGTTTACCTTTATAAATCTCTTGCGCCCCTGCTTCGATACTTGCGAACATCTCTCCAATGCCGAACAGCCCGATCATCACTGGAATGAGTCCGATCCCCCTCATAATCCCTATAATGCCAAAAGACAGACGTGGTGTCCCAGTCAAGGAGTCCATCCCCACAGTAGAAATAAACATTCCCACCGCTCCAGCCACTAATCCCTTAATTATCGATTTCCCCGAAAAAGTCACGATCATCGTCATACTTAATAACAAGATTCCAAAGTATTCGGGTGGACCAAATTTAAGGGCATATTTTGCAACCTCTGGACCAATAAAGGAGATCCCTACAGCTCCAATGGTACCAGCGATGAATGAACCCACGGCCGCTATCCAAAGTGCCTGCCCACCTTTGCCCTGGCGGGTCATTTGGAACCCATCAAGGCATGTCACAACTGAGGCAGGTTCCCCGGGAATATTCACCAGGATACTGGTGGTGGACCCTCCATACATTCCTCCATAATATATCGCCGCTAACATGATGATGGACCCTGTTGGGTCCATATACAAAGTTAAAGGCAAAAGAATAGCAATAGCAGAGGATGGGCTCAAACCCGGCAAAACGCCTACTAACGTCCCCAACATACATCCTACGAAAGAGAAGAAGAGATAGTTAGGCTGAAATAGATTCACCATGCCATTGATGAGATCCATCGTTTACGCTCCATGACGCTCCAGAAGCTACCTGAACACTACTCCTCGTGGGAATTGCATATTTAACCAATTGTTAAAAAAGATGTAGAAGGTGAATCCAATACCAATGCTCAGAACACCATTCATTAACCAAGACCGGAACCCCACTACCCAAAGGATCATGAAAAAGAAGACCACGGACGCGAGAAGGTAGCCAATAATCGGAATGAGGAAGTTGTAGATCGCCATCACTGCAATTATGCTGATCATTCTCATTCCCTCTCCTTTGCCTGCAATCAATTTCTCCCCATCGGAACCTTTTCTACGATGAGATACGACGTAAACCAAACCCAGAATGATCAAGACGAGACCAAGTCCAAAAATATAACGCCCCGGCCCAAATATGTCATAGAAATGAAGCTTCTCATCGGCGATCAATCGAATACCCTCAACGATACACATCAGGCCCGAAGCAAGAACCAGGAGCCCTTCAATGAATGCTGCTCTATCCACGACCGTCTCTTTCTTCATTTCTCTTTTTTGCCCCACAATTCGGCTATCTCCTCTATCTGTTTCTTTACAAACTCCCTCATCCCGGCTGAGTCCAAATAGAATACGTTGGAGCCAATACCTGCCAGACGGGAAATAAACTCAGGTTCCTTTACGATCTCCTTCAAAGTCCTTTCCCATGTATCAACGATATGTGAAGGAAGCTTAGGCGGGCCTGAAAAACCCACCCAGGTTGCTACGTTGATGGTCGGATAACCTAATTCTGCAGTCGTGGGCACGTCCGGAAATTCTGAATTCCTCTCCCTGCAGATGGCAAGATACCTAAGAGCACCTGATTTGGCGAGTGCCCTCGATGACACTATAGGGCTGGACCCTATCTTTACATGACCGCCGCCAACCATGGCAGCCGCTTCGGTTCCACCTTTTACCATAACGGGTTGAGTTTTCGAGACATCGACTCCTGCCACTTTGAAGAATTGTCGGAACAACCAGTCGTGGCCACTGGTGCCACCAAGAGAAATCCATGTAAAATGCTCGGGGTCTTTCTTGGCGTCCTCCATGGCATCTTTCAGACTTTTGTATGGAGAAGTCGACGGTACCATGAATGCAAATGGGGTAATGCAGAATGTGGAAATGAACGTCCGATCCATTACCTTAAAGGGCAGATTGGTGATTGCAAATTCGATCATGGAACTACAGGACTCCTGATCGGCCAGCACAGTATACCCGTTTGGGGTCGAACTATAGAGTTCCGCGTTTGCGGGAAGCGTTTGACCACCGGGCTTGTTTACCACGTTCACGGGTATACCCCATCTCTTTTTCAGATATTCAGCAATGAGTCGGCAACTTGAATCTGTTCCCCCCCCCGGAGTAAATGCGACCAGTATACTGATCGGCTGATTTGGATACCTCTCCTGAGATTGAACCTGTCTTCCTCCGATCAACACCAGGGTTATAAAAGCAGTTAATAGAACTGTCCAAAATCTGAACTTCTCTCTATCCATACTCCGTCCCTCCTTTCTCCTCGGTTGCTTTCCTATCCTAATACTACTCGTGCAATTCTATGACATATTCAGCCGAGGTGTTATAATTTTCAACTTGGTCTCGTCTTGATCATTCTGGGTCGGGTTTACGCTTATTGGATAAATGTCACGTTAGCATTTCCTTAAACATCTCGCCAACTCATGGCGGATATCAAGGAGTGAAGGCATTTTCATAGATCGTCGTTTTTGGCGCCACCGCTCTGAAGATCGCGGTGAATAAGTTCTTTTCTTCCATGTTTCACTGAAGAGTTGTTCAATCGTAATACCTTCCCTGTGTCCGAAGTCTCAGCCAATTCTCCCAGAGAGATTGCTGTTGGCATTTTTTCTTTGATGACGCATATTGTCAACATTCAACAGTCAACTTATATACCAATGAATCAGTTTTGTCAAGAAAAATTTCAAGCTTTTTTCCGCACCCTGTCATTTAAACTTCAAAAGTGCACACCTGATATTTTTGATGAGGACCGAACAAGGAAGAGCCCAGTTATCTCTGTTTTCCCGGATGTAAAGAAACTTGTGCCATGGCCTTACATCGGGTTGTGTATCGGAGCGATGGATTCCTACGGAGGGTGGATTGCATCGGCAATCGACCTCATGGGCTTTGTAACTGTCGTTGATGGCCTTAGCAACCGCCCTGATATACTTAAGCCTGAAACTATAGAAAAGATGGTAACGCGCCCTGAACCATTGCTGTGGGAAGGGAGCAAATACTATTATGGTATGGGATGGTATGTAACACCGATGAGGAATGATGCCAACTGGTGGCACAGGAGCCTCATTCCTGGCTCCAGCGTGTCTTTTATAATCCGCTCATACAATGACATAGCCTGGGTGGCATTGTTCAATTCGCAACCAAAAGATAGGGAAGGTTTCAACAAGGACCTGGACAAATCGCTATGGCGCGCAATCAACGAGGTTACAGAGTGGCCTGCCCCTGACTTGTTTCACCAGCCCGTTGGCTATACGAAAAAATAGCTAAGCTTCAATAAAATGCATCTTCTATAAGATAGTAGTTACACTATACTACAGAAAGGCTTATGAACCTTTAAACGCTAAATGGGGGCATGGCCTGACATTGGATAAATATTTTTTAAAATCTCAACTATACTGAAAGAGAGGTTTGATTCAATAAAATGTTGTCCATTGGCAAGCTTTGATTCCTTTCTGTGAAGACCTCTTCCTATATGGCTCTTTTCCATACCACTTAAGTCATTCCTTTACAAAATTGAAACGTTATGTTATTTGGCAATCGGACAGCCAGCGCATTCCCGTCCTAAAGGGCGGGGCTTGGGCGCCGTCGAATGGGTCAATGTTTTAGGGGGGGGACTATTTTGAATTTCAGCTTATGTAAGAGAATCGTCGAAAACATCTCTCGCGTGATTGTGGGGAAACAATCATCGATCGAGCTTCTTCTCGTCGCTCTGCTGTCAGAGGGTCATGTTTTGATTGAGGACATTCCAGGCTTAGGGAAAACCTTAATCGCCAAATCTCTGGCCAAAAGTATGGGCGGATTTTTTAGAAGGGTTCAATTTACACCAGACTTATTGCCCGCGGATATCACTGGGTTTAATGTCTACAATCAGCAGACGGGGCAATTTACCTTCCAGCCTGGACCGGTGATGACGAATATTCTACTGGCTGATGAAATTAACCGGACGATTCCCCGCACTCAATCCAGTCTTTTAGAAAGTATGGAAGAACGTCAAGTTACCGTAGATGGCAAGACCTATCCCCTACCCCATCCTTTTTTTGTCATGGCTACCCAGAATCCGATTGAACTGGAGGGGACATTTCCTCTCCCCGAAGCACAACTGGACCGTTTCCTTCTTAAAATAGGTTTAGGGTATCCTGAAAAAGATGAAGAGATCGCAATCATGGAACGCTTCCAAGAAAAAGATCCTTTGATCGAGTTAGAGGCTGTGGCAAATCCTGGAGAGCTTGTTGAGTTGCAGCATGCCCGAAAAAGAATTCATGTTTCTCATCTTGTCGAAGAATACATCACAAACATCGTGAGAGCTACCCGCAGTCACCCCTCCTTACGCCTCGGGGCGAGTCCACGAGGCTCTCTCGGTTTGATGCGTGCCGGCCAAGCGCTGGCAGCGTTACGAGGGCGAGAATATGTGCTTCCCGATGATATTAAATCTTTAGTGATCCCTGTCCTTGCTCACCGATTGATTCTTAAAGAAGAGGAACGGTTGCGAGGAGAAACCCCAGAGCATTTCCTGGAGGAGATCATCAAGCAGACACCGGTGCCTGCTCCTACCGAATAAGGAGATGAGGATGGAAGGACAGGATCGCGGTGTGCCAACGATTTTTGTTATCCCGCTGATGCAGTTTTTTGTGGCATTGCTTCTTTTTATTGCCTTACTAAACGGTCTGCGCGATCTAACTGTTTTGACCCTCCTTGTTTTAGGTATGG
>Ga0315274_10004169_pt1 | contig 21316 bp, 25 predicted proteins | sample YL17G02_20_MG_FD_203700 | JGI IMG/M metagenome (GOLD analysis project Ga0315274, IMG submission 203700) | Sediment microbial communities from Yellowstone Lake, YNP, Wyoming, USA - YL17G02_20 | ecosystem: Environmental > Aquatic > Freshwater > Lake > Sediment | place: USA: Wyoming | collected...
GCGCCCGGCAGCACCTGGCGCTGGCGACCTGCCCCGAATCCGCCATCGCCGACCGCAGCATCTACGAGGATGCGCACATCTTTGCCCGCGCACTGCACCACATGGGCAACCTCAGCGAGCGCGACTACCAGGCCTACCGCTCGGTGTTCGACATGGTCGTCGCGGGGTTGCCGCGCCCTGACCTGTTGCTCTATCTGAGAGCGCCCGTGTCTGTGCTCGTCAAGCGCATCCACAGCCGCGGGCGGAACATCGAGAGCGGCATCACGGCCGAATATCTATCGCTGTTGGACACTTTCTACGAGGAATGGATGCAGGCGTTTGACCTGTGCCCCGTGCTGACCATTCCGACGGACGACCTGGATTTCGTGCACAAGCCCAAGCACCTGAACATCGTCGTCCAGCGCATCCAGGACAAACTGGCGGGGAAAGAGGACGTAGTCTTCCCTGCCAACACGAATGCGGACTGACAAGAGAGCCGCCGGTGCATCACCCCTGAATAGGGTGAGACCATGACACTCAGGGAGATACTGGCAGATATTCACGCCCTCGAAGAGGAAATGATAGATTTCGAGCGCAAGTACGGCCTGCGTTCCGAAACCTTCTACGCCGCCTACGTCAATGGCGAAGAGCCAGAAGGCGACGCTTGGGTGCTAGATTTCGGGGAGTGGGCCAGTGTGTACCGCACCTGGCTGACACGGCAAGCCGAGTATCGCGATCAAGTTCGGCGACTACAGCGGAATGAGCCGAGTCTGGTAGGGTTGGTCCAGGTAGTGGCAGATCGCCCGACATCAAGCATCACTGCATCCCCGCGCCAGAGATGAGTTTCACTCGTCCGAATTTACCTGTTCTGATTCGAGAGGTTGAGGAATTGGTCAAGCGCGGTAAGTGACTGCCAATCCCGGCCCTTGCACAAACGGAAAGCCCCGGCTCACAAAGGCCGGGGCTTCTTGTGTGGAGCATTCCTTCACGTCCCCGTGGGAAGGCCGTCACGAGCGGTTCGGCTGTAGCGCAGTCGGTGAGGGCAGCATCATGTACCATTAACCACTTCGGGCCATGGAATATCAAGGCGCAGTCTCTTGCCAGTTTGTACAAGCTCAAGAATACGGTCACGACGCCCAAGATATTCGATCAACTCTCTGGCCTTATTTGCCTTCCCTTCGCTTGGCAGGTCGTCGTAGTCTACACCCAAGTGAAAACAGAGCGTCTTCAATTCGTCCTCATTGAAGCATTTGTCAAGTACCTGGAGCAACTGGGTTAGATACCCCCGTGTTGACTTCTTCTCATTCTCGCTGTCCTCACTCGACAACAGGGGTTGTATCTCCAATTGCAGTAAGGTTGGTGTAGTTTCCGCTTGAGCCAGCCTTTTGCAGGTCTCGATAAAGCTGTTCCAGTCCAGGAGATGAAAGATGTAACTTGCTACACTCTGACATCTTACTATAGTCCTCTGTCCAGGTGCCGTATCATCTGAAAACAGAGAGCAGGTAACAGAGAACACTAACCAGGCTTCATCGCTCACGCGCACTGTGTCGAGGGCTACTGTGCAGATTGCGAGCCTGTGTTGGTACGCTGCCTCTCTCAGAATCTCTGCGGCTTGTGCCAGTGGCACGGGTACTGTGAATTCTCTTTCCTGCATCATTTGATATTGGTTTAGATGTTGTCTGAGGCACTCCCTGCACCTGTCAGGGGTTATTCCCTGTAGCAAGCACTATCCTGGGCACACGGCCATCGAAAACGCCGTAGATCGCTGTGAAGTTGCCGGGGTCTCCATCAATGAAAACATCGGCATCAAATCGCTCTTTCAAAGACTCACTAATATACAGGTCAACAACCAGCTCTGGCATGCCTTCGGGGCTATATGTTTCCAGGAACTGGCTATCGTGGGGGAAAAGAGTTTGTGCTTCTGCGCGGGCCTGATCAAGTGCAGGTTGGTCATCTCTGAATACTCGTTCGAGGTAATGGATTTTGCTGTCAGTGAACATGACGGAGTACTTGCCATCGTCGTATTCAACCATGCCAAGGGTAGTGTCACCTGGAGTGTGCTGTTGTTCCCATTCAGCCTTGCTCAAGCCAAGACCGCCGGAAGGAAATAGTTCGAATGTAGGTGAGGGAATCGGCTCCAGCGTTGGTGCGTTGGTCGGTTCTGGCTCTGGTGTGCTGGTCGGCTCCATTGTCAGTATGTCAGTGGGTCTTGGAGTTTCCATAGCCTCTGGTACGGCGGTTGCCTCTGCTGTGGGCGACGTGGTTTCACCGCAAGCCAGCGCTACCAGTGCAAGCACGAACACGGCCAACGTCAGCCGCCAAATGCGCTCCTTCGCCTGTTTGCCAGACATCTTCCATCTCCTTTTGTTCTTCTGCTATCGCCCGATCTGTGCTCAGCTCTCGCTCGTCAACAGCACCGTCCATAGGTTCCTGATACGCTGTCTGGCGCCCGTGATCATCCAGGAGGGCGCGGGCTCGACGGGTGCCTGCGATCTGTTGCCTTCGCTCCCAGTGGCCCGCACACCCGCTATGATCTGGCCGTTAACTATGTCCAACGCTTTCCTGGCAAATGCTAGCGCATCGTCGAACTTGGCGACACCTGATAGGCCGCCGGTTCCTATACCTACAGCCAGGTTGCCCCTGCGGAAGGCTACGGCGTAAGCAATATATGGGTCATCCTCTGCCTCCACCCGACCTGCTACTGTCTCGTCGCCCAGTGTCGGACATGAGACAAGCGTTCCTTGCGGGTCATCCTCTATATTCTGTCTTACCCGCTGAATGTAGCTGTGTGCTCCTTCCACCGTTCTGAACACTAATGCCAGATCGTACACATAGGGCGTGCCAGTGAAGAACAAGTCAAAGTTGGTATAGGTGACTTCGTAGCCGTCCACAGCACCCATCTGCAAGAGTGCGTCGGAGAGGTCCACCGGACCTGATTCTTCTTCGTCCAGCGCATAGCCAGGCGGCATGCTAGACAGTTGTAGTACTATGTCTTGCGCACTCAAGTTGTAGGGTTCAGGGATCACTTCCACTTTACTGACATATGGAAGATAGACGTATCCTGGCCTAATGACAAGTGGAAGGTAAATCAACGAGGATGAAACAGTCCTATCTGTCACCGCTGCCTCAAGCACTGGACTGCCCGATGCCGCTGTAAGAATGCAGGCCACCGCGACAACAGATGCCACAATGACACCAATCGCTCGCCCGTTCCTTACCTTCATCACCCGCTTCCTTTCAGCGTACGTGTTCCTTGTGACCTAGCTGTCACCAGACAGGCCACAGGCAGACCATCCTGACTGGAGCTCAGTGACTTCTCGCTCGCTCAAGCCAGTGCAGCCTCGACGATGGCTCGCGGACATCACTTGTATGCCGCCATAGGCAGCCGTGTCAGAGCCCGCTCAAACGGGCCAGTGGGTTCGATGGTGCCCAGGGCCTCGATGGCGCGGACGAGGGAGCGGGATTGGGCTATGAGATGGTCGGTGAGGACAACATTATCCGTCATCAGCCACTTCAGACGATGGCTCTCGTCCTGTAGTAGATGTGTTCAGTCCGCATAGTTCATTGAAAGACATACCCAGCACAGACAGTGAAAGCTCGTTCAAGCCATGGATGATTTGAGAGCGATTGGCTCTGCGCGTTTCGGTATCCCCGAATTGCCCAGACTGTTTGACATTCTCGGTCAGCCGTTGTTCAAGAGCAAGGAAATCAGGGCAACGAGGATGATCCTGCTTCACCAAATCCCAAAATCGCTGTAGTCCAGTTTTGTAGTAGGAATAGGCATCAAACTGGTGAACATCTGCTCTGCGAGACGGCTGCTGCCCTAGCGCCTCTTTGACAACTAGTTCGGCGAATTCCTCAAATGCTCGGCCAATAGGATTGCACCCCAAGCCGAGCGAGATGCGGGAATATCCGTCTATGAATTCAAGGCGCACCCGTCCATCGGGTTGCTCGTAAGCCTCTATCCAGGCGTCTGCCGCATGCCACTCGTAGGTCATGTCGGATGCAGTAATATTGAGGGCTCCATCGGGAGCCTGAGATACGACGAACACACTCCACTTGTCCTCTGTAGACAACGTACCCTCGGGGGGGATTTCTGACAGCCACAACTTCTCCCCCGTTGATGGTGTCCACTCCTCCCATTCAAATACCCTAAGTCCTATCCCGTGCATCGTTGCACGAAACTGCTCCATCGTGCCGGGTATATGCTCGGTTCGTCTATAGCGTGACATAGCAGAGCCACCTCCTGCATCTCGACTGAAGCCTATACCAGCCTCGGAGGAGGGCAGGTCGGGAGGGAGGTGAAGGGGGCAAGGAGCAACTTGCGAGCTGGGCGGGCAAACGATCCCCTCGATCTCATCCCTTGCCCTTTGCCCAGCCTGGCGTTTCCACTCGCGAAGCAACTCACCACAGTGCCCATCTGCAAGAGTTCATTCGAGAATTCCACTGGACCTGGCTCATCTTCATCTAGCGCATAGCCAGGTGGCATGTCAGACAACTGCAATACTATGCTCCTGCCTTGTAAGTTGTACGGCGTTGGCGGTTCTTGTCTGCTGACATACGGAAGATAGGCCTGCGGTGTCAACGTTCCATCTTCCGCCACACCTTTGCGCATCAAACTGCCTGACGCTGTTATCTTCCTCCCTGCGATTTGGCTGCTGATTCTGGCTAGGGCTACTCTTGCGATTGACAGTGCATTGCTGAACTTCACTTTGCCTGGTACACCTCCGTGTGACAGAAGTGCAGCCAGGTTGCCTCTACGGAAAACGATATCGCAGAGAGCCCAGTACTGATCCTCGCCGCAGTAGGCTATTGTTTCGTCACCCAGGGTGGGGCACGATATGGGCTCCCACATGCCGTATCTGTTTTCTTTCTCCCACTGGATGTAGCTACGCGCTCCCTCTGACGTTTGGAACACTGTTGCGAGCTCATATATAGTAACCTCGTCCCCGGTACCATTGTACCAGACACGGTATCCATCAACGAGGCCCATTTGTACCACTTCCGCGATTTCCCACAGGAAATCCGCTGGGCCTGATGCTGCCTCGGCTAGCGTGTAGCCGGGCAAGTCGGACGGCTGCAGTACGATGCTTCTCGCGCTCAGATTGTAGGGCATTGGCAACTCTTGCCTGCAGACGAGCGGAAGATACGCCCACGGTGTCAAGGTTGCATTCACGGCGAAAGCAGCAGATGCTGAACTGCCGGGGATTGCTATGAGGGCACAGGCCGTCACAAGTACCGTAACTGCGACGATGCCAACGGCCCGCCCGTTTCTTGCCTTCACCGGCCGCTTCCTTTTAGTGTATGTGTTCCTTGTGACCTAGCTGTCACCACAGACAAGCCAAAGGCAGACCAGTTCTCATAGGAGGGATCACCAGGTTCTACATACCCCCCAGAATCGGAGGATTTGATCGCCAGTCTCAGGTCACGTATTGCCTCAAAATTGCGCGCCAGAAAGTTGTCCATGTCAATTACCTCGCGCCGAGCCTGGTACCCATTGAAGCAAAACAGGAGCATCAGAATGAGCACTACGAGCCACCACCATCCTGTGCTCATATCAAACACGCACACTGTCACTATTGCCACGAGACAGGCACTTGCCGAATTGATGTTTAGGACGTAGTGCTCCCATCTTTTGCGCATCCAGTCCTGCACAAGTGGAGATGCTACGTCGCCAACAAAGCACTGTTCGCATTGTTCAGCTTCTGCATTGAAGTTCTTGAAGTGGTACTTCTTCCTGATAGTTTCTTCTGCCTCACCACTCCAACCTGTTGAGAACCCCTTGGGCCTTCGGAGGACAAGAGCCAAAAGGCGCGTGAAGAAGATGGCTATACTGGCGATGAAGAAACCCATCGCGAATATAGCCACATTGGCTGTCAAGAAAGCCACTACTGCTAGAAAAAGGGGACCGGCCTTCACAAATGCATCAAGAGTGTCGGCATTCCACCAGGCAGGCTTAGGTTCCATCAAGAATATTGCCAGAACCACTAGAGACACGAAGATAAACGGCGGTACAAGAAATCTTTGAGTCGCATGCTCTCGCATCTCTCATGCCTCCAATGATTATCGTGGTGCGATGATACCTAATCAGTTTCGCACTGCGATTCCTCTGACGGCGTCAGAAACCCCAAAGGAATGCTGTCAACCTTCTGCCCTTCAAGATAGATGATGGTAGCAACGTACTGCCATTTGACAAGCACTAAGGCTTTCCCTTTGAGCGCCTCGGTCTGCTCTTGTAGAATCATGGCCTTGAAATCACCTGAAGGTAGAACCTTGAAGTAAGGATTCTCAAGCCAGACACCGAAACTGTCAATCCCTCGCAGTCTGAACTGGAGCCATCTTCCTTCTACGTCGCCAAGGCCTGTGACTGGACTTTTCAGTTCTTCGGGCCAATCCACAAAGCGTATGATTACCCACTTGTCAAGTGCATCTTCGATTCCCCTAAATTCCATGGCAACCTCCGCCGAAAGTGTGTTAGTCAGACTGCTCATTCACCGAGACGAGAGGCCCACTCTAGCCTTGACGGGCAGGTCTGGGCCAAGACTGGCGATATCAGGATTATCCCGCCGTCCTATGTGATGCCTATTGTGGATCGCCGTCTACTTGTATTCGATACGCGGCGGCGTCGGCATAGTCTCTGTAGTACCCAGAGAAGGTTAGCTCGAAGGAACTGCTCTGTCCGGGGTCCAGATCAGTGCTGTTGACAGATGTATAACTGCACCCGATGACAGTGCCGGAGACGTCGTAGAGTGTGACAATGGGCTGAATAGAGCGGACTCGAACATCGTTATCGTTGCGAACGAAGCCAAGAATCCTATATGAGCCGCCGTCAGGGTTGTACGTGCCGCTGTCGTTGTAGATGGTCATGTTCTGTAACCGAGCATCACTGGTTGAGTAATATGTGGGCGTCTCAAATTCATAGTATGACCACCCGTCGGGTTCATCGAGACCGATTGTGAAGCAGGTTTTGTCACCTGGCGGCAGCACGCTAAGGTAAACGCCATTGGCACCAGTGTCAACAAGCTGGCCATTGCTGCCGAAGAGATTGGCGACGACATTCACCGAGCTCAGGCCAATCTCGCCGCTGTTTTGTACTTCACCGACGACAATTAGGCTGTCGTACGATGTCGTGTGGTGTGAGTGATTTGCCAGGACAACCGGCGTTGGACATGCGTCGGCCGTCAGCGTAATATCATAGCTGGGGATCTCTGCACTATTCAGCCAGTGCTCGATCCTTGCATAATACAGTCCTGCTGCTAGAGGGTCTCTCCCGATCCCACAGTCACGGTTGATCTGCGCGGGATCATCAGGCCAGCTATAGGTACCTTCAAGCAGGTTCAGGCCACTGTCATATAAACGCAGTTCGATATCTCCGCCCTCATCTGCTGCTTCTACTAACACCTTCGACGCTGTGCCCACTGAGAACTTTGCCCAGTCTACATCCGTTTTCGGGATGATGCACTGCCTCTGAGTTTCGCCGTCGTGAATCCAATTCGCTTGCTCTGGCGTATCGTTTGGCTCATAGGAATTGCAGTCTTGCGGTGACTTGATTATCACCGGCAGATACACGAATTTGTCAAGCCCTTGCGCGGTTGCACTGATCGCTAGAATCGCAGAGACGACCACTAATACTGCCAGGTACACTGCCAGTGTGTTGCGCTTCATTGATCCCCTCCCCCTTCCTCCCTAAGCAGATCGCAAGAGGCACCCTTCATAGTTGGAGATACCAGGTGGCGGCCATCGTGTAGACCTTCACAGTATAGGCATTTCTTCACCACGTCAAAATACCCACCACAACCTTGACAGTGGAGAGCTCTTGCCACCTCAATCCTCATCTCCTCAGCACTCTTGCTGCCTTGGCCAATGTGGGGACTCCGCCCCAGACCGCCCTGGCAAGTGACCCGCCAGAGTGAGGAGAGCTGCCTAGTGAATTGATCAGACGTCCAGATAGGCATCCAAACGAATCGTAGAACGACAGGGTGGGCGGTCCTGTTGTGACGTTGAAGCTCTGTTCAGGAACCATTCTCCTCTGTCTCTTGAATGAACTCAAGAATCTTCTCGACAGCTTGTATTCCTAGCTCAATGATTTCGGTTCCACTAGATGGATCAGCTCCATCATGAACAACGTGGTTTCGCAGCCCGTTAAGGTCGAGGCATTGCTGGACTATTGCATCTGCATCAGTATCGCCTAGACGTTTGGACTTGAGCCATGTCTTCAGCTCATCCTTCTCCAGCACAATTGGCCAGAGCAGTCTCAGAAGCATAGCAATTCCCAGCTGGGCACTATATGTTTTCCAGGTACTGTTGGAAACCCCCTTCTCTTGGCTTCGCCGCTTTATGAAGCTCGCCAGTTTTACTTCGAGGGCTGCGACTCCTTCAACGGTAGCCATCCGGTAATTACCACTCGCCAAATGCCTTTTCGCGTTCAGTATCAACCTATTTGACAGGTCTGGAGGCGAAACACTCTCAAGCGAGTGCTGCATTTTCCTCCAGTGGGTCTCATCTAGACCCTTAGCCTGATAATAGAAAGCAGGTGGGGCTGGCTCTTCTTCTTCAGCCTCTAGTGCCAGCCAACCATCTGCTATCACGTGGCCTCCATCCTCGCTATCCACCCATCTTGCGCCAGTTTCCAGATAGAAATACCACATGCCCCACTCCGGCATATGTCCCAGATTCACCCAGTACTGACCCAATTCAGTATTGACGAAGTCAACGAACTTGCTGGCGTACTCGACTGCCAAATTGTGAGCAACTGCTAGAAACCGCAGGTCAGCAGGGCTATATCGTGGTGGCTCTCGAGCAAAAAGTGCGGCAAAAGGCCCCGACAATGCCTCCGAGGAAGAAGAGCTCTCTTGACTGATGGATAAGCTGTCATATAGTCCTTGGATGCGAACGATGAGTTGGCCACAGGCGACTGGGAGCGTTACTACGTCAGTCGCACCAGTTTCAGAATCGTGGTAATCGGAAACATCCCATCGCACATCCCTTTGGTCAAGATTGATGGACACAGTGCCGACAATACCTTCCCGCTCATAGGCAAAAGACAACATGCTCTCTGCGGCAGGTTGCCAAGATAGCTCAATAGGTGGAATTCTGATCCGGAGCTCGATCGTTCGTTGCACTAACATTATGTTGAGTGGTATGCAGGCCAGCTAATAGCGCGGCGGATAGGCCGCGAGCAAGGCAGCCCCCCAATAGAATGCCCGCCCAACCTTGACGGCGAGCTGGCTCAGTGCTACAATCCCAGCACCAGGCCGCTCTACCGCCCTGGTCATTGCCTCGGGCTGGCAAGAGCCGCGAGGCGTCTTTTATTGTGCGCTCATAGTATAGTGCAAGTATGCGCAGAAGTCAATGCTCCAGAGGACTATTGCAGCAGATCAAGCAAATCCCAACCGCTATTTGCCCGCAAGGAAGAGGCCCCGCTCCACAAAGACCAGGGCTTCTTGTGTAGAGAACTGCAACCAGGTCCCGCCGCTGGTGAACCGTGCACAGCACCTACCTCTGCGAACACGTGCGCGGTCCCCGTTCTGACGATATGCCACAACTGTTGGCGTCTGAGGAGCAAGCGCTTTGTGAGGCATGCTTCACTTTCCCTCTACGATCCTCTCTAACGCCGCGATGAGCGGTGGCAGATCGCTCGTCACTGTGTCCCAGAGTAAATCATAGTCAATGACGTCGTAACCGTGAACAAGCCGGTTGCGCATCCCGATGATGCCGGGCCAGGGGATATCCGGGTGCGCCTGCCGTGTGGCGTCAGAGACACGATTCGCCGCCTCGCCTACAATCTCCACCAGGCGCGTCAGCGCCAGTTGCAGTACGCGATGGTCTCGAAAGGCCCCCCGGCTCGTATCCCCTAGCAGTTCCACCGCCTCGCGGGCGTGATTGAGCATGTCCTTGAGGCTGACCGCGTCGTCATGCATACTCATACTGCACCTCCGCCTGCTCCAACACCGCGTCCCGGAAATGCGGGTTCAATCCCTTGGCCGTGTGCATCTCCGCTTTGCGCCCCAGCAGCCGAGTCAGCTCGATTTCCATGCCTGCCAGCGTGATTAACCCCACGCGCGCGTCCGGCTCGAACTCCACCAACACGTCCACGTCGCTCTCGGGGGTAAAGTCGTCGCGGAGCACCGATCCGAAGAAAGCCAGTCTGCGAATGTGATTGCGCCGGCAAAATGCCGCGATTTCCTCTGTCGGAACCTCCATCTTTACTCTCATCTTCACGCCTCCATCTGGTATCACACCAAGACACGAAGCCACCAAGTTTTCTTCTTTGTGTTCTTTGTGTCTTCGTGTGAGGCCTGCTTCACTCTCCCACTGCCTTGCGGGCGTGATTGGACTCACACAAAGACACCAAGACACCAAGTTTTTTTATTCTTTGTATTCTTTGTGTCTTCGTGTGAGCCCTTTATTGGATCGTCCCGTTGATAATGCGGTGGATGCCGTCTTTCATGACCGCTTCTCCGAAATTCAGCAGGAACCCTAACTTCATGCCCGTCAGTTTCAGATAGGTGAGGACCTGCTTCTTGTGCGCCTTGCTGACGCTTTCGACCGATTTCAGTTCTGCGATGACCTTGTCTTCCACAATCAGGTCCGCCCGAAACCCTTCCTCAAACCGGATGCCCTCGAACTCTATCGGTACCGGCACCTGGCGTTGGACCTTCAGGCCCGCCTCCTGGAGTTGGTGTGCAAGAAGCACCTCGTAGACGGTCTCAAGCAAACCGGGACCGAGCGCTATATGAAGGCGCACAGCGCGATCCACGATGATCCTGCCAATCTCATTTTCGTTCATGAGACCCCCCTGTTACTCACACAAAGACACAAAGGCACCAAGATGTTTTTCCTCTGTGGCTCTGTGCCTTCGTGTGAGGCTATGACGACTCACGCCAAGACACGAAGCCACCAAGTTTTCTTCTTTGTGTTCTTTGTGTCTTTGTGTGAGCCAATTTCCCATCGCCTCGGCCATAAGTGTACCGCTATCTTGCGCATAAGTCAATGCCCCCGCTCCTCTATTTGTCCTATTGACCCAACCTGGTCTTTGTGCTATCATGCCTGTCATCTCGCTCTATCGGTTTCGTTGGACAAGATGCCATCTTGTCCTCTATGTGTATGGAGGTGTATGATGATCAACCTGTTCCTGCGTTCGACGCTGGTGCTGGCGCTGCTCTTTGGCCTGCTGTTTGCCGTGGGCATGATGGCGGTCGCTTACTTCGATCTCCCGATTGGGGTGGCGGCCATCTTTGCCCTCGGCACGCTGGCTCTCCAGTACCTCATCGGCCCCACCATTCTCCAGTGGATCTATAAGGTCGAATGGGTCGAGCCACAGCGGGTCAGCCCGGAGTTGGCCCGCTTCATCGAGGAGACGTGCGCCAGCCGTAATTTGCCCCTGCCGCGCTTCGGCGTCATCAACGACGGCAACCCCAACGCCTTCACCTTCGGCCATTACCCCGCCGACGCCCGGCTGGTCGTGACGCGCGGGTTGCTGGAACTGCTGGCCCCCGACGAGGTCAACGCGGTGGTGGGGCACGAACTGGGCCACGTCGCCCACTGGGACTTTGTGGTCATGACGGTGGCGGCTGCCGTGCCATTGCTGCTGTACGTCTTTGCCCGTTTCACCTTCGGCGGGGGCCGAGGTAGCCGGCGCAGCGGGCGCGGTGGAGGGGGCGGGTACATCGCGCTGGCCGGCCTGCTGGCCTACGCGGCCTATTTCGTCAGCCAGTTCATCGTGCTGCTCCTGTCGCGGGTGCGTGAGTATTACGCCGACGAGTTCTCGGGCCAGGTGACCGGGCAGCCCGACGTGCTGGCGCGTGGATTGGTCAAGATTGCCTATGGGCTGGCCCGGGCGCCGCGGGAAGGGTTGCAGAAAGACGACGCCCGCATGGTCGCCGGGCGAGCGTTCGGCATCTTCGACCCCAAGGTCGCCCAGGTGCTGGCCCTCTCAGGGGCGGGCACCGGCGTGCTCACGGCCGACGCCATGGCCAACGCGATGAAGTGGGACCTGTGGAACCCGTGGGCCATGTGGTACGAACTCTCCTCGTCCCACCCTCTGCCGGCCAAGCGCATCCGCGCGCTTGGCGAGCAGGCTGAGGCCTTGCACCAGGTGCCCAGCCTCACTTTCCCCGGGCAGCAGCCGGAGAGTTACTGGGACGAGTTCCTGGTGGACCTGGCGCTCAACAACCTGCCCCTGCTCGGTTTTCTGGTTGGGGCGGGAGTGGCGGCGGTGGGCGTGTTTGCCAATCTCCCGCTGTTCGGTGCCAGCATCGGACTGCTGGTCTGGGGAGCCACCTGGTGGCTCAAGCGGCGCTTCGTCTACCGGCGCGGCCTGGACGAGCCGCGCACGGTGAGCGACCTGGTGGGCGAGGTCAAAGTCAGCCGGGTGCGGGGTATCCCCGCCACGCTGCACGGTCGCATCATCGGCAAGGGCATCCCCGGCCTGTACTGGAGCGAAGACCTGGTTCTGCAGGACCAGTCGGGCTACATCGTGCTCGACTACCGGCAGCCATTGCGGCTGTGGGAGAACCTGTTCGGGCTGCTGCGGACCGATCGCCTGATCGGGGCGACGGGGCAGGCCAGGGGCTGGTTCCGCCGCGCTCCCCGCCCCTTCTTCGAACTGCGCGAGTTGGTGCTGGAGGACGGCCGGGTCGTGCGGACCTACGTCTATCCGCTGGGCGAGTTCGCCAACTATGCGGTGCTGGCGCTGGGTGTGCTGGCACTGGTGGCGCAGGTGGTAACGCTGGCGCTGTATAGGTAAGGGAACGCTGCGCGACTATCCCATCTTTACCCGGTGACCAATCTGACCAAGGAGGAAGAACATGCGTAAGGCAGGACTGATCGGAGCAGGAGTCGGTTTCGTGTTGGCGCTGGGCGCCGCGCTGATCACGCCGTTCTGTAACCCATGTATAGCGTTGCTGCTGGGCCTGGGCGTTGGCGTGCTGGCGGCTGTGTGGGAGCGCCCCGTTACCTCGGGCGCCAGTGCGGGCCAGGGGGCCAAGGCCGGGGCCATCGCCGCCGCCGGCGGCCTGCTCGGCCAGATGGTCGGCGCTGTGGCCAACGGCCTCATGGTAGGGCCTGAGAAAGCGGCCGAGATGTTCCGTCAACTGAACATTGATGTGCCGGCAATCACGCAACAAACCTACTGGATCTATAGCATTGGCGGCAACTGCCTGTGCGGCGCGTTCAACGTGGCGCTGGGGGCCGGCCTGGGGGCGCTCGGTGGCCTCTTGTGGTACCAGATCAAGGGCAAGAACCAGCCGCCTGCCAGCCCTTATGGGGGGACGCTGTAGGTTCAGGCCGCGAAAAGGAGAGACCAGAGACCTGCCAGGTCTGCCGGGTGTACTCACCCGCGACCTGCCAGGTCTTGGACCATGGAAGATGAGTTCTCTCACTATCCGCTTCCTTGGCACCTCCGCGGCGCGCCCCATCCCGCGCTGGGGCTGCACCTGCCCCCAGTGCGCCGCCGCCCAGGCCGACCCGCGCGCGCGGCGCACCCGCTCCGCCATCCTGGTCAATGGCACGTTGCTGGTGGACGCCGGCCCGGACATCTATGCGCAGTTGCGGTCCGTTCCCTACCAGGACCTGGCCCACATTGATCACATCGTCATCACCCATCCGCACGCCGACCACTACCTGGGGCTGGATGACCTGGCGGCACTGCGCCGCATCTCCCAACTCCCCATCTTGCCCATCTACGCCCTCCCCGACGGCTGGGAGCGCATCCAGGACGGTTTCCGTTATCTCATCGCAACTGAAACCAGCGAGTACGACCGGCGGCCGTTCGTCCGCTGTGAGATCCGGCTGAACGAGCCGCTCGACCTCCCGCAAGGCCTCCGCGTGACCCCGCTCGACACTCACCACACGCAGCCCTTCACCACGGCGGGCCTGCTGATCGAGCGGGAGGGGGTGTGCATCCTCTATGCACCTGACTTTCACCATGCCAACCTGGCCGCCGACCTGGCCCTGGTGCGCCCGCTGGACCTGGCCATCCTCGATGGCTCCTTCCTCACCCGCGAGCAGATGGATGCCCGCTATACGCCGTCGGTCGAAGAAGGCCAGGGGCGCCACACACCGATCGTCGAGGAGGTCCACTGGGCGGAATCGGCCGGCGCCCGGCAGGTCCTCTTTACGCACGTCGGCCACTTGCAGTGCACGCCGGAGGAAGCGTTGGCCCTGGTGCCCCACGGCGGGGCTGCGTTTGCCCACGACGGCCTGGTGCTGGAACTGTGACTTGGCGTTACCGGCGCTCTGGTGTACAATGCGGTGCGGAATGAGGAATGCGGATTGCGGAATGCGGATTGCGGAATGCGGATTTGCCATTGTGCAGCGAAAGGACGGAACAGCATGCCAGACAACAATCTGATGATCCAACCTGTACGAACTCCCCAGGAACGGCTCGCCTTCATTCACTTTCAGTGGGAAGTCTACAAGGATGACCCCTATTGGGTGCCGCCTCTCATCTCCGAGCGGGTCGAGTTCCTCGACCAGGAGCACCACCCATTCTACCAGCATGCCGAGGTCCAGTTATTCATGGCCCACCGGGACGGGAAACCGGTGGGCACCATCGCCGCCATCCTGAACAACCGCCACAACGAGTTCCAGGAAGAGCAGGTGGGCTTTTTTGGCCTGTTCGAGGTCCTGCCGGACCGGGAGGCGGCCGGGGCGTTGTTGGAGACGGCCTGTAAGTGGGCGCGGGAGCGCGGGCTGACTGCCCTGCGGGGCCCGGCCAACTTCTCCACCAACGAAGAGATCGGCCTGCTGGTGGATGGCTGGGATGGCCCGCCGGTGGTGATGATGACCTACAATCCACGGTATTACGTGGACTTGATCGAAGGTGCCGGTTTCCACAAGGCGATGGACCTGGTGGCCTACATGCTGGACCTGACCCAATTCGGGCCACGGGGGGAGAACTTGCCCCCCAAGCTGCTGCGTGTGGCCAACAAGGTCCTGGAGCGCGGGGGGTTCACCGTGCGCAAGGCCAGTATGCGCCACTTTGAGCAGGAGGTGGCCCTGTTCAAGCGCGTCTATAACGCGGCCTGGGAGAAGAACTGGGGTTTCGTGCCGCTGGCCGACGCCGAGATTGAGCACATCGCCGCCGGGCTGAAGCAGATGGTGGACCCAGACGTGATCTGGTTTGCCGAGAAGGATGGGGAGCCGATCGGCGCCATGTTGCCCCTCCCCGACGTCAACCAGGCGCTGATCCGGGCCTATCCTCGCCCTGGCGTACCCGAGTGGTGGACGATGGCCAAGCTGCTCTGGCATTGGAAGGTGCGCCATCGCGTGGATACCGTGCGCGGTTTCGCCGGCGGGGTATTGGAACAGTACCGGGGACGCGGGGTGGAAGGAGTGCTCTTTTTGAAGATGGCCGAGGCGGCGCTGCCCCGCTACCGGCGGGCCGAGATTTCCTGGATCCTGGAGAACAACATGATGATGCGCCGCACGGCCGAGATGCTGGGTGGACAGGTGTACCGTACCTACCGCGTGTACGAGAAGGAATTATAGCGGTATGCCGGAAAAACCAGCTGGAGACCCGGGCCTGGCCGTGGAGCATCCGGTGCAACAGGCCGACCCCGGCCTACCCCTGCCCCCTCGCCCGCCGGACCAACAGCAGGCGATGCGGGCCCTGTTTCACAACCGCGACTTTAGTTTGCTGTGGGCCGGACAGTTATTCTCCCAGATCGGCGACCAATGCCTGCTGATCGCTGCGATCACCTTGATCTCCAACCTCTCCCGGTCGCCGCTGGCCATGCTTATCCCGGCTATCTCGATTGCAGTCCCGCAACTCGTCTTCGGGCTGGTGGGCGGAGTGATGGCCGACCGCTGGAACCGCAGGCTGGTGATGATCGTGGCCGACATCATGCGCGGCCTGATCGTGCTGTGCGTCCTCTTCGTTACCCGCTTCCAGGACCTGTGGATCCTCTACCTGGCGGCGGCAGGGCTGGCGCTGATGGGCGTCTTTTTCTACCCGGCACGCAATGCCGTCATCCCCAACATCGTGCCGCCCAACCTCCTCCTGGCCGCCAACGGCCTGATCCAGGGCAGTTACATCATCGCGCTGATCCTGGGGCCGGTCATCGCCGGTGCTGCGGTCGAGGTCTGGGCGCCGTCGGCCATCGTCCTGGACAGCGCGTCCTTCTTCATTTCCGCGATCCTCATCACGGTGATGAGCATCCCCGAGGTAGTGCCAGAACTGGCGCACGCCGCCGGGGACAACACGGTCTGGGAGGACATGAAAGCCGGACTCAGCTTCATCCGCCACCATCGGGACTTGCGCCAGGTATTGGCCATCACGGCCATCGCCACGCTGGGGATCGGAGCGATTGTGTTGCTGGCCATCCCTCACCTCAAGGAAGAACTGGAGGCCAGCGGCCTGGAATACGGCATCGCCATGAGCATGCTCGGGCTGGGATCTGTACTGGGCGGATTGATGGTCAGCCGGCTCTCCCGCCGGCTCTCGACGAGCACGATTGTGGGCGGGATGCTGATCGCAGCAGGAATCGCCATCATCGCTTTCGCCTTCGCGCCCAACTATGCCGTCGTGCTGGTCAGCATCGCCATCATCGGCATGTGCGTCGTGATGGCCCGGGGGGCGCTGGACACGATCTCACAGGCGCTCTCACCTGACGCGGTGCGCGGACGGGTCCAATCGGCGGTCAACATGCTCGTCGTCGCCGCCACCGCGATGGCCGAGGGGGTCTCGGCCATGCTCGGCTCACTGATTGGGGTGCAGGTCGTCTTTGGAGCGGCGGGGGTCGTGACGGCATTGACTGGCGTCGTGGCGATCTTTGTCCTGCGCGGCGCGGCCCGGCTGGTGAGCCGGGGGACTGTGGTGGGGGAGGTTACCTAGCAGTTGGAGTAAGATCGTTCTTTCTCTCCAGCCACTTCCACCATTCCTGTGCCCACGCGAGCATTTGCGCCGCGTCCTTCGCTGCCTGACGCGCCTCTTGTTCCTCCACGCGTATCTCGAAATAAAAGGCCGGAGCCCGACGATGGGCCAGGCGAGCAGAGAAGATGCGAATCTCCTCCAGTATTTTCTCCTCTATGGCCAACCCGTGTTCGCGCACAGCGCGGGCAAAGACGTCGGCCGGATCGTGCTCTTTGGGATAGTCCACTCCCATCAAGGCCAGCAGCCCCTTGAGCGCCAATTCCACGGCCTCCTGGGCACGGCGCACCGCGATGTTCCACTCCTGCTCTGCTAATGCCCGCTCCATGTCGCGGTATGTCCACTCCGCACCCCGGAATATGCTGGCTGCTCGCTCGTGGTTGGTCACAGTTCGATCACCTCCCCTGGCTTCCAGTCGGGTTTCAGGTCCCAGTACCAACTTCCGTTTCCCAGTATCACCTTGCGCGATCCCAATTCGCTGAGCCGGCGGCGCAGGCTTTCGAGTTTGTGCTGCAGGATAGCGTGAGGGTCATAGAGGATGATGCCGTGGTCCTGGATATCAAGTAGCAGCCACGGCGTATCCGCCAGTTCGACCTGGCTGAAGAAAACCGGATAGGGATCAGGCTTGATACCCTCGCCTCGCAGTTCGATCCACTCTGGTGTGTGTTCCAGATCACACAGTAGCACGTCCATAAACTGGTCAAAGGCTGCCATCCTGTCGCCGCAGTACACGATCAGCAGGTCCATGTCGCTGTCAGGATGTGCCTGCCTCCGTGCCAGGGAACCGTAGAGCGCCACGGCGAGCAGCCGCTCGCCCAGGCGTGCCTGCAGCAGGGCCAGCAGCCGCTCCAACAAGGGGCGCACGTCCTCGTATCCCAGCCTGCGGCTCTTCTCCATCCCTCGCCCTCCTGCGATTCAGTATATCACGTCCCTCCCTGGCCGTCAATATCGTATCCCGCTCGCCGGGGTGAACCTGCTGTGACAGTTGCTGATTGACTTCTGTGCAAGGTTGCACTATACTATGGGCACGATACAACAAGACGGCCTCGTGGCTCCACCCATGCTTTCGCTCTCAGATTAGCGGAAGTGGTTCAGGGATCACCTTACCGCCGACCTTCGCCAGACCTTCGCAGATCCTGGCGTTGTGGTTGTTTCGCTCTTCTGAGGTAGCAAGAGAAAGGAGCAATAGCGATGCATGCTGACTCTCGAACCGGGCGATGTGTACTCGCCGCTGTACTCGGTGCAATTGGAGGTGGCATCGTTGTGGCGATAGCCACGCAGGCCATTCCCAGGATAATGTCTCAGATGATGTCGGGGATGATGAGGAACATGATGGCCCAAATGGGACAGGAGGGCTGTAACCGGGCGGAGATGTGACAGCGCATAATGGCGGGCTTCGGTGAAGCCCAACAGACAGAAGAGTAGACCGATGTTCATCGTGCGTGGGAGGAGGATACGACAATGAGTCCGCAGTATATCGTGGCACACGACGTGGGTACGGGAGGCAACAAGGCGGTGCTGGCGGATACGGAAGGGAAGGTCTACGCCAGCGCTTTTCAGCCGTACGCGGTGCACTATCCGCGTCCCGACTGGGCGGAGCAGGAGCCGGAGGACTGGTGGCGCGCCGTGGTGACGACCACGCGCCAGGTGTTGGAGCGCTCGGGCGTCGCACCCCGCGACGTGGTCGCCTGCGTCTTCATGACCCAGATGATCGGCATCGTGCCTATGGGCCGCGTGGCAGCGGGCGCGGGGCCTGCCCTGAGCCTGCCGGCCACCTACGAGCCGCTGCGCCCGGCCATCATCTGGCTGGACGGGCGCGCCCCCCAGCAGGCGGAACGCATCATGCGCAGATTTCTCGGACCGCAGGTCTTTGCGCTCGTCGCCGGCACGCCGCTCTCCGGCAAGGATGGCCTGCCCAAGTTGCTGTGGCTCAAGGAGAAGGAGCCGCAGGTCTACGACCGCATGGCCTGCTTCCTGGACGTCAACGGCTACCTCACCTACCGGGCCACCGGGCAGATGGTGTTCGAGTGGTCCTGTGCGTCGGCCTTCTGCCTCGACCTCAAGAGCAAGGACTGGATGCGCGGCATCATCCGCTACATCGGGCTCGACCAGGCCAAGTTCCCGCCGCTGGTGCGCTCGACTGACCGGGTGGGGGGCTTGACGGCGGAAGCAGCGCGGGAGTGCGGGCTGCTGGAGGGGACTCCCGTATTTGGCGGCGGGGGAGATGCCCCCGGGGCGGCGGTCGGTTCCGGGGCGGTGGGGGAGGGGGACGGGCACATCTACCTGGGCACCTCCGGCTGGGTGGGCGTGGTCACCCGCAAGACCCCTACCGGCCGCCACGGCGTCGTTTCCATCCAGTCCTCCGACCCCAATAAGGCGCTGCTGTTTGCTGAGATGGAGACGGCAGGGGCCTGTCTGAAGTGGGTCGCCGACGAATTCTACCGGGCCGAGCAGGCCGACCCGAATGTGCCGAACGTCTACGCGCTGATGGACGAGAAGGTGGGGACGGTACCGCCCGGGGCGGATTTCCTGATCTGCACGCCGTGGATGTATGGGGAGCGCTCTCCTGTTTCCGACACGTGGGTGCGGGCCACGTTCTTCAACCTGAGCGCCGACCACACCCGCGAGCACATGCTGCGGGCGGTGTACGAGGGGGTGGCCTACAACCTGCGCTGGATGATCGAGATCGTGGAAAAGCATTTTGGCTTTCCCATGCCGGCCCTGCGCGTCATCGGCGGGGGGGCGCTGGGAGGGCCGTGGATGCAGATCATCGCCGACGTGACCGGGCGGCGGGTGGAGACCGTGGCCAACCCGCAGGAGGCGGGGGCAGTGGGAGCGGTGTTGACGGCCGCCGTGGGGCTGGGGGTGTACCCGGACTTTGAGGCGCTCAAAAAGGTCGTGCGCGTGGCGCGGGAGTTCGAGCCCCAGCCGTGCAACGCCGAGACGTACGACTGCCTGTACCGGGCTTACCGGCGCATCTACGGCTGCCTGCGTGAACTGTACCGCGAGGTGAACGAAGTGCGGTTCCGGGAGTGCGGTGTGTAATGGCTGCCTTTGTGTCCCCGTGACCGAGGGGTTCCTCCACCGTGTGAATAGCGGCCTCGATAAAGTCGGATAACTGGCCGTCCTACCGCGCTGGCATCTACTGCGGGTAGCGTCCCCTTGCGTTTTGTTCACATTTCTGCTAACATGGTATTGTGCGAACAATCCACTTCTGCCGAACAGCAACCGGAGATTGCCCTGTCGAGGAGTTCTTGGACTCCTTGACAGGTAAGCAGGCCCAGAAAGTCCTGTGGGTATTGCGCCTGGTTGAAGAACTGGACGTCGTGCCAGGTCAGTACTTCAAGAAATTGGTTGATACGGAGGGCATTTGGGAAGTACGTGTGCAATTCGGTGGCGATATTTTCCGGCTACTTGGCTTCTTCGCTCACTCCACCTTCCTTGTCTTGACAAACGGTTTTGTTAAGAAGACCCAGAAGACACCTCCCCAAGAAATTGCTATAGCGATACGACGCAAACATGAGTATCAATCGCGGCAGAGGAAACCATGAGTGATGTAAAGCGATATATTGAAAAACGAGTCCAATACGATGACGAGTTTGCTGAAGGCTTCGAAGTCGGCTACGCCAATTTCAAAATCGGAGTGATGTTGCGCCAGGCGCGTGAAGCAGCCGGCTTGACACAGGAAGAGGTAGCCAGACGGTTACGTACCAAGAAATCGGCTATTTCGCGCATCGAAAACCACGCGGATGACGTGCGTTTGTCCACGTTGAGGCGGTACGCAGAAGCGGTGGGAACTAACCTGCAAGTCAGGTTGGCCCGTACGTAATGAACAGTGGGAGAACTTTCGACGGCGATTCTTGGATGGGAACGGGTGACAGAGGGCTTCATGCAACCGGCTTATCCAGACATTTCTGGCATACTGGCCGCCAAAGCGCAGCGAAGACGGGCACTCGCGGCGTTGCCCTGGGAAGAGAAAGTGGCCATCATTGAACAGATGCGGGTATTGCTGCCAAAGGACCTGTGGAGGGACAGAACCGTAGACGATAGAGTTCCAGAGCAGAGGAGGTCATGCCATGTCAAGAATGGAGATTGAATCGTTGCCCGTCGCCTTGCCCGACGGGGTAGACTACGAAGAGTACATCATCGCCACGTACATGGTCTCGTTCCCGGCCGGCGTGCCGATCCCCCGCCTGGCCCTGGCGCTGGCCATCGAGCAATCCACCGGCACCTGGGTGCCGGTGCCGGGGGAGACGCCCGAAATGCGCTGCCGGCACGTGGCCAAGGTCATCGGCGTCTACGAGGTGCCCGATTTCGAATTCACCGTCCCATCGGAAGTGGAGACGCGCAACTATATCATCCAGATCGCCTATCCGCAGGTGAACATCGGCCCGCAGATCCCCATGCTGCTGACGACGGTGGTAGGCAACATCTCGATGGCCGGCCAACTGAAGGTGCTCGACA
>Ga0315274_10004172_pt1 | contig 21307 bp, 21 predicted proteins | sample YL17G02_20_MG_FD_203700 | JGI IMG/M metagenome (GOLD analysis project Ga0315274, IMG submission 203700) | Sediment microbial communities from Yellowstone Lake, YNP, Wyoming, USA - YL17G02_20 | ecosystem: Environmental > Aquatic > Freshwater > Lake > Sediment | place: USA: Wyoming | collected...
CCCTGACGTTCACCGAACCGCCGGATGCGGACCCGCATGTCCGGTGGTGTGAGAGGGGGGGCGGGCGACCCGCTCTCCCTACTCAATACTTGAACTTCCCAAAGATTGCTAAGCGTAGCGTTGATCTTCTACCGACACAACCCTCCAGCAGGCGGAAAGATGCGTGGCCATTGTCCGGCCCGGGGTTGTTGGCCGGCCCGGCGAGCCACCACGCAGGCCGGGCAAGGGCGGTGGAGCGATCCACCTGGTGGTCTGGAGTGACAGGGGCACACAGGCGCCCTGTGCGAAGGGATTTCGTTGGGTTCGCAGGCAGCACATCGATGACGCCCGTCGCTTGTCGAAGCATACCAGCCCGCCCGCAATCCGTTGCGGGATGGGTGTCAACCCTCCCCGTCGTGCTGCATTCGTCGCCCTATGTGATCCCCCAATCCGGGCAATGCTGGCCTCTCCACCACCACCCGCGCGCTGACACGAACCGTGGGGTTCCTTCGGATCGGAGCCTGCCAAGACGGACATCGTCTGCAAGGTCATCGAACGGATCGGGACGTTGCCGGTCTCGTGGGAAAGAGCGGCGGCCGTGGCGAAGGGAAGAAGCCGCCTTGCCCAGCGCTCGGTACGTCGAACCTCGGCCGCATGTAGATGCGGTCCCCACGAGATAGCTCAGCCGGTACATATCAAGAGACCTTTGACCCGATTGGGGTGGGTTACCGCTGTGAGCGTCATTCCTTGCGGCTGCTTCTCGTTTGACCTATAGCACCGAACGGCTGTATCGTGATGGGTAGTGGGGACCCCCGCGCTTCTCTCCGCATGCGAAAGGGACTTGCCATGACCACGTGCAGCACAGCCTGGTCGCGTGGGAAGACAACCTTCGTGACGTTCGTCGCCGTGTTGTCCGCCATCTCGCTTTCCTGCAACGCGCTCTCGGGCCTGCTGCCGACGGCTGGCGAGGAAGCCGGGGAGCAGGGTGCGGGGCAAGGTGCAGTTCCACTGGAGGCAGGCAAGGCCCCTGCCGTGATGGGATTCGTGCTCGACCCGGACGGTGCGCCGGTGGCGTTTGCCGCCGTAGGTGATGAGATCACCGACCGCAACGGGATCGTATCCGGCGACCTGCCCGCCAGCGCCAGCGGCTGGCTTGAGGTGAAGACACTCGGGTCTGCGACAGGTTATGCAATGCCGGGGGACCCGATCGGGGAGACTGGGTTCTTTGAGACTCGGCTCACTCCCTTTGATGCCTTCATGCATCTCGCATCAGAAGAGGAGGTCGTGTTCACGCTGGGCGACGTCGCGCAGCCCGTGGCAGAGGTCAGCATCCCAGCCGGGGCGGTGTCGACGCTGCCGGTTTTTGTGGAGGCCGCGACGTACGATCTGGTCGATGTCGGCCCGTATCTGGCAGAGCTCAGCAGCGGCGAACAGATGGATCTGGAGTTCGCTCTTGCGGTGGAGGCCACATCCGATAGCGGCGATTTGGTAGCGCTGGCCACCGGCGAGTCGATCACGGTCAAGGTATTCCCCAATCCGACACTGCCAGCCTCGCCTGCATTGGCTGTCTTCGAGGCACAGACAGGTGTCTGGCAAGTCGACGAGGGCGCCTGCGCGCCGGCAGAGGCGGGAGGCGTGGTGTGCACCGTACCTCAGTTCGCGCCGCTGATCGGACTGTTCGGGCCCCACGTGGACTCCACATCGGCTTTGCCGTCCGATGCAGAAGCCTTGGCGTCGATGAGCCCAGCAGGAAAGAGGCTGTACCGGCCGACTTCCGCCGGCGAGGACCAGGCGTATCAGGTGGCCATGATCGAGGTGGCGATTTGGATCGAGGCTGGGGAGATGCAGTTTGGGGAAGGAGAGATGCCGAGTCCGGAGTGGGATGCAGGGATGACGAGTCGGCTCGAGAACCTGGCCGATGCGGCTGAAGCGTACGCCGCCATTCACCCCGACGCGTCCGGGATCTCGCATTTCCTGGCCGCGGCCGACCCGGCAATGACCACCGACAACCAGCCCATCGCAGACAGGCTCTTAGAGAAGGCGAAGGCAACCGCCGAGAGCATGGCCGATGAGCTGCTGAAGGAGAGCGACTGCGGCCGTACCGTGGAGATGGCGAAGATGTACGACTTGTTGACCAGCCTGGGCTCCTTGGCAAAGGCCGAGGCGATGCTGCAGAAGATCCAGAGCATGGGAGAGTGCGACCGGTGGATTGGCCACATCAGGGTCGACTTCAACCTCACCAGCAGCAATCCCGGCCTGGATAAGTGGACAAAGGAAACGGGACCGATCACCTGGTTTGAAGACCACGTGGTAGAGATGACGACGAATGTTTCGACCTTGGTCCTGAGGGGTGAGGACAGGGTGAAGCTCAACTTCGGCGAGGTCCGGTATGGATACTACGACAGGTACGGCTGCCACAACTACCTGACCCATGCTGGCCAGGGCGGCAGCGTCGTCCTCAAGTTCGACGGTCGATACGATGGATTCTCCTTCACGGTCGGCGACTTGCAGCCCGAGGGTGGGTCTGCGAGCATCACCTATGGCGGGCATGGGGAGCGGTGGGATAGCGAGAAGGAAGAATGTGTCGAGATCAGGGACGCGAACGCTTCGGCGCCGAACTACACATCCGTGCTGCGCCACGGCTTCCCCCCGGGGGGGTCGCCACCTATCACGATCCAGGAGATTCTCAACCAGGCCGGGACCGACATCGAGTTCAATGGAGGCGAGAAGATCAGCAACAATGCCTTCGAGCTTGGCATCTTCCCGACTCAAGAAGGATCAATCAGATGGTTCTTCCGGCACACACAGAGGTACCTGCCTGTGAAGAAGTAACCTTCACTTGGGATCCCGCCGGCGGGGCCTCCGCAGGCGAGTTGGCTGACTATGGGGCGCCATCCGGGACGAGATGGCCGCCCCGGCCCACAGGTGAGCATGTTGTGGGTGCGCCGATTGCCCTAACATGATGAGGACCGCATAGTCCCACAAGAGGAGAGCTTGCCATGACAGACAGCGTCTACAAAGTCGTCGAGCTCGTTGGTTCGTCGCCGGACTCGTGGGAGAAGGCGGCCGCCGCGGCAGTGAGCCTTGCCGCGAAATCGCTGCGCGACCTGCGCATCGCCGAGGTCGTCGAACTGGACCTGCAGATCGAGGACGGCAAGATCCGGGCGTACCGGACGAAGCTCAAGGTGTCGTTCAAGTACGAAAGCGGCGACTAGACGGCCCAGGCGGCGCGACGCAACGCGCCTGGCCGGGCATCACGCCGGTCAGCCGGCCGTCGACCGCTGTCCGCCTCCCGATCCAGCCCAAGGGCAACCTGACCAGCCCTCCGGGAGTGCCTGCCTTGGGCTCCCGGGGGTCTGCATGCCCGCGTGGAATCGCCGGTCTTTCAGACGTCAGGTTGTTGGGCGACCGCAGGGCGCCGAACGAGGCGCGCTTTGAACTACCATGGTTATCGCGCCAAGGAAGACACGGCCCACTGCCGGAGGCTCACTCCGAGGTCAACGCATGGAATCACCCAGCCCCCTCCTTGAAACGCAACACCTGGTGAAACGCTACGGCGACAAAGCCGCCGTGGACGACGTCAGCCTTCAGGTCTACCCCGGCGAGATCTTCGGCTTCCTGGGGCCGAACGGCGCCGGGAAAACGACCACCATCCGCATGATCGTCGGGCTGCTCAACCCCACCAGCGGCAGCGTGCACGTGGCGGGGTATGACGTGCAGTCCGAACCGGTCAAGGCCAAGGCGACTACCGGGTTCGTTCCCGACGAGCCCAACCTGTACCCCAAGCTCACCGGGCGTGAGCTGCTTCAGTTCGTGGGAGACCTGTACGGCCTGGAACGGGCGCAGGTGGCGCGCCGAGGCGAAGATCTGTTGCGCATGTTCGATCTGGCCGAGGCTGGCGACGACACGATCGACTCTTACAGCCACGGCATGCGCCAGAAGACCGCCCTGGCGGCAGCCCTGGTTCACGACCCCAGGGTGCTTCTCCTGGATGAGCCGACGGTGGGCCTCGACCCGCGGTCTGCCCGGTTGATCAAAGACATCCTGAGGCAGATGGCCGGGAGGGGCGCGGCGGTCTTCCTCTCCACCCACATTCTCGAGATCGCGGAGCACATGTGCGACCGGATCGGGATCATCGACCACGGCCGGCTGATCGCCATGGGCACGATGGATGACCTGCGCGGCCAGGGCCGGAAGGAGGCGAGCCTGGAGGATATCTTCCTCAGCCTGACCGGAGGTGCGGAGTACGCCGGCATTGCCGAGGTGCTGGGATGAGCGCCGCGGCTGCCTCAGCCGGGCTGGGGTTTTCGTCGGCCGTGTCTACGTTGCTCCGCCTGCGCGTCCAGACTGTCCTGCGCGGCTTCCGCCGATCGACCCGCCGCCGCAAGTTCGGGACGATGGTCTTGTTGTTGGTCGTCATCACCCTTCTCGGGGGGCTGTTCGCCCTGAGCTGGGTGTTGCTGGGCTTGACCCGCTCTCCGGAGTTCGCCGGCATTGCCGGGGACGTCGGTCCCTTCATCAACAGCCTGCCTGCCCTGGTGCTTGGCGGCGCGTTCCTTGGCATCCTGTTCACCAGTTTCGGTGTGCTCCTCCAGGCGCTCTACCTGGCCGGTGACATGGATTTCCTGTTGAGCGCGCCGATCCCGCATCGCGCCGTCTTCGTTTCGAAGCTGCTGCAAGCTATTCTGCCAAACCTCGGATTGCTCGGCTTCTTCGGGTTACCGCTGCTCTTTGGCCTCGGGGCCGCCGGCGGGTACAACCCGCTCTACTATCCAATGGTGATTGCGGTGCTGGTCGCCTTGGCGCTGGCGGCGGCGGGGCTGGCCAGCCTGCTGGTCATGCTGACCGTTCGCGTGGTGCCAGCCAGGCGGGTGGCTGAGGTGCTCGGTTTCCTGGGCGTCACCGTTTCGATCCTGTGCTCGCAGTCGGGACAGCTCGCCAACCTCAATCATCTCTCGTCCGGCCAGACCACGCGCGCCCTGCAACTTGTCGCCCGGCTGGACGCGCCCTGGTCACCCCTCAGCTGGGCCGGACGGGGTTTGATGCGGCTGGGCGAAGGCCGCTGGCTGGAAGCGGCCGGGCGGCTGGCGCTCGTGCTGGTGTTGTCGGCAACCGCCTTTGCCGTGGCGCTGACGGTTTCAGAGCGACTGTACTACTCGGGGTGGGCGCGCATGCAGGCGGTAGGGAAGAAGAAGTGGGCTGCCCGTCCGGCGTCCCGGCCGAACTTGTGGGGAAGCCGCGTGCGTGGCATCCCGCCCGCAATGCAGGCCGTGATGCTCAAGGACTTCCGCACGCTGCGCCGGGACCTGCGCAACATGTCGCAGTTGGTCACCCCGCTGATCCTGGGGATCATCTACGCCATCATGCTGGTGCGGAGCGGTGGAGTGCCCGATCCTGGGCGCGGAGAAGCGCCGGCCTGGGCGATGGAGGCGATGCGCAAAGCACTCTCGTTTGGCGGAATGGCCATCGCCCTGTTCATCGGCTGGTCGCTGCTTGGACGGCTAGCCGGGATGGGTTTCTCCCAGGAGGGGCGCAGCTACTGGCTGCTCAAGTCCGCGCCGGTGCGTCCCGCCGATCTACTGGCGGCGAAATTCATGATCGCCTACCTGCCGGCCGCAGCCTTGGGTTGGGGTTTCCTGCTGATCCTCTCCCTGTTGCGCCGCTCCGGGATCGGGACGACGGCGTTTGAGATGATGGTCGTTGCGTTGTGCCTGGCGGGCGCCACCGGGATCAATCTGGCCTTTGGGGTGCTCGGGGCCAACATGAGTTGGGAAGACCCGCGCCAGATGATTCGAGGCAGCATGGGACTCCTTTCAGCGCTGGTCAGCCTGATCTACCTGCCTACCAGCCTGGCGCTGTTCCTGGGGCCGAGCTTGCTGGCGCCACTGATGGCAATCCCTGCGTGGGCCGGCGGTGCCGCCGGGCTTGCGCTCGGTGGGGCAGCCTCTCTGGTGTGTGCGATCGCCCCACCGCGATGGGTGCGCCATCGCGTGCCGGGACTGGGCGAAGGCTAGCCTCCCTCCCCGGCCTCGTAAGCGCCCATCCGGCTCAGCCGCCGCATGCATCGGGGGCGCCGAGGCGGCCCCGGGCTTGTCGAACCGCCATGGGCGAGCGGATCACCCAGCGTCAGATGGCATGGAACGCCAGCCCGACGACCCCTGGCCCGCCGTGCACGGCCAGCGACGGCACCAGGTCCTCCAGCATGATCTCTTCGCAATTCAGCCGCGCGGTGACCATCGAGAGCAGCTCCTGCCCCTCCTCAGGCGCGCGGGCGTGGATCACGCCCATGCGGATGGGCGACGACCCAACGGCTGCCTCGGCCAGGGACAGCAGGCGCTCGAGCGCCTTGCCTCGTGTGCGCACGTTCTCACGCGCCTCCAGCATGCCGTCCTTCAGGATGATGATCGGCTTGACGTTCAGCAGCGACGCCAGCGCGCCCTGAAGCTTCCCCACCCGACCGCTCATCTGCAGGTACTTCAGCGTGGCCGGGGTCAGGTACAGGTGACTGTGCCTGCGAATCGTCGTCAGCCGCTGCAGGATGGCCGAGCGGGAGCGTCCGGCCTGGGAAAGGCGTGCCGCCTCGAGGATCATCCACCCCGTCCCCAGCGAGATGCTGGCCGAGTCGAACACCTCGACATCCGCCTCCGGGACCATCGAACGGGCGAGCACGGCCGACTGGTAGGTGCCGCTGTGCTTGCTGGTCAGCGTGATCACCAACACGGGCGCGTGCGAGTGTGCCGCCTGACGGTACTGCTCGGCGAACCAGGCCGGTGAGGGTTGCGAGGTGGTCGGGATGGTTCCGGTTTCCTGGATCTTTCGGTAGAACAGATCCCGGTCGATGGTGACGAACTCATCGTAGCTCTGCTCGCCGAACTGGATGGCGATCGGTCCGACCGGGATCTTGTAGCGCTGGAGAAGCTCAGGCGGCAAGTTGCACGTGGTGTCGCCGATGATCTTGAGCATGCTTCCTCCCGTGGCGAAGGGCGTGGGAGCCGAGGGCGCAGCGTGCGCACACCAGCCCTGACATTTCGAACCCCGGCACACGCCGGTCGATGCGGTCCTCTATGGAGTGCGCCTGGCGTGAGGTGCCCACCTGCCCGGCGCCCGCTACAATCGACAAGCAGGCGGATACCCCGAGATGGGTGGAGCAGTCGCGCGGCCATCGCCAAAGCTACTTGGGCAGCCGTCCGGTGATGCCCTTCACCCAACGGTGGGCACGGTGGCCGAATCCGGCAGGCTCGGCGAACATCAGAATGCATTCGCCGGCGACGACGGTCATGCCTTTCGACTCGGCCAACTTGATGGCGGCCTGGGATTCGGCACCCTGCTGGAGCCACACACGCCGGATCCCGGCGGCCGCGGCCTCGCCCACCACGCTTTCGGCCTGGCTTGGCGGGACGATGACCAACACCCCGCCTACAGGCGCCTGCAAGGCGGCCAGGCTCGTGACGCAACGGTCACCTTCGAGCATCTCGGCCTGCGGATGCACCGGCACCAGCCGGTAGCCCTTGGCCTTCTGTTCGCGGTAGGCCGTGTTGCCGAACTTCTTGCCGCTCCGCGAAACGCCGACCACCGCCAGCGATCGCTGGTTCACGAAGCCCATGACAGCAGCCTTGGAGGTCATCCGGATCCTCACTTCGCCCGCGCCGGCCGGCACAGGGCCATCCAACTGCGACCGCCGGTGTCAGGAGGCCAGCAACCGATCCAGCGCCGCGCGCGACTGCGCCTCCACCTGCGCATGCAAGCTCCGGCCGTGGGCATCCATGGTGACCACCGCCGGGAAGCCGCGCACCTCGATCACCCACAACGCCTCGGGTACGCCGAATTCGAGCTTGTGTACGCCGAGCACGCGGGTCACTGTCTTGGCGATCAGCGTGGCCGCGCCGCCGATGGCGTGCAGGTAGACGGCCGGGGCCGACTGGCAGGCCGCCAGGGTGCGGGCGCCCATGCCGCCTTTGCCGATCACGGCCCTCACTCCAAAATGCTCAATGACATCCGCCTGGTAAGGTTCCTCCCGTGTGCTGGTGGTGGGACCGGCGGCGACGAAGCGGTACTGCTTCGTATCCAGCCCGGCGACGACGGGGCCGCAGTGGTAGATGGCGCCGCTGGACAGCAGCGGCCGCAACGCCTCGACCGCGGCCAGTTCGTCACCCTGGGGCGCACGCGTCTCGCGGATGAAGGTCTCCACCAGCCACTTGTGCGCCGCGTCGCGGCCGGTGACCATCACACCGTGCAGCGAGACTGGATCGCCGACCTTCAGATCGCGCACGGCGGAATCGCTCAGCGGCAGCGTCAGATCGATCATGGCTCGCTCCGGTCGGCGTAGCGGACAGCGTCTCCGGCGACGATCATCCGCCGCCGGCGGTGGGCCCAGCACATGTAGGACACGGAGACGAAGAAGCTGGCAGGCAGACGGTGCAGGCTGCCGGCCTTGACACCGAGCACCGTCGTACGGCCTCCGAAGCCCATCGGGCCAATGCCCAGCTCGTTGGCGTCCCGCAGCAGCCGCGCCTCCAGTTCCGCCAGCGCCGGATCCGGGTTCGCGTCATCCAGGGGACGCAGCAGCACCTCCTTTGAAGCCAGGTACGACGAGCCGCGATCGCCTCCGACGGCGATGCCCAGCACGCCGGGTGCGCAGCCCTGCCCCTGTGCCTGGTGAACGGCGTCGAGCGCCACGCGCCGCACGCCCTCCATGTCGCGTCCTGCCCCGAGCGCCGCGTGGGGCAGGGAGTACTGGGCGCCGACGTTCTCGCATCCCCCGCCCTTCAGCATCAGGTCGACCGTGAGCGTCTCCCCTTCCACTTCTTCGAAGTGGATCGTCGGGAAGGCGTCGTCGCCCAGGTTGTCGCCGCTGTTCTTGCCGCTCAGGGAGTCGACGGCGTTCGGCCGCAGGTAGGCGCGAGCCGTCGCCTGGGCGACCGCCTTTCGGATCTGCAGGCGCAGCTCACGCGTGCTCCAGCCGGCAGGGTGTCGGACGGTGAAGATCGGCGTGCCGGTGTCCTGGCAGATGGGCGAGGAATCGCGCCGCGCCAGAGCCACGTTCTCGAGGATGCTGTCGAGCGCGTTGCGAGCCGCCGATCCCGGCGCCTCGCCCCGGCGCGCCTGGACCAGAGCCTTCTCCACGTCCGGCGGAAGGTCGGTGGACGTGCGGCGGATCAGCTCGAGGAAGTCATCGGTCAGGTCGCGCATGCAGCCTCCGGCCCCGCCGCTCAGCCGGCATCCTGGCCGCGCCGCCCACCGAGGAAGGCAACGTACTCCTCGTAGTAGTTCACGGCGCGCCAGACATCCGGACGCAGGTGGGCAAACAGCATCGGGTCGGCACGATCATCACCCTCGGGCCACGTGTGGTGCAGGTAGCCCTGGGCCCACATCTCGGGCAGGTAGCGCAGGATCAGCGGCCAGTACTCCTGTTCGCGGTCGACGGGGACGAGCGCCACGACCGGCCCCTCGACGGAGACGTAGCGGTAGGGCGGCATCTCGTCTTGGACACACAGCGAGGCGCGCGGCAGGCCGCGCAGCAGCAGCGTGCGCGGGTCGTCCGGTGTCACAAAGACGCGCACGTCTTCCCCGGGAGTGTAGGCATACCAGGCCGGCAAGCTGAGCGGCGCCTGCGTGTCCTGCGCCAGGCTGAAGATGCCGACGTGCATTCCGGCGAGGAACCCCTGGCGCTCGTCGTGCGTCATGGCTGGCGACAAATCGATCCTCACGCGGCCGTTGTTGATCGTCCTCCGGACCGCGACGCCGATTGTCATCCCGAATCCACTGCAGGCCAAGGGTGCCCGCCGCAAGCTTCGCGCCGGGGGACTCGTGATACACTGCCGCGGCCATGGACCCCAAGTCGCTGGTCATCCTCGAGCTCCCCAAGGTGCTTGAGCGATTGGCGTCCTGCGCGGCCTTTTCGGCCTCCAAGGAACTGGCGCGTGGGCTGGCGCCGACGGCTGACCTGGATGAGGCCCGCCGGCGGCAGGCGGAGACGACCGAAGCGGCCCAGATGCTGTCGGTCAATGCCAGCCTGTCCATCGGCGGCGCCCATGACGTGCGCCCTCAAGTCACCCAGGCTTCGCGCGGCGCCGTGCTGGAACCCATTGAGCTGCTTGACCTCAAGTCGACGTTGATCGCTGCCCGCAGCTTGGTGCGCTTCTTCGAGAGGGCGATCGGCGCGCCGACGCTGGCCGCCGTCGCCGCCGGCCTGCAGCCTCCGCCGGGCGTGATCGACGCCATCTCGCAGACGCTGAACGAACGCGGGGATGTGCTCGACAGCGCCTCGCCCGCCCTGCAGGCGGTCCGGGCCGACCTGCGCCTGGCCCATGACCGGCTGAACACCAAGCTGCAGCGATTGATCACCGACCCCAAGGTCATCCCGATGCTGCAGGAGCCGATCATCACCCAGCGCGACGGCCGGTTTGTCGTCCCGCTGCGCGCCCAGTTCAAGGGCCGCCTGCGCGCCATCGTCCACGACCAATCGGCCTCCGGGTCGACGCTGTTCATCGAGCCGCTGACCGTCGTCGACCTGAACAACCAGGTGCGCGAGCTCCTGCTGGCGGAGCGGGATGAGGTGCGCCGGATCCTGGCCGCCGTTTCTGCCCTCGCCGGCGAGAATGCTGCGGCCATCATCGGGACGGTCGAGGCGCTGGCCCACCTGGACCTGGCCTTCGCCAAGGCGCGCTATGCCGAGATCCTGCACGCCGCCGAGCCGTTGCTGAGTGCGCGCCAGCCGGGCAGGCCGGACCACCCCGGGTCAAACCTGCGCCTGAGGCGCGCCCGCCACCCGCTGCTCGACCCGCACAGCGTGGTTCCCATTGACCTGGTGCTCGACCCCGACACCTTCGTGCTGGTCATCACCGGCCCGAACACCGGCGGCAAGACCGTCAGCTTGAAGACAGCCGGGCTGCTGGCGCTCATGGCCCAGTGCGGTCTGCATGTGCCAGTCGAGTCCGGTTCGGAGCTGACGATCTTTGACTCGATCTATGCCGACATTGGCGATGAGCAGTCGATCGAACAGTCGCTCTCAACCTTCTCGTCGCATATCACGACCATCATCCGGGTGCTGGGGGAGGCGGATGAGGCTTCGCTGGTCGTCCTGGATGAACTGGGGGCTGGCACCGATCCGCAGGAGGGATCGGCCTTGGCGCGCGCCATCCTGGGCACGCTCGTTGACCGGCACATCACGACCCTGGTCGCGACGCACTACTCCGAGCTGAAAGCCTACGCGCAGACCACGCCGGGCGTGCGCAACGCCAGCATGGAGTTCAGCCTTGAGACGCTGCGGCCGACCTACCATCTGACCGTCGGCCTGCCGGGTCGTTCGAACGCGCTGGCCATCGCTGAGCGTCTGGGCCTGAGTCATGAGCTGATCGAACGGGCACGGGAACTGGTGTCCCCGGAGGATTTGCAGGCAGACCAGCTCCTGGACGAGATCCACCGCCAGCGGGATGCCGAGCGCGTGGCGCGTCGGGAGGCCGAAGTTGTCCGCGCTCGCCTGCGCGACGAGGAAGCGCAGCTGGCCACCCGCTTGGAGGCCCTGGAAGACGAACGGCGGCAGGTGCTGGAGAGCGCGCGGCAGCAGGCGCAGGCCGAGCTGGAGATGCTGCGCGACGAGGTCGAGCAACTGCGACGCAGGTTGGCGGCTGCCGCCCAGCCGCTGCAGGTCGTCGAGAAGATCGAAGACGAACTGGACGAGCTCCAGGAGCAGACGGCCGAGCCGGTGGCGCGCGTGCTGCCGGCGCAGCCCCCGCGCGCTCCGCTGCATTTCCATCTGGGGCAGCGGGTCCTCCTGCCCGCACTCCAGACGACTGGAGTCGTGACCGAGCTTGGCGGGGAGCAGGTCGAGGTGCAGATCGGCAGGCTGCGGGTGAGGGCGCGGCTGAGCGAGCTGGCGCTGCCGGGGGAGTCCGCCGACACCGGGTCCGAGGCGCCGCTAAGAACGCGCGCCGCGCCGAGCGCCACACGCCGGGTGGCGACCCCTGAACCCCCGCCCTTCGAGCTGGACCTGCGCGGCATGGTGGTGGACGAGGCGCTGGAGGAGTTGGAGCGGCGGCTGGATGCTGCCAGCTACGCCGGCCTGCCGTTCGTGCGCATCATCCACGGCAAGGGAACGGGCCGGCTGCGCCAGGCGATTCGCGAGGCCCTGCGGTCGAACCTCTACGCCGCCACCTTCCAGTCGGGCAGTGAGACGGAAGGCGGAGACGGCGTGACCGTCGTGCACCTCAAACAGACGTAGGCGGCCTTGCCACAGGGGGCCGCCCTGCAACACGTCCCCTTCCTATAGGTCCTCTGTTGTCGATGGCCGATGCATGGACCGCCGGATCAACGGGGTCGGTCATACCGGTTCGCCACGCCGCTCGCCGAGCATCCAGCGCACGCCGTCTAGGCATCCTTCAGGCGCAGCGCGGCGGCATCCTCCACGAACTTGACCACGCTGGCGTAGTCGAGGTCACCGTACCCCGCCACGTTTGCGGCGGTGTACACCTGGTGGGCGATGGCGCTGGCGAACAGCGGGGTCTTGAGCTCGTGCGCCGCTTGCATGATCAAGTCGAAGTCCTTCTGCATGTACTTGAGCGCGAAGGCGGGCTCGAACTGCCTCTCGATCATCATCCGGCCCTTGTTCTTCAAGTGGGGCGAGCTGACGGCCGTCTCCCCCAGGATCTCGAGCATCTGGCGCGGGTCGAGCCCCGCCTGGCGCCCCAGCGTGAGCGTCTCGGCCACGGTCAGCACGGTCATGCCGATCATCAGGTTGATGACCATCTTCATGGCGCTGCCGGCGCCGTTGGGGCCGAGGTGGTGGACCTTTGCGCTGATCGCCCGCAGCACAGGCATCACCGCCTCGAGCGACGCTGCATCGCCGCCGACCATCAACTGCATCGTGGCGTCTCGCGCCGGGCCAACGGAGCCATTGACGGTGGCGTCGAGGAAAGCCACGCCCTTCTCGCGCGCCGCAGCCGCCATGGTCTTCGTCGCCACGATGCCTACGGTGCTCAGGTCGATGAGCGTCAGCCCCGGATGCGCCCCCTCGAGCACGCCCTCGGGGCCCAGAACCGCGTGCAGCTCTTCCGCCACCTGCCCGATCATGGTGAAGATGACGTCCGACTTGCGGGCAGCGTCCACGCAGCTGGACGCCACAGGCACGCCCAGCGCGGCGAAAGGATCTGTCTGTGCAGGGAAGCGGTCATACACGGTCAGCGGGAAGCCAGCCTTCAGGATGTTGTGTGAGATCGGCGTGCCCATGGCACCGATGCCGATGAAGCCGACTCGAAGCGTCTTCTCCGACATGCAGTCCTCCGGTGCAGATTAGATTCGGAGGCGCGCGGGGGGATCGATCATGGCCCGCGGGCTTCCCTTGTTCGTCCTGGCCGAAGAGCGTTCCATTGGTGCACTCTTCGGCCGCATAGCCCAGGCCCCAACCAGCCTGCGTCCGCACGTGGACCCGACGGGGGCGTCCGGCCTGGGATTCTACGCCCAACGCCTGCAGACGGGTTCCGTCGAATGCCTTTGGATGGACCTCGCGAGGTTGTCAGCCCTTGCGCGGCTGCAAGGGCGACGCAGCCCGGACGTGCGCCGAGGGCGGTGCATCGAGGCGCCTGCCCGGCGGCAGTGTCCGGCTGCGCTCGGCTTGGCCTGACCCCCGAAGATCCGCGCCTTCCTCGCGGAGCCGGTCCGGCGAAGGGTTGCTCTCCACCCCCGAAGCCTCATTTCTTTGTCGTCGGGGAATTCCAGGTCGCCAGCTCGGTGGGACGCCCAGGTTGTTTTTCCGGGCATCCGCCCGTCAGCCCTCGTGGTGCGCAGGCACTTGCGCTCCATTGGAGGGCGCACGCCGGCTGCGAGAGGCGGCCCTCCAGGCGGGAAAAGACGTGAGGGCGGTGAGCAACGCGCACAGGGTCAGGCCGATGGCCAGGGATTCGGATGAAAGACCCGAGCGCCAGCGACCTTCGGCGAGCATCTCCACCCCGTGCTTGGTGACATCAGCCAGCGCGATCAGCGATCCGGCAATCGCCAGGCCGAGGTATCCGGTGGGCGATTGATGGCAGGCGGCGACTGTGAGGCCGATCACGGCCACCATGTAGGCCAGGGCCAGCACTTCGGTGACCGGGACGGTGAGATGGAACTCGAAAGGGGCACCCCAGACAAACTCATCGATCAGGTGGACGGCGGAGAAGGCCGAGAAACCTGCAGCGCTGAGAACGGCAGGCCAGTGCCATCTGGAAGGAGACACAGTCTGTAGACCCTCCTTGATGCAAGTCCCAGGCGCACCCGGCCGGCGGGTTGTGGGAGGCGCCGGCGGTTCTCCAGGGCTCAAGCGTTGCTGCGCGGCTGCCATTCGGATCTGCCGCGATGACCCGGAGCCTTCACTCCGTCTTCAGCTCACCCCGGGGAAGGTAGGCCTCCAGCTGGGCAAGGTTCGCCCCCAGGCGTTCGCGATTGTGCAGCCACAGCCGGGTGAGCGGGATCTCGCGTTCGTCATGCAGCTGCATCCGCAGCGCGAACACGGGATCACCGTCGATGTCCTTGCCTTGTACAAGGTAGGCCTTTCGGATATCCCTCAGGTCAAACCGCTCCTGTTCCCGGCGGAAGAGGCCTCGGCGCGTCACGCTGAGGCTCCGTTCATGGGCGTTGATGACGACCCGGGATCGGGGTGAACGATAGATTACGAACACCCCAACTGCGGCTCCAAGCAAACCCAGGCCAATCCCAAGCACCTGTTGCCACAGCGGAGACCCATCGCCTCGGCTTGCGCTAACCGCGGCAACGGCGGCGCCCCCGATGGTCAAGAAGAAACCCCCGAAGAGCCAGAAGCAGCCGGGCGAGTCGGTCAGCGTCAGCAACTCGGGTTTGGATGTAGACCTCATCTTGGGCTCCAATCTTGGGAAGACTACCCCTCGGCGGTTTGGCGTGGAGGCCGTCAGGGCGCCGAGCCGCGACTTTCGTGAGAAGCGGCCTAGGGCTCCTGCTCAATCTCGGGGGGACGAGCATCGCCGACGGTCAGGCCGGCCTGGTCCGCCGACGAGCCAGACGAGATCCCCGGGTTTGTGTGAGGCGTCCTGTGCATCGCTAGACGCCTGATCACTCCATCACACTTGACGGCGGCCTTGAGACGCGGGCGTTCTTCCTGCAGCCTGCGACGCCAGCGCCTCATGGATCTTCTGCCCGAACAACCTTGAGGCTTTGGGGGCATTGGCCGTGACAACATTCCCGGAGACGACAACCCCCGGTCCCATGTACTCTGCTCCCCCGGCCTCAATTGTCTTGGCCTCCGTTCCCGTGACCGTGGCCTTCTTCCCCTTGAGAACTCCGGCGTTCGCCAGGATCACCGGTGCAAGACAGATGGCGGCGACCACCTTCCGCCTCTTGTGCATGGCTCTCGCCAATGCCTGGGCGGCCGGGTCGTCGAAGTAGACCTTCGAGCCCCCTCCGCCGACGAAGACCACAGCGTCATACGCCTCGGGGTCAACGTCGGCCAGCAGCTCCGTCGCCCGGGCCGTGCCCCCGCGTGAGCCGGGACAATCGCCCTTCCGGGTGCTGGCGATCACCGTCAGGTGTCCGGCCCGAACCAGTTCCTCTCGGGTAACGAAGAGCTCCTCGTCCCGGAAACGCTCGGGAGCGATGATGAGGACGATCTTGCCCATGGACAACTCCTCACCCTGTGGCTGAGCGCGGCGATCCGCAACGCCGTGGGCGCCTGACGGCCTCGACCCACGGCCCCCGCATGCGGGCCGGGAGACAGATCTCAACTCTACCCTCGGCCCGCTCGCAGGACAACCAGCTGGCGGCCATCCCGCCCGGTTGGCCGAAGGGCAGGACCCCTCTTGAGATAGACCCTGAGGTGCTCGGCCGAGGCGTGCAACACTCAGGCCTGTGTGTCGATCCTGAAGACGACGAACCGATCCGCAATGGCAGTCATCTGCTCGAGTGCGAGGTTAGGCCCCAGGCCAAAGAAGTGGCGGGCAGATTGGGCGCCCGAGTGGGTGAACGCCCGCTTCTGGACATAGGCCAGCAGGACCGGGGGTCTCTCCTCCCCACTGACCTCGACCAGCCGCACCGGGGTCCAGCGCCCAGACACGACCACGGCACTCCCGGCGGCCGCCGCACGTTGCGCAGCCACGCTGAGTGCCCGGCACGGGACACGAAGTAGGACTTCCCGCCCCAATCCGTTCGTGAGTGCGATGTCCTGATCGTGTTGCCTGTCTTGCGTCCAGGCACCTCGAGGGTGACGGTTCGGGTGGTGAGCCCGAGCCTGGTATACCAGGGGATGGCCTTGTAACGGATCCAAGATAGGAGATCCATGCTGGGGCGCTCCAGACTTGGGGCTACCCGATCGGAGAATTGTTGCGGCTACTCTGCAGGCGATGCATGCGGCGGGGTATCTATACGATCCAGACTCGTATCATCCCATGAAGCAGGATCACCTAACGACTCGAGATGCGTGAACACCGTAGCACTCGGCAAGGCGTGGCGGATGTCGGCTTCTATCACTTCCAACAGCCGATGACCGCGCTGGACCGTCCATGAACCGGGAACGAGCAGATGGAACGATACGAACTGCCGCGCTCCTGATTGGCGTGTGCGAAGAGCGTGGTACTGAATGCCGTTCTGGATATGTGGTGCCAATGCTTCTTGCAGCTTGCTCAGATCGTCCATGGGCACAGCCGTGTCCATAAGCCCCAAGAGGGACTTGCGCACAATGCCGGTCCCGGACCAAACGATGTTGGCCGCCACCAGGCAAGCGACAATGGGATCGAGGCGTTCCAACCCGGTGAGTGCCACCGCGCCGACCCCAGCCAACACGCCAGCCGATGTCCAGACATCCGTCATCAAATGACGCGCATTGGCTTCAAGCGTAATCGAGTGATGTTGCTTGCTGGCCCCGAGCAGGACTTGCGCGACCAGCAGGTTGACGAGCGAGGCCGCAACCGAAACCCCCAATCCAAGCCCAACTTGCTCAAGTGGGCTTGGGGTAATCAGCCGAGGAATGGCCGTCGCAAGAATCGCCACGGCGGCCAGCATAATCAAAGTCCCTTCGACGCCGCTTGAGAAGTACTCGGCCTTGCCGTGCCCGAAGGCATGGTCCTCATCGGCTGGGCGAGCGGCTATGGTCAGCATCGCCAGTGCCATGAGTGCGCCGACAAGGTTGACGAAGGACTCCAGCGCATCGGAAAGCAGACCGACCGAACCTGTTAGCAGGTACGCGATGGCCTTCAGCACAATGGTCAGAATCGCCGCGGCAATCGAAAGCCAGGCGAAGCGCGTAAGGGATAGGCGGTTTGGGGTATCGGATGTCATGGCGCAGCTTGACATGATAACAGACACGGGCCGACAATGGATTGGGCATCCCGCCTTGCCGGATTTGCCTTCGTCTCCCGACTGAGGTTCACTTGTAGCGTGTGCGACGCCGGGCGAGACCGGCAGATCCCCCCCTTGAGGGCGCCATCCATGCGTGAAGCAAGCCTGACGACCGAGGGTGCCCGATGATGCAGTGTATGACGCGCGCTGGCCGCCGCCGCCCTCGTATTCCTTCCTTGCCAGTCACGCTGATCGCATGACCGCCTCGCACTCCGCCCACCGGTGCTTCGGGACTGGTGACCCGCTCATGGAGGCCTACCACGATCTCGAGTGGGGCCTGCCGGTGCACGACAGTCGGGCCCTGTTCGAGAAGCTCGTGCTCGACTCGTTCCAGGCCGGGCTCTCGTGGCGCACGATCCTGCACAAGCGCGAGGCCTTCCGCTGCGCCTTCCACGACTTCGATCCCGAACGCATCGCCCGCTACTCGGCCCGCGACCGCACCCGACTGCTGGCGAACGCCGGCATCGTGCGCAACCGGCTCAAGATCGACGCCGCCATCGGCAACGCCCGGGCCTACCTCCGTCTGGAGCACGAACTGGGTTCATTCGCTGAATACCTGTGGGACTTCACCGGCGGAAGAACGCTGCGCCCGCGGGCCGCTCGCGCCTGGCGCCAGGTGCCCACACACTCGCCCGAGTCCGATGCCATGTCGAAAGATCTCCAAGCACGCGGCTTTCGCTTCGTCGGCCCGACCATCTGCTACGCCTTCATGCAGACCGTCGGCATGGTCGATGATCACCTGGTGGGCTGCTTCCGCTACCAGCGGCGGCGCTGAGGACACCGGCATGCAGGCCGCGGACTCCTATGCGCGCTTCGGATCACTGCTTGCCTTGCAGCCCGAGGATCGGCATGAGGGGCTTTGCTCCCTGGACGTCGCCACGCTGGCTGAGTACTCTGGCTGGCTGCGGGCCATCCCGCACGATGCCGCTTGATCTGCCAGCAGCGACGAACGCCCCATCGCCCTGGTCGGCGGACGCATCGCCGCGTGGGACCGCTTTCTACTCCAAGGCCTGCGGCGAGATGTTCAGCGGCGCGTCCTGGCCCGGTTTCATGGACCTGCAGGGCTGTCTGGATGAGGATGGACAGCGCCGAGACTTTGAATCGATCAATGCCTTCAACGCCTTCCACGCCGATCTACACCGTGACCGGCCGTGGGACCATATCCGTTCGGATGCGCTCGAGCGCGCCGCCGCGGCCCACGCCATCTACGCGCAGCCAGGCCTGCTGATGCCCGAGGGTCTGGAGCGGACGCGCCCGACCGAATGGGGTCTCCCCGGAGGCACCCGGCTGCGCGCCCCGGTCGGGTGGCTGATCTGGATGCTCATCATGGAGCACGAAGCCGTCGAGCATGCCGCCGACCTGGCTCGCGTAGCAGCGGTGTGACGCTCCTCGCCAACCCTTGGCCTCTTGTGGAGTAGCCAATGCTGTGGCGTCTGTTCCTGATCTTCAGCCGGGTCGCCCTTTTCTCGTGGGGCGGGGGCCGGCATCGCTGGCGTTGATGCAGCGCGAAGCTACGGCGGCCGGCTGGGTCTCGCCGGCGGAGTTTGCGGATGCGGTCGCTATCGGCAACGCCCTTCCGGGGCCGATCGCCCCGCAGGTCTCGGCTTACATCGGCTACAAGATGGCCGGCACCTGGGGCGCCGTATCCGCCGTCGCCGGGACCGTTCTGCCGACCACGCTGCTGATGCTCCTGATGGTGGTCTACTTCTTCGGCTTCAAGGACAGCCCGAGGATCCAGGCGATGCTGCGCGCCATCCGCCCGGTCGTCATCGGCCTGCTGCTGTGGACCGCGTACGACATGGCTCGCGTTGTCTTCGCCGCCGAGAAGCTAGGCTGGAAGGACGTCCTCCTGGCCGGATGGGACAAGCTGCTCTTGGCCGTGGCGGCGCTGGCGCTGCTGACCTTCACGCGCATTAACCCGGCGCTGGTCATCCTGGGTGCCGGCCTGTTTGGTCTGGTGCTCTACCGCTGAGCGACGGCAGCACCTGGTGGCTGTTGGGGGGAAACCGGTTTCCACGCCGGGCGATCGAGGAGGGTTCGGCCTTTCACTGTCGATGCTCGGCGCGAGGGTTTGCCCGGAGGTCTGCGCCAGGCTTTTAGCCCCCTCGCCCCTGCGGCGTAGCGCTTCGCCGCCGCCCCGCAGGGGCTCCTGGGACGGCCGTCCGTATCGGGCGCCGCGCCCCTGGACGGTCCGTGTTCCGCTTCGATCAGTGCCGCGGATCCCGGCGGTTCTCGGTTCGGGCGCGCACGCCCTCGCGCCGGTCCACCCGGTCTTCGGCACGGTCACGCACGTCCTCGCGCGGCTCGAAGACGTCCTCCAGATCCACCTGATCGTCGCGCTGGTCTTCGCGGGTGTTGAGCCGGTCCTCGTGACGGTCGCGCACGTTCTCAGCGCGATCCCGCGTGTTTTCCAGCCGATCCCAGGCCTCCGGGTGTGACTGCAAGTGCGCGAGCACCCGCGTCGCCCAATCCGCCGGGAGGTCATCCAAGGCCCGTAGTTCTTCCTGATGCTGGATCAGGCAGGTCTTAAACGCTTCCGCCTCGCGGCCGGATTGCTCGAGGCACGTGCTGAGCGGCCCGTCCCCTTGTGCTTGTGCCGGGACTGCCGCCAGCAAGGGCAGGGCGAAGGACATCGCCAGGAAGGACCGCTTCAAGCTCAGGATGATCGACATGGTAGCCTCCTCTTTCGCCCCCATCCTGCTGCGGCGAGGTAGCTCTCTCGGCTGCATGCAAACAGGATGGAATAAAGGTTGGCGAATCGAAGGGGACCGTGGCCGCGCTCCGGCAAGGCCGCTCGTGAGGCAGCGCAGAGGCGATGGCGCCTGCCCTTCGGGAAGCAGGGAGGGGTAGCCTGAGGGGCTAGAAGGGCTCGGTCGGCGCGCCGAGCGTCTCGATCAGGAAGGCGTATGCCTGGGCGTCCTCGCGCAGGCTGTCGAACCGGCCGGAGGCGCCGGAGTGACCGGCGGCCATACTGGTCAGCAGGATCACGCGGCTGGCGTTGGTCTTCGATGCCCGCAGGCGGGCAATCCACTTGGCGACGTCCCAATAGGGCACCTGCAGGTCGTTCATCGCCGCCCGTGCGAACACGTGCGGATACGGTTGCGGGTGGATGTTGTCGTAGGGCGAATAGGAGAGCATGTACTCGAACTCGGCCGGATCGTCCGGGTGTCCCCACTCCTCGTACTCGTTGGCCACCAGCGGCAGGTCCGGCATAAGTGCGGTCGTGATGACGTTGGCGAAAGGCATCAGCGCCACGACGGCGCCGAACAGGTCGGGGCGCAGGTTGATCGCGGCGGTGATCAGCACACCCCCGGCGCTTCCGCTCTGGATGGCCAGCCGTTCAGGCGATGTGTATCCCAGCCGGATCAGCTCCTCGGCACAGGCGATGAAATCGGTGAAGGTGTTCTTCTTGTGCATCAGCCGGCCCTGTTCGTACCAGTCCCGGCCCAGAGCGTTGCTGCCGCGCACGTTGGCGATGGCGTAGACGAAGCCGCGATCGAGGAGCGACAGCAGCCGCTCATTGAACCCGGCATCGATGCAGCGCCCGTAGGCACCGTAGCCTTCGAGGAGCAGCGGGTGGGTGCCGTCGAGCGCCAGCTCGCGGCGGTGGACGAGCGCCATCGGCACCCGCGCGCCATCCGGCGCCGGCGCCTCCAGGCGGCGAGCCACGTAGTGCGACGGGTCGAATCCCGACGGGATCGTCTGGCGCTTGGCTGCCAGCCATTGGCCACGCGCCACGCTGTAGTCGATGGTCGACTCCGGGGTCACGAACGAGCTGTACTGGAAGCGGAGCTTGTCCGTGGAGTACTCGGGGTTAACGTTCTCCCGGAAGGTGTCCGTACGGAACATGTAGGCCGGATCGGGGAAGGCGATGTAGCGAACGTTCGACCGCCCGTCCGGATCCGAAAGGCGGATGTGCTTCAGCCCACCGCCCCGCTCGTAGACCACCAGGTGGTCGCGGAACGCGCTGACGTCATCAATCAACCGGTCGTCG
>Ga0315274_10004173_pt1 | contig 21306 bp, 22 predicted proteins | sample YL17G02_20_MG_FD_203700 | JGI IMG/M metagenome (GOLD analysis project Ga0315274, IMG submission 203700) | Sediment microbial communities from Yellowstone Lake, YNP, Wyoming, USA - YL17G02_20 | ecosystem: Environmental > Aquatic > Freshwater > Lake > Sediment | place: USA: Wyoming | collected...
TGTGGATCATCGTCGGATGGTTCACGGGGCACGGGTTTATGGTGACGGTGAATTAGGAGGTCGGTGTGAACCTCGATAGCCTGAAATGGGATGACAAGGGCCTGATCAGCGCCATCTTCCAGGACGATGAGACCGGGGATGTGCTGATGCTCGCCTATATGAACCGCGAGGCATTGGAGCGGACGCTGGAGACAGGGAAGGTTCACGTGTACCGCCGGTCGCGCGGCAAGGTGATGATGAAGGGCGAGACCTCCGGCAACTACCAGATCGTGAAAGAGGTGTGGGTGGATTGCGACGCGGATGCTATCCTGGTGAGGATCGACCAGGTCGGCGGCGCCGCCTGTCACGAGGGGTACCGGTCGTGCTTCCATCGCAAGCTGGTCGACGGCGAGCTCCAGCTCGTCGGCGAGCGCGTCTTCGATCCAAAGGAGGTGTACGGCCGATGACTACCCATCTTCGCCAAGGCCCCGAGGGGCAAGCGCGACATCCGTGCATCGCGATTGACGGGCCGGTCGGAGCCGGCAAGAGCACGATCGCGAAGCTGGTGGCGCGGGAGCTGGGCTACACCTACGTCGACTCGGGTGCGATGTACCGGGCGCTTGCGTGGGCTGCGCAGACCCAGGGGATCCCACCCCACGAGCAGGCTCAGGTCGCTGAGTTCGTGCGCAACACGACGATCGAACTGCGGCCTCGGCCCGATGGTGTGAACGAGGTGGTGGTCAACGGCCGCGATGTCACCCGCGAGATCAGAATGCCCGAGATCGGCCAGCTCGCCTCCAGGCTCTCCGCGATGACACCCGTCAGGCGGCGAATGGTCACGTTGCAGCAGCAGATGGCGAGGGCTGGCGGCGTGGTGATGGAGGGGCGTGACATCCAGACGGTGGTGCTCCCCGATGCAGAGGTGAAGATCTTCCTCACCGCGCCGGCGGAAGAGCGGGCGCGGCGCCGGTGGCTGGAGCTGCGCGGGCGCGGGGTGGAGGCGGACCTGAACCAGGTGCTTGCTGAGGTGCAGGCGCGCGACGAGCGTGACTCCACCAGAGCCGATTCGCCGCTCCAGCCGGCCCCCGACGCGGTTCACGTCGATGCGGGCGGGCGGACTATCGAGCAGGTCGTCGCACGCGTACTCGCGATCGTCAGGGAGGCGTGCCCGAACGCGTGAGCGGCTTGCAGACTCCTGTCGCGCTTGCACTTCGGCCGGGGCACAGCACCGGCGAAGCTCTTCCGGTCGGGGATGCCGTGAGTGCAGGCGCTACCGCGCCTGCACTGTAGCGTGCAGCCTCGCCTCGATGCTGCCTTCCTGGGTCTGCGCGCCTGCCCCAACCGAGACACGGGTGAGAAACGAGAAGTCGTAATCTCCGCGGATCAGACGCCCCGCCCCGAGGTTGAGGAACTCCGTCGATGTGGCTGTGAGCCTGAGATCGGGGACAGCCACCGTCATCTGGGTTCCCTGGCCCCCCCCAGGCGACAGGTTCATCGGGTTCGAGCGGAACCGGGACTCTCCGTAGCCGCTGATGCGAGCCATCTGGATTCCGCCGTCGTTGGTCACTGCGTCGAGCGTGCGGGAGTTGGTGACCGTCACCGGCATGGTCGGGCCGAGGGGGGTGATCTGCCCAGTCTTCCGCCACGTCTCGCCGACCTTCACCGGGGTGTCGGGGAAGAGTGAATCTCCCAGGTCCTTCATCTGCGGCGCGCCCAGGCCTGGCGCCATCTGCTGCATCTTGGCGACGCCGGGCACCTGCGGCACGATGACGTCGAGGAGGCGACCGTTCGTCGCGATGATGAACTCAAGGGGGACGCTGAGCACCGGCAGCTGGCTCATATCGGCGTCAGGAGGCGACTGCTCGCGACCGTTCGAGAACCAGCGCACCTTGCCGTTCTCGAAGCTGAACCTGCCGCGGTCCTGCCCCACATTCACCTGAAGGTCGACCCGCGGGATGCGGAGTTGAACGCGCGCGCTGCCGTCTGGCCTGACCTCTGTGACCGTCATGCTGGCCCGGAAGCTCCCCTGAATGCCCGCGGGTGAGAGCTGCCCGTCGGGGGCTCTCAGCCCGCCTGAACCGGAGAGGGTTACCTCGTATACCACCACATCGCCGACGGCGTACTTGAACGCCAGCGGAACGGCCTCCTGGGCTGCAGCGACGCCTGCCGCGAGGCACAGCAGAGCAACTGCGGCGACGAGAGAGTGCGCAAAACGTGACATGGCGCGGCCTCCTGCGGGCACACGAGTGGGCCGTCTCGGCCTCATGTTGGTCTATACCATATTGGGCGGCGTGGTCATTGCAGGCAAGCAGGTGGCGCTGCGGAGAGAGACTGAACAAGCGCGTCGGCGAGGGCTGCGACGCAGCCGCGGGCGCGTGGTATAATGCTCGCGGTGGGGACGAAGCGAAGCGAGTATCCACAGCAGTGAGGGGGTAGGGCAATGGGGACCGTGCGGTCGGTGTTGGTGGTGGACGATCATCTCGCGACGGTGCAGTTGGTGAAGTCGGCGCTCGAGGGGCTGGGGATGGAGGTGGAGGCGGCAGAGAACGGAGCGGAGTGTCTGCTGGCCATCAGCAGGAAGCGGCCGGAGCTGATCATCCTGGACGTGAACATGCCGGTGATGGACGGGTTCCAGACACTGCAGGTGCTCCAGCAGTCGGCTGACATGAAGGACATCCCGGTGATCATGCTGACCGCGAGGTCGGACGACGCCGATGTTGCGTACGGCTGGCGATGGGGGGTCAGCTCCTACTTGACGAAGCCATTCTCTGTCGAGCACCTCGTGGCGCTGGTGCGGCGGGTGCTGGAAGGAGCGGCGCCGGTCGGCGCAGAACAGAAGACGCAGGTCTGATCATCTGATCCGGGACCAGTGAGCGCCGCGCCAGGAAATGCGGCGGAAGCTGGAGCGTTCCGCGTAGCTTGCCGACGAGGAGGTGGTTCGGCATGCAGATGATGAACTGCCCGCACTGCGGGACGGCGAACTCCGTCAAGCGTGATTACTGCTACCAGTGCAGCGGCGATCTGCGCGGGCAGCCAAGCAAAGCGGCGGAGCTCGACTACATGCCGAAGTGCGGGGACTGCCGGCATGCGGGGATCTTCCCTCCTGCCGGGCAGCGGATCGGCCCCGAGCAGGTGTGGTGCGGCCAGAAGGATATCGCTATGGCATCCACCCAGATGGCGGGAGACTGCTACGAGGAGGCGTTTGGCTGGAAGCGGGAGGACATTCTAGACTGAGCCGCCGCCCGCTCGCCCTCTTCCTCCTGCTGCTCCTCGCGCTGGCCGCGCGCCCATCTCCCGCCGCGGCTCCGGTGTCCTATTCCCGCCGCGCTGTCGCCGGCGCGGACCTGCATGTCATCGACGTCGACCTCAACGATCGCCGCGTGGTTGTGTCGCCGGCGATCGCGGCGGGCGGCATCGGTCGAGCCGAGCAGTTTGGCAGCTTCGTGCGCCGCCTTCAACCAGCGGCGGCGATCAACGGCACGTTCTTCAGCAAGCGATCGCTGCGGCCGGTCGCCGATATCGTCGTGAACGGCAAGCTCGCTCACTTCGGGGGTATGGGCACGGCGCTGGCCTTCACCGCCGACGGCGTCGACTTCATCCGACTGCCGAAGAGCCGGCGTGTGGATTGGTCGGAGTATCGAGGAGCTCTCGCCGGCGGGCCGCTGCTGGTGTGGGAGGGGTTCGCCAAACCACTCCCTGGTGGCGAAGGGTTTGGCGATCCGCACGTGTTCGCGCGGGCAGCGCCGCGGACGGCGCTCGGCATCACGAGATGGAATCACCTACTGCTCGTGACAACGGCGAAAGGCTGCTCGCTCGGCAAGCTGGCGAAGGCGCTGCGGGCGATGGGCGCGATCTACGCGTTCAACCTCGACGGCGGCTCGTCGGCGGCGATGTGGTACCGCGGCTCGATGATCGCGGGAGCCCGTCGGCCGCTCACGAATGTGCTCTGCGTCTACGTGAAGCCGGAGCCGGTCTCGACTGCCAGGCTGAGGCCGCCACAGGGCCTCGACTGGCGGGCCGGGCACACCGCCAGGCCTGGTATCGGGTTCAGGGCCGGCGAGATACGCGTCTGGGTGACGCTGCCGCGGAAGTGGGCAGGCGGGCAGTCACTTCTCGTTCGCGCCGACAGGCCGCTCCCCCAGGGGTGGACGGTCTCGGTGAAGCTGGACGGCGAACCGATTGGTGTGGCCGGCGCGCTGCCGGCCGAGATCTCCCTCGACCTCTCGGCGCTCAACGGGCCGAAGCACCAACTCTGGGTCGGAGTGCTGGATGATCGGGGGCAGACCGTCGGTCGAGTCGACAGGTTCTTCAAGCCGGGGACGCGAGGACGGGAGAGCTGGTAGCGGTCGGAACGACATAGCGCCGACGAACGCGGATCGGCGCAGATGAGCGCGGATGAAGTACTGCATCATCACCTTCGGCTGTCAGATGAATGAGGCCGATTCGGACCTCATGGCCTCACTGCTCGGCCGAGCCGGATGGCAGGCGTGCGAGGCCTACGAAGAGGCCGATCTCGTTGTGCTGAACACGTGCTCGGTGCGAGAGCGGCCCGAGCACAAGGTCTTCAGCCTGCTGGGGGAGATGCGGCCGTGGAAGCAGTCGCACCCGGGCGCGGTGCTCGCGGTGAGTGGGTGCATGGCCCAGCGAGCGGCACAGGAGATCGTGCGCCGCGCGCCTCATGTCGACATCGTGATGGGGACAGGCGCCTTTCACCGCGTCGAGGAGTACTTTGAACGGGCGCGAGAGGGTCGGCGGCCGGTGGTCGCGCTCGACATGGATGAGGACCCGTCCGCTGCTCGCGCGAGACAGCCCTATGTAGGGGCACAGCATGCTGTGCCCCTACGGGCCTTCGTGCCGGTCATCCGGGGGTGCAGCAACTTCTGCTCTTACTGCATCGTGCCATATGTGCGCGGGCCGGAGGCGAGCAGGTCGCCGAGCGAGATCCGCCGAGAGGTCGAGTCACTCGTCGCGCGCGGCACGCGAGAGGTCACGCTGCTGGGACAGAACGTGCTCGCGTACGGACGAGACCTGGCGCGGGTACCGCAGGCTTCAGCCTGCACGTTCCCGCAGCTCTTGCTCGACCTGAGCCGGATCGAAGGCCTGTGGCGCATCCGCTTCACAACCTGTCACCCGCGCGATGTTGACCCGGGTGTCATCTCCGCGATGGCCGAGATCGACAAGGTGTGCGAGCATATCCATCTTCCGATTCAGGCGGGAACCGATCGGCTCCTTCGGGAGATGAACCGCGGGTATACGGCGGACCGCTACCTCGAAGTTGTCGGTGAACTGAGGGCGCGAGTGCCCGGCATCGCGATCACGACCGACATCATGGTCGGCTTCCCTGGTGAGAGCGAAGATGATTTCGAGAAGAGCCTGCGGCTCTATGAGAAGATCAGGTTCGACGGCGCGTTCATGTTCGCGTATTCGCCACGCCCGGGCACGAAAGCGGCTGCGCTCGACAACCAGCTTCCGCGCAGCGTCCGACTCGAGCGGCTCGCTCGTGTGATCGAGATGCAGAACCGCATCACCATCGAGAAGAATGAAGCGGCGGTAGGGGAGGAGGTCGAGCTCCTCGTCGACGGGCCGGCGGCCCGCGGCGAGGGGCTGCTCGCCGGCCGCGCCCGAAACAACAAGCAGGTCATCTTCCCCGCCTTGGGCTCAGGCTTCGTGAAGCCTGCGGCCGGGTTCACGAACCCCGCTCCCAGCCCATCGCTCCCTGGCTCCCTCGTCACCGTCCGCCTCACAGAAGCGCATTTGTGGGGGTTTTCAGGGGAGCTGGACGCAGGCGAGCTGCCAGAGGCGAGCAAGCCTGCGCCGCTGTTCTGACCAAAGGTGTGAGGCCGCACCCGCCTTCTGTCCGTGCTTGATTTGCAAACATATGTGTGATACTATCGGCGGGACAGCTTCGTGTTTGACATACTATATGTAGTATGGTATAACCCGTCGCTGCCACTACATAGGGGTGTTCGGGCATGAAATGCCCATTTTGCACTCATTCTGATAGCCGGGTGTTGGACTCGCGCACGAGCGATGATCAGAGTATGATCCGCCGGCGGCGCGAGTGCTCGGACTGCGGCCGGCGTTTCACGACGTATGAGCGCGCGACCGAGCTGCAGTTGTTCGTGGTGAAGAAGGATGGACGGCGGGAGCCGTTCGATCGCGAGAAGATCGTCGCGGGCATGACGAAGGCGTGCGAGAAGCGCTCGATCGGCCGCGAGGTGATAGAGGAGACGGCCGATCGCATCGCTCGACAGGCGCGCGATCAGCTCTCGGACGAGGTATCGACGAGCCAGATCGGGGCCTGGGTGATGGAGGCCCTGCGGGGCATCGATGACGTGGCCTATGTTCGATTCGCCTCCGTCTACAAGGAGTTTCGCGACACGGATTCGTTTGTGAAGGAGATACAATCGTTAGCCGGAAACTCCCCCGCGCCCCGCCACCGAACGGCGATCTCACCGCAGAGGCGGAGAGACCGCAAAGCGGATGCGAAGAAGATCTGGCCGCCTTCGGCGGGCACGGCAGACGGCGTTGGCGGGAGAGGACCCCAGAGCAGTCCGGACCAGGCGGAGCTTTTCGGCGCCACGCCAATCATCAAAAGCCGCGAGGAGCAATCATAGTGTCGAGCTTGCCACACGATCTGCCGCTGCCCAAGTTCTCCGAGAATGCGCTGACGGTTCTGCGAAAGCGGTACTTACAGAAGAACGAGGATGGGCTTCCGGTCGAGGAGCCCTGGGAGATGTTCTGGCGCGTGGCGCGGGATGTGGCGCGCGCCGCCCGCCGCTACGACCCTGCGGCGGATGTGGAGGCGGAGGCGCGGCTGTTCTACCGCCTCATGGCCCACCTGGAGTTCCTGCCGAACTCGCCGACGCTGATGAACGCGGGGCGCGATCTCCAGCAGCTCTCCGCCTGTTTCGTCCTCCCCGTGAACGACTCGATGGAGTCGATCTTCGAGACGATCAAGGACACCGCGCTGATCCATCAATCGGGTGGGGGCACGGGATTCTCGTTCTCGCGGTTGCGGCCCAAGGGAGACATCGTCCGCACCACCGGCGGCATCGCCTCGGGGCCTGTCTCATTCATGAAGGTCTTCAACGCGGCGACGGAGGCGGTCAAGCAGGGCGGCACCCGACGGGGCGCGAATATGGCGATCCTGCGGGTCGACCACCCGGACATCGTGGAGTTCATCACCGCCAAGCGCGATACGACGGTGCTGACGAACTTCAACATCTCGGTCGGGCTCACCGAGCAGTTCATGCCGGCCGTGAGGGACGATGAGGAGTACGATCTGATCAACCCGCGCACCAAGAAGGTCGTTCAGCGCCGCCGGGCGCGCGAGATCTTCGACATGATCGTCGAGGGGGCGTGGGCGACGGGCGAGCCGGGGATCGTGTTCCTCGACCGGCTGAACGCGGCCAACCCCACCCCTGAGCTTGGCGACATCGAGTCCACGAACCCGTGCGGCGAGCAGCCGCTGCTGCCATACGAGCCGTGCAACCTGGGATCCCTCAACCTCGTGCACTTCGTGAAGCAGGGGGACCGGCCCGAGATCGACTTCGAACGGCTGGGCGAGGCGGTGAGGGCCGCGATACGTTTCCTCGACGATGTCATCGACGTGAATGAGTACCCGCTCGACAAGATCCGCGAGATGGCCCACGGCAACCGGAAGATCGGGCTCGGTGTGATGGGCTTCGCCGACATGCTGATTCTGCTCGGGGCGCCATACAACTCGGAGGCGGGACTCGAAATCGGCGGCCGCGTCATGAGGTTCATCCACGAGCGCGGCTGGGCCGCATCGACGGAGATTGCGCGGGAGCGCGGGGTCTTCCCGAACTTCGAGCGCAGCATTTTCGCGAAGACGGGGCCGAGGCTGCGGAACGCGACGGTGACGACCATCGCGCCGACAGGGACGCTGTCGATCATCGCCGGCTGCTCGTCGGGGATCGAGCCGCTCTTCGCTGTCGTCTACACGCGGCGCATTCTCGATGGGACCGAGATGATCGAGGTCAACCCGCTGTTCGAGGAGATCGCCCGCAGGCGGGGGTTCTACTCCGAGGATCTGATGCGGGAGATCGGGCAGCACAAGTCGCTCGCCGATGTGGCGGACGTGCCGGAGGACGTGCGGCGGCTCTTCGTGACGGCCTATGACATCTCGCCTGACTGGCACATTCGGATGCAGGCCGAGTTCCAGGGGCACACGGACAACGCCGTGTCGAAGACAGTGAACTTCCGCAATGAGGCGACCACGGACGACATCCGGCGCGTCTACATGCTGGCCTACGAGGTCGGCTGTAAGGGCGTGACTGTGTATCGCGATGGATCCCGCGAGTCGCAGGTTCTGACCGTCGGCTCGAAGGTTCCGGCGAAGGCGGAGCAGGCGCAGGCGGCGGTGGCGAAGGCTGTCTCGATCTCGCCCAGACGCCGCCCGACTGTGACCACGGGCACGACCGAGAAGATCAAGACGGGCTGCGGGAACATCTACATCACGGTCAACGAGGACGAGGAAGGGCTGTGCGAGGTGTTCACCACCATCGGCAAGTCGGGTGGATGCACGGCCTCCCAGTCTGAGGCGACCGCCCGCATGATATCGCTGGTGCTGCGGTCGGGGGTGGATCCGAGGTCGATCGTGGCGGAGCTGAAGGGCATCCGATGCCCGATGCCGTCTTGGGACCGCGGCTCGGTCACGCTGTCGTGTGCGGATGCGGTGGGGAAGGCCATCGAGCGGTATCTGGCCAATGGACACGACGATGGCAACGGCAAGAGCGCCACCGCGACCGCGGTGGCGGAGAAGGCGCTCTCTGCTAGCGATATCGCGAGCGTCGGCTTCAACCCTGAGTGCCCGGATTGCGGAAGCATCCTCGAGCTGTCCGAGGGATGTGTAGTGTGCCGCTCGTGTGGGTATTCTCGCTGTTCGTAGCCTGTCTGAGGACGCGTACCGGTGGACCTCGTCGAGCAGTGGCATCACGTCCTGCAGCTTCTGAACCTGCCTGACACCCCTCAGGTTCTGGTGGCGGCGCCGGATCGCGAGGACGCCGTTCTCGCCGCGCTCCACCGCGCTCGGCCGAGTGCGAAGGTGGTGGTGTTGGACGTCGGCGGGGCGAGGGATACCCGGACAGGGGCTGTGGCACAGCGTGTTCGCGCGACGGGTCCAGCGATGGGCTCACTGATTGCCGCAGATAGCATTGATCTCGCTCTGCTCGATCACGCGATCGACGACGTTGTTCTTGAGGCGGTGGCGCGACATGAGGGGATGAAGGATGAGGGCCATCGAGGGGAGTACGCTCCGAAGGCCCGCGCGGTTCGGGCCTACTGGCGGTCGGGTGACCTCGAGAGGGTGGCGCTTCCTGAGCTGGCCGAGCTGGTCAGCGCGTGTGCACGCGCGCTGCGACCCTCGGGCTGCATCGTGTTCTCGCACCGGGTGATGGGGGAAGACCTCTTAGGGCAACCGATGGATCTCTATACCGATTACCTGGCGCTTACTCGTCGCTGGCTGCTATCGGCCGGGTTACGGTTGCGGGAGGCGTCGCTCGATGGGCTCGACCCTCACTGGTGGATGTGTCTGGAGCGCACCGGCTGACCTGCGGCCGGGGTGTTGTCCGATTGTGACAAACCTCGGTGCGGCCCTCATTGACGATCCGGCCGTGATGGTGTAGTCTTCTCTCGTAAGCCCAGGGAGGGCATCCCCCTCTGGGCTGTTTTGTTTCTTGGGCCACGAAAGCCAGCGCCCGACGAAGATCGGGGGCTGGCTTTCCCGTACACGGAAGGCGCCACGAAAGCGCCAAACGCGACCTCCCAGGAGAGGGCGCGTCGGGCGATCCCCCAGTGTGTCCCCGGCTACCGCTGACAGTCCAAGCTCCGGCTCGCATCGCGACACCAGAACCAGCTCTCCGCCGCAGGCACGCCAGGGTGATCGTGAAGGTCCTCGCGGTGCGAGGGGGCACCGCGAGGACCGCGACGCCCCTGTTCCGATGGTACTTTGCGAAGTGGCGAAACCATTTCGCTGCGAAGCACGAGACGATTCGAGGCTGACAACAGCGCGTGACCCCTTTCGTCGCCTGATTGCCAGCCGAATGCGGACGGGGCCTGGGCATATCCCCGCCATGCCTGGGCCCTACTCCGCATCAGTCTGAGCCGAACCGACGTCCCCGACTTCGGGGTTTGGGGGGAGCACGAGGCACATCGAGACGCGATGCTGCCGAGGGGGACGGCCTCCTGCTACGGCGGACCAGGGGCCATGCAGGGGCCGTAACAGACAGCTCCGGAGGAGCTGCCGCAAGGAGAAGACAGCAGCGCGAAGAGATGTGACTCGGTGCTGCGAACGGGGCGACCTCTGCCTCCAGGTCGCCCTGTTTCGCGTGTCAGCGGTCTATCCGGCCTGGCTCCTGTGCGAGGGCCACCGGGGCGCCAGGCCCGCCGCTCCAGAGGTTGAAGAGGCGGGAGACGACGACCCTGCCGCGCACGTTCTCCACAGGGACCGGCCCGAAGTGACGGCTGTCGAGAGAGTTGAACTGGGAGTCGCCAAGCACGTATATGTGGTCGTCCGGCACCGTCATCTCGACCAGCTCGCCGAGCCCGCGGTAGCGCTCGACCATGCGCCTGAGCGCCGTCAACTCGGTTGGCGGGACGATGCGGTCGATCACATCCGGGCTCTGCTCGGACGAGAGCGCCCAGACTCTCTGTCCGCCTACGGCGTAGATGCGCTTCAGCAGGAGCTGGCCGTCGAGCGAGAAGAGGACCACGTCGCCCTGGTGGAGCGTGCTCGGGTCGTCGACGCGAGAGGTCAGGAACACCTGGCCACTGTGGAAGGTCGGGGCCATGGACTCGCCGAGCACGATGCCCGGCCGAACCGGGGCGGCGACGAGCGCGAAGATCAGGCAGGTGATCGCCAGCACGACAGTACGGCGTTTTTCCGTCCGAGAGGTCGTTTCAAGCCACACGATTCGGTCACCTCCGATGCTACTCTGCGAAGTAGGGAAGCCACTCCGCTACGTAGCACGAGCTCTGGCAACCGCTCAACCCACGTCCCCTCGTAGAGCGCATTTCATAACCGAGGGTGGTTGGCTGATCGCTCCATGCATTGCATGAAATGCGCCTGCACGAGCCTACCGCCCTGTATCGCTGTTTCATGACCCGCCCAGGCGGGTTATGAAACAGCTCCAAGAGAGTATGCCACAATCCGCCCTCGATTATGCCGGGCGCGTGCACCAGTTTCGTGCAACCTGGCCCGTTTCGGGGCTGACTGTGCTCCACCCGCTCTTCGGGGGCGCGTTCCGTCCGCTCTCCGCCGTGTCCGGTCCGGTTCCGACCACAGACAGCTTCAGCTTGATGGCAGCACCTGCACCATCGCCCGGCGGTGCCTCGGGCCGTCGAACTCGCAGAAGTAGATCGCCTGCCACGTCCCCAACTGGAGCCGCCCGCCTTCGACGGGAATGGTCACCGATTGGCCCACGATGGCGCTCTTCACGTGGGCATCGGAGTTCCCCTCGACGTGAGTCCAGGAGCCGACGCGAGGGATGAGCCGCGCCAGCGCGGAGGTGATGTCGGCGGCCACATCGGGATCGGCGTTTTCGTTGATCGTAATCCCCGCGGTGGTGTGGGCGATGCACACCACGACGACACCGGACTCGACATTCGACTTGGCGACCGCCTCCTGAACCTGGCTCGTGATGTCGACGACGTGCTCCCGCGACCGCGTTGGGATGTTGATGATCTCCATGAGATGGTCACTCACCTCCCTGACAGCTCGCCATCCTCGGCATCTTTCCACGTCCCCACAAGGTGAGGTCCCTTGCGCCCACAGGCGAACTGCTCCACGCCGCAAACCTTCTCACCCCAGGTGTGAATGCCGAACCACCGGTCGCCCTAGGAAGGTCCCTGGGCATTTGCGTCTTCCTTACTCCGCGGCGGGCCAAGCGCGAGGTCCTCGACGGCCGCCCTCAGGATCTCGGCCACGCTCCACGCCTGGGCGATGCAGCCGCGAGGATCATACGGTTCATCGCCATCGAAGATCTCCGAGATCTGGCCGAGCCCCGCGTTTCGCAGATGGCCCCAGATCGGATCGAGCCAGCCGCGCGCCGTGCGACGGGCAGCTTCTTTGTCGGCCGCGGTGTTCATGTAAGCTGTGATGAACGGCCCGAGCAGCCAGGGCCACACGGTTCCCTGGTGGTACGCCCCATCGCGCGCCCACTGGTCTCCGAGATAGCGGCCGTGGTACCGGGCGTCCCGCGGTGACAGGGTCCGCAGACCATACGGCGTGAGCAGCTCGCGCTCGACAATCGCCAGAACATGGCGGGCGCGGTCGGTGTCGAGAAGAGGGTAGGGGAGGCTCAACGCGATCACCTGGTTCGGGCGGAACGAATCGTCCGTGGACCCATCGCGGTCGACGACATCGTAGAGGTAGCCGACCTGCTCGTTCCAGAAGCGCGACCGGAATGCCTCCGCGACCGCGTCGGCAGTGGGGCCGGCGTGCTTCGCCCCCAGCTCCTCGACGAACCTCAGGGCGTGATGCCAGAGCGCGTTGATCTCGACCGGCTTGCCGTGGCGCGGGGTCACCACCCAGTCGCCGATCTTCGCATCCATCCAGGTGAGCTGAGTGCCTGCCTCCCCGGCGTGCAGAAGCGCGTCGCTGTCCACGCGTATACCGTACCTGGTGCCCCGCACGCGCCATTCGATCACATCGAGGAAGACCGGCAGAAGCTCGGTCTCGACGAACTCCCTGTCGCCCGTGTAGTCGAGGTACTTGTGCGCCGCCCAGAACATCCAAAGCGTTGCATCGCTTGCGTTGTAGTGCGGCTCCTCGTCGATGTCAGGGATGCGGTTGGGAATCAGGCCCTCGCTCCGGATGCTCGCGTAGGCCCGAAGTATCCGCTTCGCCGCCTCGAACCGGCCCGTCACGAGGGTGAGGCCCGGCAGGCCGATCATTGCGTCGCGGCCCCACTCCTCGAACCAGTGATAGCCTGCGATGATGCCGCGGGTCGAGGAGTCGAGAGTCGAAAGTCGAGAGTCGGAGGGGACCTCACCCCACCGTGGTATGTCATCCCTTGGTGTCCCGTTATCGCCCCCTCTCCGCGCGCGGAGAGGGGGAAGGGGGGTGAGGTTCGAGACGAGGAATTGGTCTGCCCCAGTGACCAGCTGCTTTAGTTCCTCCGGAGCTCTCTCCCACGGGGCGGTGACGCTCCTCCGCCGCCCGATCTCCGCCTCCAGCGCAGCAGCAGGCTCGAATCCCTCCACCTCGCCCAGCGAAGCGACGAAGTGCCGGCTCTCACCTGGCTCCAGGCTGCATGAGAAGAAGCCGGGGCTATACTGGTCCTCGCGATAGTCGAGGCCGCGGGCCGCCTCCTGGGCATACTCGAAGCTGCGATACCAGTACCCGTACTGCTCGAAGTAGGCGCCGGGCAAGTGCATGAGAAGAGGTGGCACGCCCGGGTAGGGCTGCATCGAGACGAGATCGCGCCCGCCCATCACCTCGGCCCGCGTGTTGAATGACGCGTGCTCGCGCATGAGATGGTGATGGTCGCGGCAGTTCACAACCGGCCGGATGACGAGGCTCACCGTGCCCGGAGCGTCGAGTACCCGATAGCGGACGATGACCGCGTTGGCGCCGTGACACATCGCTATTCCCTTCTCGAGACGGACCGTTGGGCCATGAACCTCACCCCGCTCTTCTTCAGGATTGCCCCGTCTTTCCTGGTCGCCCCCTCTCCGCGCGCGGAGAGGGGGAGGGGGGGTGAGGTTGGTGGGAGCCGGTATCTCATACACGAACGTCGGGAACGGATCGAGGCGGAACTCGCGGAGATAGCGGTGGCCCTGCGGGTAGATCGCGCCTGGGTACTGGTTGCAGGAGAGATCGTACTCCGCGTCGCCGACGGCGAGCGTATCCTCGAGCTTCGATAGCAGAAGCGTCCGCTGAGTCGGTGGCCGGAGCGCGGCGATAAGCAGGCCGTGGTACCGCCGCGTGTTGGCCCCGACAATCGTAGAGGATGCGTAGCTCCCGAGGCCGTTCGTCTCCAGCCACTCCTTGGAAGTGGCGCGTGACCAATCCCCGCAGACGTCGGCTCCGAAGGCAATCACGTTCCGTTCCTGTAGGGCGGGCATGTCGCCGTTTGCATGCCCGCCCCCCCGTTGCCGTGTTGCGCTGACGGATGTTAGCCCGTCCCCGACCCAACATCCTGCTTCAGCCAACCGACCGCTGTGCGGCATTCGCCCAGACGCGAACGAGCGCGGCCCGACCGCGGCCGCGCTCGTTCCGCACCATGGGGGCAGGAGGCAAGTTTACCCGCCTCCGGCGGGCTCCTGCCCTAGATCTCACTCGGTCAGGCCGTACTTCTTGATGTTGGCGTCGGCCAGTGCCTGAATCTGGGCGATCTGGGCCTTGCCCGCTTCGCCCCGGAACAGGTGGCGGAAGCGCCGCTGCGGCTTAAGATACTCTTCGACCGGAATGGGCTTGATCTTGCGCGCGCGGGCGACCTCGCCGTTCTCCCACTCCACCAGCGGGTAGAGGCCGCACTCGACCGCGAGCCGCCCGATCTCGACGCTGTTCTTCTCATCATAGCCCCAGCCGGGTGGACACGGCACGTGCACCTGAACGTACTTGGGGCCGCGGGTGTCGAGGGCCTTCTTCGCTTTGCGGCGCAGGTCGGCGAAGAACGACATCGACGCCGTCGCGACATAGGGGATGCCGTGGGCAGCGGCGATAGAAGGAAGGTCTTTCTTCGGGCGATCCTCGCCGAAGGACCGGCGACCGGCCGGGCTCGTCGTGGTGGCGGCGGCGAAGGGCGTCGAGCCCGAGCGCTGCACGCCCGTGTTCATGTAGGCTTCGTTATCCATGCAGAAGTAGGCGACATCGTGGCCTCGCTCGAACATCCCCGAGAGCGCGCCGAACCCGATGTCGAACGTCGCGCCGTCGCCCCCGAAACAGAGCACCCGCACGTCGTTGATCTTCCCCTGCACCTTCAGCGCGGCCTCGACCCCCGAGGCCACCGCCGGGTGGTTCTCGAAGAGCGAGTGGATCCACGGCACGCCCCACGCCGACTCGGGGTGCGGGGTGCTGAACACCTCCAGGCAGCCGGTCGCGTTGGCGACGATGACGTTTGGCCCCGCCACCTCCATGACAATGCGCACCGCCGCCGCCTGCCCGCAGCCTGCGCAGGCGCGATGGCCCGGGAGGAAGCCTCGCGCGATTTCGTAGGTGAACCCAGGAGCTGATGTCGTCATGTTAGCCTGCCTCCAGCATTTCCCGCCGCAGCCCGGCGAAGAAGTCCATCTCGCCCGCGCGGGTCTTGCTCTCGATCTCGTCCAGCGTGTCGAATGTGATGTCCCGGCCGCCCAGTCCCACCACCGCGCAATGGACAGGCGGCGTCGCGGCCTGACCGTAGAGGGCGGCGCGAATCTCCGCCGCGAGGATGCCGTAGGCGCCGACGCTGATCGCCTTTTCCAGCACCACCACACGCCTGGCCTTCGCCAGCGCAGCGCGGAGCTCGTCCTGCGGGAAGGGCCGGAAGCAGCGGAGCTTGAGCACGCCGATCTTCTCGCCTTGCTCCCGCCGCATATCGCACCAGTCCTTCATCGTGCCGATGACGCTTCCCATCGCGACGTAGATAGTCTCCGCATCATCGCAGCGGTAGCTGTCGAGGACGTCGCCGTACCAGCGGCCGAAGGCGGCCTGGAAGTCGCGGGCGACCTCCCCGATCACGTCCTTGCTGGCCAGCGCGTCGCGCTGGATCTCGTACCGCACTTCCTCATACATCTCCGGGCCGGCGAACGCGCCGAGTGTATACGGCTCCTTCGGGTCGAGCTTGTAGAGCGGGTCGTAGGCCGGCAGGAAGGCGTCCACCTGCTCCTGCGTCGGCACGTCGACAGTCTCGTAGGTGTGGGTGAGGATGAACCCGTCCATGCAGACCATCACCGGAAGGAGGACGCGGTCGTCCTCGCTGATCTTGAACGCTTGGATGTGCATGTCGACCACTTCCTGGTTGTTCTCGGCGTAGAGCTGAATCCAACCGGAGTCGCGGATCGCCATCGTGTCCTGTTGATCGTTCCAGATGTTCAGCGGAGCGGAGAGCGCGCGATTCACGCCGGTGATGACCATGGGGAGCCGCATGCCGGCGATGTTGTAGAGGACCTCGGCCATGAGCATCATGCCCTGGGAGGTCGTCGCGGAATAGGATCGACAGCCGGCCGCCACCGCGCCCAAGCAGACCGACGCGGCGGAGTGCTCGCTCTCCACTCGGACATACTCGGCGTCGATGTCCCCGTCGGCAACCATCTGCGAGAGCTCCTCGACGATGTGCGTCTGGGGTGTGATCGGGTAAGCGGAGATGACGCCCGGGCGGCAGAGGCCGACCGCCTCGGCGACGCCGCGGGAGCCTTCGATCATCTTCCTCATCAGCGGTGCTCCTCTTTCATGGTGATGGCGCTGAACGGGCAGGCCGCGGCGCACATGCCGCACCCCTTGCAGTACTCGGTGTCGGCCTCATATTGCTTTTTCTCGAGGTGGCGGATGCAGCCCTCGGGGCAGATGGACTCACAGGTGTTGCAGCCCGTGCACTTGCCCCAATCGAACTCCGGCCGCAGGATGCCCCACGGTCCGGTCCTGTTCCTTAGTGACGAGCCGGGCTTCGTCACAATGCCGAGCGGCGGCTTTCGTCGCGGTTTCTTTGCTGTTGCGGTCATCTGGAATGCTCCTTGATATAGGGCATCACCCCCCCTTCCCCCTCTCCGCGCGCGGAGAGGGGGCGCCAAAGCACTGGCAGAGAACGAGCGCAGACGCGGGGTGAGGTTCGGGTGGCGCTCATCTGGAATGCTCCTTCATCAGGTCGTAGGCGCGCCGGGCCGCTTTGACGTTCGGCTCGGCGAGATCACCGGGGAAGCGGTGGCGGATGCTTCGCTCGATCGCGTCGAAGCTGATCATACCGGACAGGCCGGCGAAGGCGCCCATGATGGCGGTGTTCATGATCGGGCGTTTCAGCTCATCGAGAGCGATCTGGGTTGCGGGGACGGTCACAACGCGGGCGGTGCTGTCCACCGCGAAATAATCGGGAGGGCGCTCGCTGTTGATGAGAACGGTGCCGTCGGGCTTGAGTCCTGCATAGACATCGACTGTGTCCATCAGGGTCGGATCCTGGACGATCACGTAATCGGGCGCCACGATCTGGTTGCGGCGGCGGATCGGCTTATCGCTGATGCGGCAGAAGGCCTGCACTGGCGCGCCACGCCTCTCCACACCGAACGCTGGAAACGCCTGCGCCTCCCGGCCGTCATCGAACGCGGCAACGGCCAGCAGCTCGGCCGCCGTCACCGACCCCTGGCCACCCCGGCCGTGAATGCGGATTTCGATCATGCTAACTCCTTACAAGGCAATCCACAGATTACGCAGATTGCACAGAGCTGTGAACCGCAAAGTCGCAGAGGACGCAAAGAAGGCCGCGGAGGCGCGAAAAGCCCCCTGCGGGGAATGTCCCGTCGCGGATCGGGAGTATTATACAACTGATTTGAGGGGAGGGGAAGATGTTGTGGAGTGTGTGGTAGAAGCCACGCCAGTCCCGTAGGGGCGAGTCGGCGACTCGCCCTGGGCGACCCACCGGGTTGCCCCTACATGGCTAGCCAGCGTCGGCAGACCCAATGTATAACGCTGCCACGACCGCGTCGCCGATGGCGGCTGCCACTACCCAGGCGCCCGCCCGAGCGGTCGAGTCTGATTTCCTTCGAGTTCCGTATGCCAGAATGGCCACCCCGGCTATGCCCAGTAAGAGCGCGGGCAGAAAAACGATCTTGATTTCGATCGGAGGTGGCACGCCCACCCACGCGTGCCAATGGCTGTCTCGCAGAGCCCGCACCAGCAGAACGATCGTGAGCGCGAAGCTTACCGGCGCAGCGATGAGGGTCAGCCTGGCGATACGTGGGATGCTTCTATCCAGGATGCCGATGGTGAGCGGGATAGCCGCCGGAACCCCTACGGCTGCGCCAAGGGCGAGAATAACCAGCATCAGAAGGACTATCAGAGATAACGCTGATAACGCTTCCATCGGGCTCAACCCTCCAAACCCGATTCGTGGGGCAGGAGCGTGTCTCCTGCCCGTTGCCCGGCCGGCGGCGGCAGGAGCTTCCCCCTCGGCTACATTCGCGGTAACCGCTCCTGCCCAGCAACGGCCTGCGCGCAGGCGGAGACCTGCGCGCCCTACAGGTACTTCCGCTGCAGATACTCATGAATCGCCTTCGCCGCCCGCTTCCCGTCCCCCATCGCCGCGATAACCGTGCCGGCGTCGTTGGCGATGTCGCCCCCGGCGAAGACGCCAGGGATGCTGGTCTCGCCGGTCTCCTCGTTGATGACGAGGCGGCCGTCATCTCGGATCCTCAGCCGCCGCTCGGTCTTCACCAGAAGCGGGTTCGGCGAGGCGCTGACGGCGACGATGATAGTGTCGGCCTCGATATCGAATTCGCTGTCGGGGATCGGCACCGGCCGCCGGCGGCCGCTGGCATCCGGCTCGCCAAGCTCAGCGCGCTCGCAGCGAATGGCGCGGACATGGCCCTTGTCATCGCCGAGCATCTCGAGCGGGATGACGAGTTCGTCGAGCTTCACGCCCTCCTCGAGCGCGTTCTCGACTTCGTCGGCGCGTGCGGGAAGCTCGGCGCGGGTGCGCCGGTAGATGATCGTCACATCGGAGCCAAGGCGTAGCGCGCTCCGCGCCGCGTCCATCGCGGTGTTCCCGCCGCCGATGACGACGGTTCTTGCACCGACGCGGATCGGTGTGCGGTAGTCCGGGAAGCGATGCGCGCGCATGAGGTTGACCCGGGTGAGGAACTCGTTTGCCGAGTACACGCCTGCCAGGTTCTCACCGGGGATGTGGAGGAACCACGGGAGCCCCGCGCCTGTCGCGATGAAAACCGCCTCGAAGCCCTCTTCCTGCATCAGTTCCTGAAGCGTGACGGTCTTGCCGACGAGCACATCGGTCTCGATCTCGACGCCCAGGCTCTTCACGTAATCGACCTCGCGGTCGAGAACGTCACGAGGCAGCCGGAACTCCGGGATGCCGTAGCGCAGCACACCACCAGGCGCATGAAGTGACTCGAAGATGGTCACGCGATAGCCGTGGCGCGCGAGGTCAGCGGCAGCAGTCAGTCCGGCCGGCCCGGACCCGATGACGGCAACCTTGGGGACCTCACCCCCCTCCCCCTCGAACGGCTGCGGAGAGGGGGCGATGGCCCGGTATGAAGGAATGCTAGAGGAGCGTGGGGTGAGGTTCTCTTCGACTCTCGACTCTCGCTTCTCCCCTGTCCGCTCCCAGTCGGCGACGAACCGCTCCAGCGCGCCGATCGCCACCGGCTCGGCCCGCTTGCCGAGCACGCACTCCCGCTCGCACTGGGTCTCCTGTGGGCAGACGCGGCCGCAGATGCCGGGGAGGTTGTTGCGGTCCTTCAGGATACGGACGGCATCGGCGAAACGCTCTTCCTCCAGCGCCTTGATGAAGCCGGGGATGTCGACCCCGACCGGGCAGCCCGCAACACAGCTCGGCCGCTTGCATTGCAAGCAGCGCTTCGCTTCCGCCAGCGCGGCATCGAGGTCGAACCCGAGCGCGACCTCGCCGAAGTCCGTTGCACGCTGCTTCGGGTCGCGGCGGGGGAGGGGAGTACGCGGGGATCGCCTGCTCTGCTTGGTGGTCGCCTCTTCGCTCATGACTCCGCCGCCCGCTCCGCTTCGAGCGTGTCGGCCGCCTCCTGAAGCCGGCAGATCTCTTCCTCTTCGGCGAAGGCCCGCTTGCGTTTCGCCAGCTCATCGAAGTCGACGAGATGCCCGTCGAAATCCGGACCGTCGACGCAGGCGAACTTGACCTCGCCGCCAACGGTCACGCGGCAGGCACCGCACATGCCGGTGCCGTCGACCATGATCGGATCGAGGCTGACCAGCGTCGGCAGGTTCCACTGCTTCGTCAGCTCCACACTCGCGCGCATCATCGGGAGCGGACCGGTGGCAATACAGTAGTCGTAATGCTCGCCCTTCTCCAGCAGCTCGCGCAGCAGATCGGTGACGAGCCCGTGCCGCCCGATCGAGCCGTCGTCGGTGCAGATATGGACTTCCGCGCTGAGCGCGCGGATCTCGTCGAGGTAGAAGAGCAGGTCCTTGGTGCGCGCGCCGAGGACGGCAATGATCTCATTGCCCGCCTCGGCGAAGCCAACGATCTCCGGGTACATGAAGGCGATGCCGAGGCCCCCGGCCACACACACGACGCAGCCGTAGCGCCTGATCTCGGTCGGCTGCCCGAGAGGGCCGAGCACATCGGCGAGCGAGTCGCCGACATCCATCGCAGCCATCTGCCGAGTGGAGTAGCCCACCGCCTGGAAGACGATGGCGATCGTGCCGCGGTCAGGGTGACGTTCGGCGATGGTGAGCGGGATCCGCTCGCCTTGCTCATCGACGCGAACGATGGCGAACTGGCCGGGCTTCGCGCGGCGAGCGATGCGCGGCGCCTCGACCTCGAACCGCGTGATCCCGGCCGCCATCGTGGTCTTAGCTACTATCCGGAACCTGTGCGCGACTGACAGCGAAGTGCTCTCCTATACAAGGATACCCGTAGGGGCACAGCATGCTGTGCCCCCGACAACCAGGTTCGCGATGCCTCATCCCCAGCGGGCGAGCAGGCTCGCGCCGTAGAGCGCCTGGGCCTCGGTTTCGTCGCCGACCTCGACTTCGGCCTTCTCTCCGCCCATGTTCCGGCCGGCGGCCTCGCCGTGCTGTGTGGCGCGAAGCCACCCATAACCGAGGGGCCGCCGCCTGCCGTCGATCTCGAGCTGCGCCACATCGCCAGCCGCGTATACGTTCTCATCGGTGCTCTGCAGGCGACTGTCGACGACCACGCCGTCCGCAAGCGAGATGCCTGAGCCGACGAGGAACTGGACGCTGGTGCGTTGGTCGAGCGCGAAGCCGACGATTTCGGCGGGGATCTCAGCGCCTCGACGCGTCTTGACGGCAACGGCGCGTCCGCCACGGCCGATCACCTCGGCCGGCTGGTCGAGCGCTATCACTTTCACGCCGCGTTCCTCCAGCTTCCGCTCAATGACGTCGCCCCTCACCTGGAAAAGCGCGGGGAACCAGGGGCTCTCGTCGGGGACGATCATCGTCACATCGAGCCCGCGCAGGCGGAGCGCTCGCGTCAGCTCGACGCCCTGGAGCCCGCGGCCGACGACCACCGCGGTGCGAGCGCCCTCTGCCCACTGCTTGACGCGGACGGCATCGGCGTACTGGCTGAAGCCAGTCACCCGGTCCAGCTTCACACCCGGGATATCGGGCAGGTGAGGCTTGACGCCAGTCGCGACGAGGAGCTTGTCGAACCGGAC
>Ga0315274_10004174_pt1 | contig 21305 bp, 24 predicted proteins | sample YL17G02_20_MG_FD_203700 | JGI IMG/M metagenome (GOLD analysis project Ga0315274, IMG submission 203700) | Sediment microbial communities from Yellowstone Lake, YNP, Wyoming, USA - YL17G02_20 | ecosystem: Environmental > Aquatic > Freshwater > Lake > Sediment | place: USA: Wyoming | collected...
CTGTTTTTCCGGAAGAAATCCGCCGCATTCATCTCGGTGGTTGTTCCGGGAAGGGTGCAAACGGTGGCGCCTTACAATTGCTTGGCGCTCTTTACGCCCAGTTTCTTGGGAATCAGAAACCCCTGACCGTCATAATAATTCACATGAGCAAAATTGAGGCCGTTCACGGTTTCACGGGTCAAGGTGGCAGTGGTGTTACGGCACAGGACATCCACCTCCTTTGACTGAAGAGCGGGGAGGCGCTGGACGGCTGTGAGGGCGACATATTTCACCTTGTTGGCATCGCCAAACACCGCGGCAGCGATCGCTTTAGCCGTATCCACGTCAAGACCTTTCCACACGCCCTTTTCGTCAGGTATGCTGAATCCAGCCACCCCGCCATTCACGCCTACTGTAAGAACCCCTCTTGCACGGACTTCGTCAAGGGTTCCCGCAACAGCCATACCGCCTGTCGCAAGGAGCACCAAAACCAGGACCATTGCAAAGCATTTGATAATCTTCATCCCACATTCCTCCTTTCAGGTTTAATGGTTTACTTCCTTAGGGTTGCCCAAGGGCGATCCCTACTTTTTCCACTATGGCAAGCCTATATCTTCACTTTTTTAAAGTAAAAGGATTTATAGCGCCCCTCTCATGATAATGAGAAAAACTCGTTTTAGATGGGTTGAATATACGAAAAACGGAGTTGTCTGTCAAGCAAAAAAGACCCTAATGTGTTAGCAAAGATTCTATTTCTTTAGTAACTTGGACCCATAGTCACACCACTTGCGAATGGGACATTGCTCGCAGAGAGGTTTTTTTGCCGTGCAGGTCCTTCGGCCATGCCAGACGAGGAGGTTTGAGAAATGGGTCCACTCTTCCTTTGGGACGATCTCCATCAGGTCGAACTCAATCTTGGCCGGATCATCGTTCTTTGTCAAACCGATTCTCTGACTCACTCTATGGACATGGGTATCGACGACAATCCCAGGTATTCCGAAAACACTCCCTAAGAGGACATTGGCTGTCTTTCTTCCCACACCAGGAAGGGTAACCAACTCTTCTAAGGTATTTGGAACTCTTCCTCCAAATCGGACCACTAACTCCTGACAACACTTCTGGATGGACTTCGCCTTATTGCGATAGAATCCTGTTGGCCGAATGTCCTTCTCCAATTCTGCCAAATTGGCCTCTGCATAATCTTTTGCGGAGCGATACTTATTAAATAAATCTTTCGTCACCTGATTCACCTTGACATCCGTGCACTGGGCAGAGAGGATGGTGGCGATCAGGAGTTCGAGAGGATTAGAGAATCTTAAGGCGATCTTAGAATCCGGGATTTCCTTGGAGAGAATTTTAATAATCTCCTTTACTCTTTTCATATCGGGTTGTTTTTTCATAATTTCCTCCAGTTTAAATAATCCCTCATTTCCTTAAATCTACAATCCGCAATCTAAAATCTCAGATAGATGGCCTCCTCCGTTTTAAAAAATTCTTCATCTCCGCAAGATCCATTGTGTTGATAATATCCATGGGTTCCAGCCACCCTTTCTCTTTGGCATATTTACCCCGTTAGAAAACCCCGTCATGCATGGCGGGGAGGTAGAAAAAAATGTTTATTCCTTTTTGAGGGCGGATTTAAAGACCCGTCCTTTCAACGGGGTTTACCATAATCTCCAATCAATGTCCAGTCGGTAAGGATGAGCATTATCCACCCCTCTCTCAGGCATGCAAGAATTTTAATCGATAACTTTTCAGAGGAACAATAGAAAAAGGGGGGAACAGAAAGGGAGAAAGTTGTACTTTTGAAGTACAAAAATTGTCATTATCATTTTCTAATAGAGAGGGTTAGAAAAAATAATTCCTTTTAAATATTGATAAGTTAAACGATATTGAAGAGTTTGGTATAGAAAATGCTAACAATTAGTGTAAATTCTGATACAAAAGGTGGAAAGCTATGTTAAGGGAGAAAGAAGATTTTGTTCTGACGACCCAGGAAGCTTGCCATTATCTTCGGATCTCAAGGCCAACTTATCTGAGGTATCTTTACATGGGGAGAATCAAAGGGGCCAAGGCGGGAAAAGGCTGGAAGGTCCTCAAATCAGAACTGGATCGATTCCTAAGGGGAGATAATGGGGAGTATGGAAATTAACCTGTAATAAAAGGGAGGAAAAATCTGTTGGGGAAGTTAGAGGATAAGAAGTTAGAAGATAAAGTGGATATTTTTGAGGATAGGCTCATAGAAGAGGGAGTGAAATCCACGAAGGCATTGATTCAGACCTTCCTCCATACCACGAAGGCCTACCGACTTTATGAAGCCAAACACCCTATGTTGTCAAAATATATGGATCGGTTGCAGAAGGATTTTGATCGTTACTTCGATGAATTCGATTCCTTTATCCTCCAGATAGGGGAACATAAACTCTTCTATCGGGGAAAGGTGGTGTATGAAAGTCAGGATGTGAAAGAGAGTTTGGCCTTTCTCTTTTTTAAAGATGGGATTCGTGAAATCCAATTTTTCAAAGGTTTAGAATTCAGAGAGGTCGTCGATTTCCTCGATATTGTGAGAAAATCTGACTTCATCAATCGCTCGGAGGATGATCTCGTCACCTTGATCTGGGAGAAAGATTTCTCTCACATCGTCATCTCGACTGCGGATGAATTTTTGGAAGAGGGGATCAGCTTCGTTCCCGCAACAATAGAAGATCTGAGCAAAGGACTGGAATATAAGGGGTTTGGGGAAGAAGGGCTTGAGAAAAAGGCAAAGGAAGAGGCTAAGGAAGGGGAGGAGGAAGCTCATGAACTTGTGACAGGGGGTTTGAGACAAGCGCTGAATCTCTCTCCAGACCAATCCTTAATTCAGGCCTGCCAGCCCACTCCTGATGAGATGGGGGAGATCGAACGAAAGGTTCAACAAGAGCAAGAGCAGGAATATATCTATGTTTTGATCGATAACCTCATCGAGATCCTGCTTCATCTCGGTGAAGAAATGGACGCCTATGAAAATATGATCTCCTACTTCGAAAGGACGATCGAATCCCTCCTCGAACAGAAAAAGTTGGGGAAGGCAGTGGCAATCTTGCAAAACCTCAATGATGCAATGGAATCGATCGCCATGAAAGACAAACAGATCTTTGCCATTCGTCGCATTGTCGAAAATTTTTCCAGTTCACGTCCTATCGAACTTTTAGGTAAAGTCATGAAAGGCAATGGGGAAGTGGAATCGGAATTGATTCTTCAATGCTTCAGCCTTCTGACAAAGCAGGCCGTCGAACCCCTCTGTCATTTATTGGGTGAATTGGATTCTGGGAAATGGAGAAAAGTGGTCTGCGATCATCTCGCCGAACTCTGCCGAGAGGATATCCAGCCCCTGAGTAAATTCTTATCGGATCGTAATACTTTACTGATCTGCCACATTCTCTATATTCTTGGAGAGATTGGCCATCCCTCTACAGTGAAATATTTAAAGAGCTTAGTTGTTCATGAGGATCCAAAGGTAAGGGAGGAGACACTCCAGGTTCTCAGCAAACTCGGGGAGAAAGGGAAGGATCTTATGCTGAAATTTTTAGGGGATTCTTTGGCCGGAATCAGAGGGAAGGCTTCCCTCTCGTTGGCGAGGATCGCTAAGAACGAAGCGGTAAAGCCACTACTGGATATCATCCTTTCTGAAAACTTTTACAAACGGGATTTTAACGAGAAAGCCTCTTTCTTCAGGGCTTTGGCCGAGACAGGCTCTAAAGAGACAATTCCGATATTAGAGAAGATTGCCAAAAAGAGAAGGTGGTTTCAAAAGGCAAAATGGGGTGAGATGAGACTCTGCGCAAGCAATACATTAAAAATCATGGTGGCTCATGAAGAAGCAGCTCTCCCAAATGGAGAGGATAAATTAAGACAGATCGAGGGATCGGTCCGTTAAGGAGAGAAGATGGAGGTCAAGGAAACTGAGATCCAATCCCAAAAGATGAGCAAAAAACCGTCAGAGGGCATGGATTCTGATCTATCGAGACTGGGGAACAGTCTCGTCACCAAATTTCATGTGTTGACGAGAATCTCTCAAATTTATGATTCGAAGAATGTCGCTCTTCATCAATTCATTCAAGAATCCCTCCAAAGCATTAACGCTTTGATCAAGAGGGAGGAGAGCCTTTCCCTCAAAATCGTAAAGGACGACCTCTTCCTCAATGACCAACGATTGCGCTATTCGGTGGAGGGATTTACCAGTTTCAAATATCTCCTGACCCAATGGAAAAAGAGGTTGATCGGCGAGATCATTTTTAAAGCCCCTTTGGATGAGAGAGTTTTAAAGGAATTCATCTATGCTTTGATGAGCTTGGAAGAAGGCCAAGAAGAGAATGCTACCCTTTTCACCGAACAATTAGTAAACAGAGATATCCATTCCATAGAGGTGAACCCCTTGGAGGTCTTTGAAGAGGAAGAGGAGGGAGGAGCTGTTACCCTCCGGAAGGAGGACCCTCATGAGGTAGCCAAAAAGGTATTTTTTGAGACGATTGGAACGATCAAAGAGGTGATCACCCACATTAAGGGGGGACAATATGCCGAGGTCAGGAAATTGAAACGGTTAGCCCAGAAGGCGGTCCACCTAGTTATGGAGGATGAATCTATGCTTCTGGGAATGGCAACGATTAAAAATTATGATGAATATACCTTCAACCATTCCGTCAATGTCTCCATCTATTCCTTAGCCATGGGAAAGCGATTGGGATTTTCAATAAAGAGCTTGACGGACTTGGGGATGACGGCACTCCTTCATGATATTGGAAAGTCAAAAATTCCAAAAGAGGTTTTAAATAAACCTTCCACATTCGATGAAGGAGAATGGGGTATGATGAAGAGGCATCCCCTGTGGGGAGTGGAAATTCTCCTCAATCTGAAACAGTTAGGTGAGATCAATCCCAGGATAGTGGTCGGTATCTTCGACCACCATTTGAAGAGCAATTTTTCTGGGTATCCGAGACTCTTCCGGAAAAAGGAGGTGAGCCTCTTCGGACAGATCATTCAGATTGCGGATTCTTATGATGCGATGACAACCCCAACGATTTACAGGAAAGTCCCATTTACTCCAGAACAGGCTCTGGCCATGATGTTAAAAGAAAGGGGCATCCATTTCGACGCAACTTTCCTCAAGATCTTCATCGGTCTCGTTGGTATTTATCCCATTGGGTCCTTGGTCCTTCTCAATACCCATGAATTGGGGATTGTCTATAGACACAATCCCAATCCCAAATGGATAGATCGCCCCAGAGTTCTATTGGTGTCCCGGGATGAAGAGGGGGATGCAAAGAAGGAGATCGTTGACCTCACAGAAGCCGATAGGAGAGGGGATTTCAAACGATGGATCCTCAAGACATTGGATCCAATTAAATACCATATCGATATCACAAAGTATTTCTTCTCAAGAAAATGACCTGATCCGCGCTAGTGTAATGTCTCAGAAATGACTTTACAATCTTGTCATTCCGGACTTGATCCGGAATCCAGTCTTTTCAACCTGGATTCCCGCTGGAGTTTATCCCGCACTTGTCGATTAGACCCGACCACGGGATGCGGGGCGGGAATGACAGCTCTGAGATTATTTTAAAGAAGTGTTAGAGACACTACACCAGGGCCTCCATTTCAATTTCTATTCCTCTTACTTTTTTTGGAAGAAGGTATCTCTTTGCACAACGACCTATCCCATTCCTCACTCAGTCTTCGAAGGATCTCCTGTTGCGTACGGATGGCAAAGCTCGCATATTTAGGGTCTTTTTTCCGATAAACCTTCTCGATGAAGGCAATGGAGTTTTTAGTACTTCGGATTTGGGAAAGGATCATCTCACACTTCTTCAATCCCCACCGGGCCTCAATAGAATCCTCAGGATGAGGGGAGAGCCAGAGGTAATTCTGGTAAATATGATAAAATGTAATGGAACGATCCTTTGAGATAGGGATATGAATGGCCTCCATCTTTTCCCTTAGTTTCCCTTTATCGAGATGGTTCGATTCGTTGATCTGAGAAAGGTGGTCCATCAATAGGGTGATCATCCCATCGCGACCTGGGGTGCTGTGTATCTCCCATAAGTTCGAACCTTCTGGGCAGCCACCTTTGCGGCACTGTTTATATCCTGCCAAAACAATAGGAACCCTCTCCTGGAGGAAACGGACGATGGTTTCCATCACCTTTTCCACCTTTTCCCAAGGATCGTAGGCTGTGGGATCCATCCTCTTGGCTACTGCCTCCACGAAGTCAGCATAGCCTTCATAGAAGTTGGAGGCATACTGTTCTTCCGAATAAAAAGGATGTTCCTTGGCAGAAAGATATTCCCAACGCCCTTTTCGGAAGACCGGCCAGCAGAACTTTAACAAACCTGAGTAGATGGTGGACTCCGGCCTGGGGGAGAGAAAATTTCTCTGGTTCATCTTCTGAATCCTTGTCGGAAGTGTGGCCTCCCAGGTCTGAAGGGGATGGCCATGGCTTCCATCTAAGGCAACATAATTGATTATCCCGGAATGGGATTCGGTGACGAGAAAAACTGTACCCGGCGTGACGGAATCCGGTGCGATTCGAATGGGATAGGTATCAAAAGGAAGTGTTCGGGTGGTGGTCTCCGAAAGCATATGAAGGAGGGCCTTGCGAAACCGGAGATCCTTGTGCCACTCGGAATGGGTGGGAAGATGTTCCCACTCCGTTAACCAGTGGCCGATGAATTGACCCTCTTTTGTTGTGGCAGCTGCAGGGAGGTGGGCGATCCGTGCATAGATCCACCGAATGGCATAAGGAACATCCGCACAATCGATGGGGATCTTATAGCGGATGAAGAAATCCTCCGTCATACGGGTCTCCACCCATTTGCTATAGAGGTATTCCTCTTCAACCGTCCATTGCCGATTGCCCACCTGCCAGACTTGGGAAGAAGATTCCTTCACCGTTTCACCGAAAGATGGCATTGAAAAAGAGAGAAGGAGAAAGAAGATAAAAAAAGGCATACTTCATCTTAAAAAGATTGATCGAAGATTGTCAACAAGGGGAAAATGGCTGGGGTTCAAAAACTTCTCTTTGACGAAGACCTTATCCAACATTCCTATTGTATTTATTTTGGTCCTTGACAAATTATGAGCATATGCTTATAATTAAGTTAATTTCAAGAGGGGGAGTTTCAAATGGCAAGGCCGAGAAATTGTAGACGAGTTGGTTCCATGCCTGAGAGCAACTACTTCAAACCAAGAGGTATCCCACTCACGATGTTAGAAGAAGTCATTTTAACTGTTGATGAGTTTGAGGCTATTAGGCTCGCTGATCTTGAGAGTTTATACCAGGAACAGGCAGCGGAAAAGATGAACGTTTCTCGTCAAACCTTCGGAAGGATTATTGACTCTGCGCACAAAAAGGTGGCGGAGGCGTTGGTTAAAGGCAAAGCACTCAAGATTGAAGGAGGTGAGTTTGAAATGGCTTCTATGAGAAAATTTAGGTGTTATGACTGCCAACACATCTGGGAGCTACCTTACGGAACGGGCAGACCGCAGAATTGTCCTTCCTGCAAAAGTGGCAACATTCGCAGAGCAGAGGAAGATAGAGGATATGCCAGGGGGGTTGGAAGAGGACAAAGCAGGTGTTGTCGTGGGACCCAACAAAAACAATAACGAAGGAGAAACATAACCGAAGCATTGTGAAAAGGCAGGAAGCCGCCATGAGAAAGGAGAAAGTCATGAAAGTAGGTTTTGCAGTTCAGGGCAATGAAGGGGTTGAGAGCAAGGTTTATGACCATTTTGGTTCGGCACCAGCGTTCATCATCGTCGATACCGACGGGAAAGATGTTGTAACGGTGAATAATAGAGACTTACACCATGTCCACGGTGCATGTAATCCAATTATGGCTCTTGATGGGAAGAGTGTGGATGCAATGGTTGTTGGAGGCATAGGTGCCGGTGCATTGGCGAAGTTAAACGCATTAGGGATAAAGGTATACGAAGCAGGAGCTCCGACCGTCAAAGAAAACCTTGCTTTGTTGACTGAAAATAAGCTTCAAGAGCTTTCTGTACAGAATGCATGTCGCGCTCATCAGGGGACATGCGGGCATTAACGTGACTTGAAATAAATACGGAAGATAAGAGAAAGTTTACATCAAAGAGACAAACCGATCATATCTCTTAAGAAGATGAAAATTAAAAAGATTGGTATCTCCCATTGTATGGGTGTGTGGTGAGTACTCTGGAAGTTTAGAAGGTGACCGAGATGATTAGAATAAACATCCCTGGTTGGGGAAACATGGATGTTAAAAATATTGCTTTAGATATGAATAGGACGATAGCGACGGATGGAAGGATTCCCCCTGAAGTGAGAGAAAAAATAAGCTCTCTCGCTGATAAGGTAAGAATTTATATTTTAACAGCCGATACACAGGGAACAGCCAGTGAAGAAATCCGGGATATGAATGTTGAGTTGGTAAAGATAACAGAAGAAGATAGCAAAAGGGGGAAATTTGAATTTTAGAGGAGAGCAAGGGGGAATAAAATGAAAGACAAAAAAGTTTTATCGAGCGGAGAGTTTACTAAATGCGTTGAATTTCACGGCCACATGTGCCCTGGGTTAGCTATTGGATTTCAGGCGGCTCGAACCCTTATGGAACGGTTGGGCGTCCGGAAGGCACCGGATGAAGAGTTGCTTGCGACCGTGGAAACAGATGCCTGTGGGGCTGATGCTATTCAAGTGATGACGGGATGCACTTTTGGTAAGGGAAACTTTATTTTTAAGAACTACGGGAAACATGCTTTTTCCCTTGCGGACAGAAAGAGAGGAAAGGCCATGCGTGTATGCCTCCGGCCCGATGCTTTCCACGCTAGCCCAGAACATCTTTCCCTTTCCGAAAGGGTTCAGAATGATGAAGCGTCGCAAAAAGAATTAGCGCAATTCAGGCAACTCCAGCAGGAGCGAGCCCAAAAAATTCTGGACGCCGCTGCTGAGTCTTTATTCAAGATTGAAGAAATCTTCCCAGATATTCCTCCCAAGGCCAGGATTATTGAGTCTGGAATTTGTGATTTCTGTGGAGAGCCAACCAAAATAGACCTCTTGAGTAAAATTAATGGGAAAAAAGTATGTATTCTTTGTGCACATCAACATGGTTTCGGCGATGGCTTGCTTTCTACCAGTAAGTGCGCCACGAAGCTGCACAAGAGATGAGGGCAGGCCCTAAGGACCGACTTACAGGAGTGGGTTCCAAACCGCCATAAGCTGCATGGGTTAAGAGCCCTTGTGGTGAGCGTTGAAGGAAAAGGCATGGCAGAAGACCGTGTCAGGTGAGGTTGTCAGGCGAGGTTCACGGAGGCGAGGTTGGGGAGGGTTAGAAATGGCCCTACTTTTTTAATTGTAAATCTCGTCCTTCCTTGGTAATATTGCCCATGACTGATTGATTCGTGAAGAAGATAATCTTATGAATTGGAGAATTCCTTTATTTCTACTCTTTATCGTGGCCTTCTGGGTACTTTTTTCTCCTCCATCTATCCTGCCTCAAGATGAGCTATGGAAAAGAATTGATGACGGACTGTCTCTCAGCGAGTTTAATTCCCAAAAACTAACTCTCGTAAAGATTGATCCAAAGTATTATTCATGCAAGCTCTTATGTGCCTCTGAAAACAGCAAACTGCGGATGACAGCAAAGAAATGGTGCCAAAAGCACAATCTTATTTCAGCAATTAATGCTGGAATGTTTCAGGCAGATGGGATTACAAATGTCGGCTACATGAAGAATTTCAATCATATTAACAGTCCAAGATTAAATACCAGGTACAAAGCTGTTTTGGCCTTCAATCCAGTCGATGCCACTGTTCCAGAAATCCAGATCATAGACTTGAAATGCCAGGATTTTGAGAGACTAAAAGACAAGTATCAAACGCTTATTCAGGGCATGAGAATGGTGAGTTGCCGGCAGGAGAACGTTTGGGAAAAACAGGACAAGATGTGGAGTATTGCCGCCTTCGGTATAGATAAGAGCGGGAATGGATTGTTCATTTTTTCTGAGTCTCCCTATTCAGTGCATGAGTTCACCAATATTTTATTGTCGCTTCCCGTTTCGCTTTACAATGCCATATACTTGGAAGGCGGTCCCGAGGCCACTTTGTATTTTTCGGCAAATGGGGTTGAATTTGAGAAGATCGGAAGCCATGAAACGGGTTTGAATGAAAAAGGTTTTCCGAAGATTGCCCGTCCTATTCCCAATGTAATCGGCATAGTTAAGAAGCTGAGATAGGAAGTCCAACCACTTCACAAATTCTCATGCGATGGGTAATGTCTCAAGAGGCTATTCACACGTCCGGGTCCGCGAGGGCTTGGGGGTGAGATTCTCCCGCGCTACTCCACTTGATAAATGTGATCGCATATTATTAGCTGACCTCAGTTGACCTTTGGTCATTGGTAATGTTGGAATTTGATAGAATGGAAAACCGTTATGAAGCAAATATGACAGAGCACATCAATTCCATCCTTCCCGATCTCCGCCAGTTTGAGGGCCCTGTCTGTCAATTCCTTCTGTCTTCCTGCTAAAAAAGACTTGACAAATATGTTTCAAGATATTAGAGTTTAAGATATTTGAAACTAATAAACTCATAAACAAATAGGAAAACAGATGACGAAACCACTCCTCTGTGTTGAGGCGAGTCCCGAGCTTGAAAGGAATTAAAAGGAGGAAGAATGGAAAAGATATATGAACTTCAAGCCGATATCTGCAAGATTTTTTCCAATGCCAAACGACTCGAGATCATCGATGCACTGAAAGATAAAGAGATGTCGCCCAGCGAGTTGATCGAGAGGATTGGCCTCAGCAAAGCCAACCTTTCCCAGCATATGAGCGTATTAAAATCGAAGGGAGTGATTCTAACCAGGCGGGAGGGGATCAATATTTATTATCGTATCGCAAATCCCAAGATCATTCAGGCCTGTCATTTGATGAGGGAGGTTCTCCTTGAACAATTTCAGGAAAAAGGGAAGATGGTTTCAAACCTTAGACGCGTTAAGTGAAACTTTCTTCGTATCTAAAAGCCTGGAGATAAATCAAATCTGCCCGTGTGACAATGATTCAGAACATTTATATTTTTTAAAGGATGATGCAATGAGCCAATTGAGTGTGAAACATCAATCCTATCGTAAGGCATTTGATGCCCCATATGATCGGTGATGTTGTCCCTCTGGTTACAGAGCCAATGGTTGACTATTTGAAGAAGAGGAATTAGAGGCCCCGGCCTTGATTATGCTCGATGGAAATTTGATGTCGCCAGAAAAGGCATAATTAATATTAAGAAGTTGGTGGATGGTTGTCAATAAGAGGAAAACAAGTTATTTTTATTTTGTGGATCATGAATCTCTTACCTTAATATGATTAAACCATGAAAGGAGGTGAAAAATAATATGAAGAAGAGGATGTTTGTTTGGACGTTGGTGTTCGCGTTCGTTCTCTCAATGGCCACCCTAACATTCGCTCAAGAGACAAAGCCTGCTGGCCCCCCGCCCGTGGTCAAAGAGATGGTGGCAAAGGCGAAGGCAGCGATCAAGGTCGTCTCCGCAGCGGATGTGAAGGCGGCCATTGATAAGAAGGAGAAGGCCATCTTCCTCGATGTCAGAGATCCAGGGGAGTACGCAGCAGGACATCTTCCTGGAGCGATCAATGTCTCCAGGGGGACCTTGGAGTTCAACATCTGGAGTAAAGTTTCAGACCAGAACGCTAAGATCTATGTCTACTGCAAGACAGCAGGACGTTCAGCTTTAGCTACCAAGACCCTCAATGATCTGGGCTTCAAGAATGCAGTGTTGATGGATGGTCAGTTTGAGGATTGGATCAAGGCGGGCTATCCTGTAGAGAGGTAATTTATGGTGAGATGGGCATTCAAAGCATCTTGAGTGCCCATCTTTTGTCTATGCCGGGAATGAAGAGAATGGATCTCAAGGATTTTACGATTTCGAGACGGGCTTTTTTAAAGGCGACGGCAGCTGGGGTTGGGGTTCTTTCTTTAAGCCATGAGTTTCTTGACTTTGAGACGTGGGCTCGCACCCAGGCTGATTCGCCGCTCACGCGCATCCCTACTCTTTGCAACGGATGCGGAAACCGTTGCGCCATATTCGCCTACGTAAAAAATGGCAGGTTATGGAAAATTGAAGGAAATCCCGAAGCGAATGGTAATCTCGGCGTGATTTGCCCTAAAGGGCATGGCTATCTTCATGAACTCTATAATCCGAGTCGACTCAAAGGGCCCCTAAAAAGAGTTGGAGATCGTTTCGAACCCATTTCTTGGGAACAGGCCTACAAAGAAATTGCACAAAAAATCAATTTGGTCCTTATGGATTCTGGTGCTCAAAGCATCTTCTGGGTCAATTATCCTCAGTCCAATCACCTGTACGCCTTGAGATTAATGCATGCCCTTGGCAGCCCCCATTACTTCACGCATGGATCCACATGTTACACTGCGAGAAATGCAGGCTGGGTATACACGGTCGGCGAACTTCCATCCAACGATCTTTCCAGTGCCCGCTACATCATGATTATCGGCCGCAATCCGGCCGGAGGGATCGATCTTGGGCAGGTGAAGAGGATCGTGGAGGCGAGAGAGAAGGGTGCTAAATTAGTGGTTGTGGATCCAAGACATAATGAAACCGCCATCCTGGCGGATGAATGGCTCCCCATTAAACCTGGAACGGATCTCGCACTCCTCCTGGCCATGATCAACGTGATGGTGAAGGAAGGGTTGTATGATAAGGCGTTTGTGAAAGAGAAGACCGTGGGGTTCGAACAACTGGAGGACGAGATCGTGAATTATCCCCCGGAATGGGCAGAGAAGGTCTGTGAGATTCCGGCGGAGACGATTGTGCGCATCACCCGTGAGTTGGCTCAGGCGAAGCCCGGAGCCTTGATTCACCGAGGGTATCACGGCGCATTTGGATCTCAATACCTTAACAGTTTCCAAACGGCACGGGCGTTGGCCATTGCAAACAGCCTTTTGGGCAACATCAATTGGAAGGGTGGAATCTACTTTCCGATGTCTGCAAATCTGGGAGAGCTTCAACCAAAACATCCAGCCCCTGAGCTTCCAAAGGTGGGAAAAGCCGATGGAACCGGAGTGCCTGGAAGGTATCCCCTGGGAAGTTATGGGGATGGGATTGCCCATGCCATCCCTGAATTGGCCTTGCGGGGTGAGCTGAAGGCAGGATTTGTCTATCACAATAATCCCCTCCGTACAAATCCGAATCCTAAGCGGGTGATCGCCGGGTATAAGAAACTGGATCTGTTGGTTGTCATCGACACAGTGCTTTCAGAGACAGCCTCGATCGCTCACTATGTTCTGCCCGAATCGTTCTATTTGGAGCGGGATGAGGCCGTAGACACGAAACACAGTGGAAAGAGAGCGCAAGTGAGCATCCAGCAACAAGTCGTGAAGCCCCTTTACGATACGCGTCCTGGAACTCAGATCATTATCGAGCTGGCGAGACATCTGGGTGTGGGAAAATATTTCAACTTCGACATCGAAGAGGCAAACCGTCTGCGACTGAAGCCCTTAGGGGTGACGTTGGAGGAGTTAAAGGAAAAAGGAATTCTTTTTGTGGGTAAGGAGTGGAAGGAAGGATTCAATAAACTCCAGACCCCATCCGGGAAGGTTGAGATTTATTGCAAGACGTTGGAAGAACTGGGATTTCCATCTATTCCTCGATGGGAAGAACCCTTCGTCTCTCCCGATCCGAAAGATCCTCACTCCTTCCGATTGCTCCATGGAAAACAGGCCATTCATACCCATTCGATGACAGCTAACCAACCGGTTCTTATGGCCTTGAGTCATCGCTATGATATGATCCGGCTATGGATGAATAAAGAAAGAGGGAATCGACTGGGTCTGAAGGATGGGGATTGGGTTCAGATCAAGTCGATGGTTGGTGAAGGAAAGATTCGGATCAGACTGACCGAAGGCATCCATCCCTCATGCGTATGGCTTCCAAGCGGATATGGGATCTTCTCGAAGCATTTAAAAACGGCCTACGATATAGGTTTATCTTACAATGATTTTCTTCCAACTTATTTCGATCCGACCGTGGGACATGCGATGTCGTCGGAGATCATCGTGAAGGTGAGCAAAGCGCAAAATGGCTAATGGCTGATAGCTGATGGCAAATAACTAATAGCGGATGGCTTATAGCATATGGCCTATAGCATAAATCTCATTACTTTTAACTATCTGCTAATGAGCTATACGCCATAAGCGGAGTGGGTTTGAGTTATGCCTCGATATGGAATGGTGATTGATGAAACGAAGTGTGTCGGGTGTCATGCCTGTCGAGTAGCTTGCCATAATCAGAACAATCTCGATGAGAAGGAGGCTTATAATCACCTGGAAGAGCGTGAATATGGCACTTTTCCAAACTACACTCGTGAATTCATACCTGTCCAATGTCAACATTGCGATAATCCTCCTTGCGTGAAGGTCTGTCCTACAAGGGCCTCCCATAAGAGAAAAGATGGAGTGGTTCTGGTGGATAAGGATAAGTGCATCGGTTGTAAATATTGTATTGCTGCCTGCCCCTACAATGTCAGGATTATCAAGAAAGAGGGCTACATCGAAAAATGTCGGTTTTGTATCGAATTTGTCGAGAAAGGGGAGAAACCGGCCTGCATGACGACCTGTATGACAGGAGTCCGGATGTTTGGCGATCTTGACGATCCAAATAGCGAAATTTCTAAGTTCATCATCAAACATAAACTGAAACAATTTAAGGCGGAATTGAATACCAAACCGAGAATCTACTATAGAAAGGGATGATGGAGATGTCCCGGGAAGAAAAAGAGTTCATCCCTCGATTATTATCCTGCCTTCTTTCTTCTCCAGATGAGGAGATGATGGAGCAGATATATCAGGGCAACTTTTATTCCTTTTTCAAACCTCATGTCCAGTCATGGGGAGGAGACATCGGAATCCTGGAGGGGTTTCGAACCGAGGAAGCTCCCGAGATCTTCTCAAGGAACTTAAAGGAGGAATATAATCGTCTCTTTTCTGACCTTGGGAGTGAGAAGATCTCAATGGTAGAATCTTTTTATAAGCCCTGGACCCAAGACCCTCGCTGTTCCCTTCCCTTTGCGGCTGAGAAGGGTATGATGATGGGGGATTCAGCTTTCCACCTGTCTACTGTTTACCAAGAGTGCGGGTTAGAAATTGGAGAAGAATTTCAAGGAATGCCAGATCACCTCATCGTGGAATTGGAACTCTTGTCCTATCTCTATCGGTGGGGAAGCGATAAAGAGATAAAGATGTTTACGGAGGATCATCTCGGCTGGATTCCTCTTCTCAAAGGGGAATTGGAGAAGGTCCACCCCCATCCTTATTACATCGGTGTGTTAGAGGTGCTTGATCTATTCCTAAGAGCGGAGAGGGAGAGATTGGAGATGGAGAGCGATGGAGAGGAGAACATTCATTGAGAAATTCCTGATGGCCTTGGCGTTGACAGGATTAATCCTATTGACCGGTTGTGGTAAGAAAGAGAGACCTGCAGGATTTGGAAACCAGGAAAAACTCTGGCAACTGACCACAGCCGAAGGCAAAATGGAAGAGCCCATTGGTCTGGCATACGTTAAAGATACGCCGGCCCTCTACCGGGATGCCTCGATGGGAAAAGCCGATCCATCATTCGTTCCGAAGATTGGAGGAGGCTGAAGCTAAGAAGGATTCGTCGGAGACGGATCTATGAAGTTCGCTATGCGCTATGCTCTATGCCTGCCTACCGCAGGCAGGCGCTTGGCGTAGTGTGTTTTACGGAGGAGGAGCTTCTTATGGAAGGGCAGATACATATGATCTGGAATTGGATTGTGGCCGTCGACCTCTTCGGAGCGGGACTGAGCGCAGGGACTTTCATTATTTCTGCAACGGCCTATTTCATCGGTAGGGATAGATATGAGCCCATGACGAGGATCGGAGCCTATATCGCTCCCTTCCCTGTAATTGTGGGCATCCTTTGCCTCATCTACGACCTTGAGAGGCCACATCTTTTCTGGAGATTGTTTTTAACCTTTCAACCCAACTCCGTGATGTCGTTTGGATCATGGCTTCTTCTTTTCTTCTCCATTTTTAGCCTGATGCACTTTTACCTCTGGCTCCCGGAGCGGTACGATTATTTGAAGATCATTCCTGCCATCAGATCCAACCGATTTCTGAGTCGTTTTAGAGGCGACAATTTGGCGAATATACGAGGACTGGTCGCTGGATTCGGTATTCCCATTTCCATAGGAGTGGGGATCTATACGGGCGTCCTTTTGGGTGCCCTCACAGCCAGGCCCTTCTGGAATAACCCGATGCTTCCCATGTTATTTTTGATCTCCGCTATGATGACAGGGTCTGCCGCGATCTGTTTTGTAGGGTGTTTCGTTAAAGGATTTCGGGGAATGAGCCGGGAGAACATTAACACCAATAAATTCATGATCCATTCCATCGACTTCACCCTCATGGTCTTCTCGATCATCGCTGTCTTTCTATTCATCTTGGGGTTATATGTATCACCCAGAAGTTCTGTTGCAGCAGTCCACCTGATCATGGGAGGGGAATTTACTTTTCTTTTCTGGTTCTTCGTTGTGGGAATAGGGATCCTCGTCCCTCTCTCCCTCGAGGTTTATGAATTGATCCCTCACTACATTCAACAAGTAGAACTGAGAGAACATAATCCATGGATCTCAGGGATCATCACGACCTCTGTCCTCATTGGTGGTTTCGCGATGCGTTACATCGTAATCTATGCAGGCCAGATGGCCCAGGTTATTACTTCTTAAGAATTGCTCTTTCCTATTGGCGGCCAGAGCTTTCCCCATCCAGCTTCTCTAAACCTTCCTTTCCCTGTTAGCTAATCCTTATTGTCAGCGCTTACTTCCCTCCAAGAGAGGAATTAAAATCTGTTTCCAAAAAAAGCCAATTTTTGGTTTATTAAATTAGATTTTTGGCCTAAGGGAATGGGGTTTTCACTTTTTCACTTTTTTATTGACAAATAGTATCAATTGATACCATAATATTTATGAGCCGGCCGTTCCACATAGAGATTAACAACAAGATAAGACAAGCAAGAAAAGCGGCTTCAGAAAATCGTATTTCTATCCTCAGTTCGCTCAGTACTGCTGCTGATGCATTGGAATTAGGTTTCGGAATCGAAGATATTTCTCACGTGCTCCTCGATATCCTAAAGGAGAAAACTCCAAATGATTATGCTGGATATTATCCTCCACAGCGCTCTTACGAAGAGGAAATCCTTCAATGTGAACTCTTCTCTTTCCGATGGATAAGCAAGCGGTTGGGTTGCAGGGCATATTTGAAGTTTGCCTTTAAAGGAAAGCAAATGTGGCTCGTATCATTACATGAAGACCGAAAGGACGAAGAAGGGGAATAGAATGAAAGAAGCAGGAATGGAATGTCCGAATGGACATGGGAAAATGATGGTTAAAGGGACCATAGAAAAGATGAATGTCCGAGGGATCACTGTAAAGATCCCAGTGGAACAGTATGTGTGCCGTGTTTGTGGTTTGAAGGCAAGTACCGTTGAACAAACCGCTGCCGTCCAGAAGGCTATTTCAGATGCCTATCGTGAATCCGCTGGTTTGCTAACAAGTAGAGAGATTGTTGAGGGGAGGAAGAAACTGAAACTTACTCAAGAAGCCCTTGCAAGGCGGATGAATGTTGGGATTGCCAGCATCAAGAGATGGGAAGGAAGCATTATCCAAAGCAAATCTATGGACCACGCACTTCGTTTGGCACTCAGAGGTGAAAGTATTGGCGATAGCTGCACTGGAAACCGGGAATTTTCCATTCCAAGGATAAGATTGGTACTGAAAGAGTTTGAATCTGTCCTTGGAAAGAAGATTCTTAAGAAAAACGATAGGATGCTCTTTGCAGCGAAGTATCTTTGGTATGCGGATATGGTAGCTCATAAAGAGACCGGGGAATCCATGACGGGTTCAACTTATGCTGCTCTTCCGTATGGACCTCAATTGAACAACTACAGAGATTTAGTTGACGATATCATGAAGGCAGATGAGTCGAAGGCCCACCCCCTCAGCCCAGAAGAAAAAAGGATCATCACCCGGATTGCTCTGAAGTTCCTAAAAGAACAGATGATATACGATGCAGCCCACAAGGAAAAAATCTGGAAAAAACAACCCAACGGATCAATCATCCCATATACTGATTCGTCCGAATTAGCCGGATTATGATAGAGTGAGAGAACGTGACGCATTAGCCACTTCCTGTAATCCACAGCCGGACATTTGGGCGATGCCTGCTTGATTTCAAGTGATAATCATCGATGTTCTTTCCCCTTGCCTATGGACCTTCCTTTTCGTATAATGAAGTCATCTAAAAGCGAATTCTTTTCTATACCAATTCAATTTTTAGAATGTATTACTTGTTTTGCCTGGCAGGTCCCTTTTAATGGGTGACCCTAAGATCAACTTAGATGGGGAGGTAAGCGATGACAATCACAGTTAAAAGTAGGATTGAAAAGGGTTCCATTCGTCTCCCAAAGAGGGTGAGGTTACCGGAAGGTACCCGAGTTATTGTAAAGATCGAGCCTTTACTGAAAATTAAAGAAAAATTAAAAATTATTTCAGAGTTATCCGGAGGCTGGTCTGATGACCCTACGATTATCCCTATCTTCGAAGAGATAGAGAAGGAAAGGCATAACTATTTTGGCCGAGAGGTACGTTTCTGATGATCCTATTGGATACCAATGTGCTCGTTGCTTTCTTGAATGGCAACAAGTTGATCTCGAAGAGAATCCGGGATGAAATTGATCAGATTGCTTTAAGTACCCTGGTTGTTGCAGAGTTGGATTACGGAGCAAAGGTATCTCAAAAGGCTAAAGAAAATATTGAGAAGCTATACCGATTGTTAGATATTGTTCAAATCGTTCCATTTGATATTGAGTGTGCCAAGATCTTTGGAACGATCAAAAGCAAGCTTCGGCGCATGGGGAGACCAACAGGTGAAGTGGATGCCCTTATTGCAGCTACCGCCATCGCTCACGATGCTATTCTTGCCACGGCCAATAAAAGACATTTCGAAAATATTGAGGGTTTGAAATTAGAGGTTTGGCCCATTGAATAGGTAACAAAATCCCAGAACCGGTTTTTGTCAGCCGGTCCCCCGCCATACCGAAATCAAGAACCACCTTGCCCGTTCCATTGTGCGGAAACTGGAAGATTAAAATATAGATAAGTAGTAACGGACGTTTGAAACCCTTCAGCTCCAAAGAAAAAAGGATCATCACCCGGATTGCTCTGAAGTTCCCAAAAGAACAGATGATATACGATGCAGCCCACAAGGAAAAAATCTGGAAGAAGCAACCCAACGGATCGAGTATCCCATACACTGATTCATCAGAATTAACAGGGATATGATTGAGTGAATGACTAAAGGGAGGATGTGGGGGACAATATTGCTTTCTTCCTGTAGTCGTTGGCCGACAGATTTCGGCCATGATGCAAGATTTCATTTGGTAATCGCTATCTGCGATGTTGGCCTAAAACCTTCCTTCATATCTTGTGGTCCTTTCGGCTTGACATTCGACTCCCTTTTCCGTATATTCAACTCACCCAAAAGCGAGCTCTTATCATATAGTTAGAAAAAGAAAACTTTGAGTTGTATAACTATAGACAAGGGGAGGTAATTTAATGAAAGAACAGCTGAAATACGATTATTTAGAGCCCATAGAAGTTGCAGAGGGAGTTTACTGGATCGGTTTTTATGATGAAAAGGCAGCTTTTCACTGTAATCCGTATCTTCTGGTAGATGGTGACGAGGCGGTCGTTTTCGATCCCGGTAGCATCACAGATTACCCCAAGGTAGCAAGCAAAATTTGCTCTGTGGTTGATCCAGAGCGGATTAGTTACATAGTTCTCCACCATCAAGATCCAGATTTGTGTTCTGCTGTCCCTTTATTGGAAGATATCATCGCGAATAAGCAGTTAAAGATAGTCACTCATTCTAGAGCCAGTGTTTTAATACGCTATTACGGCTTAAAAAGTGAGTTTTATGATATAGACAGGAATGGATATTCTTTAACTTTAAAAAGCGGCCGGCAATTGAGATTTATGGTTACTCCTTTTTGCCATTTTCCTGCGGCAATAGTCACTTACGACGAAAGGCAGAAATTGCTTTTCTCTTCAGACATATTTGGAGCAATTTCTACTGATTGGAGTATTTTTGCCAAAGAAGGATATGAAAAGCAAATGGAGGCTTTCCATGTAGGCTATATGGCCAGCCACAAACATTTAAGCTCGGTAATGGAGAAATTTACGCAGCTTGATATAGAGATGATTTTACCCCAGCACGGCTCGATTCTTAAGGGAGAGATGATAACTCGCTGTATTGAGTACTTAAAAAACCTTAACTGCGGGATCGATTCGTCTCTAAGCGAAAAGGAGCTGTACGGATGGATACCGAAGTAAATAAGAACCCCGAAAAAGCGATAGAAGATATCAGTGTCTTAAGAAAAGAACTGCAAGAAAAACGGTTTCAGATACAGAGGCTGGAGAAACGTATAGAAGAAGGAAGGATATTAATCGGCGAAACTATTCTTCGCATGCGAAGTATTCAAAAAGAATTACAAAGGGTTAGGGAGGAAGCTGAAAGGCAAAAGTTCGAAAGGGTTATTCAAAAGATGGGCGATGGAGTCGTGGTCTGTACAGCCGATTGGAAGATAGCGGCGATTAATTCATCTGCCCAAAAGTACTTAAATATTACCGAGCCGGAAAACATCAATTTAGTTGATTTTATTTTTATAAATTATTCTGTTTCCATCCCAAAAGAGGAAATGATTGATGTTTCTCGGTCGCATAAAACTTTTGATGTCATCAGAGAGGAGACAGAACAATTCAAAGCATTATATTTAGAGGCAAGTTTGGATGTATTAAAAGATACCCAAGAGAAAGTTTCGAATATAATAATGACGATACGCGATGTAACTGATACGCGCACAGAAGAGCTAATGAAGCAGGATTTCTTAAGCCTTATGTCGCATAAGCTGCGCACGCCTCTTACCGTCATCACTCAAAGTGCATCCATACTTCAGAAAGAAAATATTTGCGGTTCACTTAATGACAAACAGAAAAAATACATAGAGTCTGTTTTAAGACAGTCGCGTTTACTTACAAATTTGATTGATGGACTATTAAAGTTCACGGAATTGAATACGATGAAGCTTGATCTACAGAAGGAGGAGATCGTGCTGTGTGATTATCTGCCTCTCCTTGTCAATCCCATGATCGAAGGAATAAAGGATAAAAAAATAGAATTGAAAATTGATTGCCCCGATAAATGTTATATGATCC
>Ga0315274_10004175_pt1 | contig 21305 bp, 21 predicted proteins | sample YL17G02_20_MG_FD_203700 | JGI IMG/M metagenome (GOLD analysis project Ga0315274, IMG submission 203700) | Sediment microbial communities from Yellowstone Lake, YNP, Wyoming, USA - YL17G02_20 | ecosystem: Environmental > Aquatic > Freshwater > Lake > Sediment | place: USA: Wyoming | collected...
CCGATCCATTGTTTCGAATATGCCTAATACCTTCACTCGTGTATTTGACAATATTTGCTCTAAATGTAAAATTATATGCCGCTTTAAAATCTCTGCGAAGGCGGGAATCCAGGCTCTGTCCCTGCGAAGGCAGGGAACCATTAAGAATTGGGTTCCTGTTTTCACAGGAAACCCTGGATTCCTGGTCAAGCCAGGAATGACAAAGGGAGGCGAGTGTCTATACAATTATGGACTGACTAGTAATTCAGTGTGGTAGGATTATCTTTGGGTGGATTTCTCCCAGATACGATAAGAAATTATTAAAAGGAGGAAGAGCGATGAAAGTGATGAGACTCAATGACCTCAAGGAATACCAAGCAGCCAAGCACTTCAAGATGTCCGCCATGCGACTTCAGGGGAAGGAAGAGACCGGCATTCAGAAATTCTGGGTGGGACTCTCCCATTTTCTACCGGGCGGAGGGGCAGAATTTGATGCCTCCCCTACCGAAAAGGTCTATATTGTAATAAGCGGACAAGTTACAGTGAAAACGGAAAAGGAAGAAATGACACTCAACCCCCTCGATTCCGTTTACCTGGCTCCGAACGAGGGGCGGTCTGTTATCAACCCGGGCAAAGTTCCTGCAAGCATGCTCGTGGTGATCAACTATCCTAACTGAGATGGCTTTCAGTAGAAGTTTCAGAAGATGGATCATTTAATGGAGGTGGAAAATGAGAGTTAAAAAGGGGATTGAAGAGATCAAGAATCTTTTTGATCTGAAGGGTAAGGTGGCGATCGTGACCGGTGGATCCGGAGGATTCGGGAGGGCTGCCGCCATCGGGCTGGCAGTTCATGGAGCGAACGTGGCCGTGACGAGTCGAACCCTTTCAAGCCTTGAGGAGACTGCCGGCGAGATCCGGAAACAAGGGAAAAAAGCCTTGCCGATCTCTTGCGATGTAACCGATCCGAAAAGTGTCGAGCAGATGGTGAACCAAACCGTGAAGGAATTCGGGAAGATCAATGTTTTGGTCACCAGCGCAGGGATTGCCATGCGCTCACCAGCCGAAGATTTTCCGATAGAAGACTGGCAAAAGGTCATGGATACCAATGTGAAGGGGACCTTTCTCTGCTGTCAGGCAGCAGGCAGGGTGATGATCAAACAGGGCGGAGGCGGAAAAATCATTACGGTATCCTCTATCCGCGGGCTTTTGGGCCATCCTGGCGGTTATGCTGCTTACGGCACCAGCAAAGGAGCGGTTCATCTCTTGACCCGGCAACTGGCGACTGAATGGGCTAAGTATAAAATCAATGTTAATTCCATTGCTCCTTGTATCTTTTGGACACCTCTGACCACACCCATTCTGAACGACGAAAAAATGTATAACATCTTTATGTCCAGAATTCCTTGGGGGAGAGCGGCAGAGCCGGAGGATTTCATCGGAGCTCTGGTCTTTCTCGCCTCGGAGGCTTCTGAATTTATTACAGGCGACATCCTCTATGTAGATGGAGGAAGCACTGCCGGTTGAACCAAAGGACAAACGGATATGGAACGAAGAGAGATTAAGAATATTTCGGTCATTGGCAGTGGAATGATGGGGCATGGAATTGCGCAGGTTTTTGCAGCCCAAAACTACAATGTGACCTTGCTCGATGTTCAGCAAGATCTTCTTTCCAAAGCGATTGAAAATATCCGTTCAAACCTCTCTTTCTTGGCTCAACGAGGGATGGGCAAGAATAAAGACATCGGGCCCACCCTTCGGAGAATAAAAACGACTTTGGATCTGAAAGAAGCTGTTTCTAACGCCCAATTTATTATCGAAGCTGTCTCTGAGAATTTGGCTCTGAAACAGAAGATCTTCCAGGATCTGGATTCCCTCAGCCAGCCAGAAACGATTTTGGCCACCAATACTTCCGTGATCAGCATCACAGAGATAGCTCGGGATGCCAGGCTTAGAGAAAGAATCGTCGGCACCCATTTCTGGTTTCCGCCCTATCTGATCCCATTGGTTGAGGTGGTCAAAGGGAAGGATACTTCTAACGAGACGATGGAACGGACCTATCACCTGATGAAAAAGGCCGGAAAACATCCCATCAAATGCATGAAAGACGTACCCGGGTTTGTCGCGAACCGCCTTCAGCATGCGTTATGGCGAGAGGCGATTTCAATCGTAGAGCATGGAATTGCTGATGCTGCCACGGTGGACGAAGCCATTAAGAACAGCATTGGTATTAGGCTGGCCGTCCTCGGCCCGATTGAGAACGCGGATATGGTCGGGTTAGACTTGACATTAGCCATTCACAATACGGTTTTAAAAGACCTGGAGGCCTCTCCCAACCCATCCCCCCTTTTAAAGGAGAAGGTGAATAAAGGAGACCTTGGTTTTAAATCCGGCAAAGGTTTTTATGATCAGTGGGCCCCTGAAACCATGAAGCAAGTCAGGGAAGATCTTTTAAATTACCTGATCGATACCTCGATTAAGAAATAGAGCTCGAACCTTGATTCAAGGAGGAAAATGGATGTGGACAAATTAATTATCACGGCTGCGATTACGGGGAACATTACTCTCCCGGTACAAACCCCCTATCTTCCTTTAACTCCGCAGCAGATCATCGACGATGCGGTGCGGGCAGCAAACGCAGGGGCAGCCTCGGTCCATATCCACGGCAGGGACCCAAAAACTGCCAGACCCACGACCGAGCCGGCCGTGTACAGGGAAATCGCCGCGGGGATTAAGGCCAGGAGCAATGTGATTGTCTGCGTCACCACCGGCGGCACGGCAGATATGACACCGGCTCAGAGAGCACAGGTGGTTCCCGCCCTCAAACCGGAGCTGGCAACATTTAACATGGGGTCTATCAACTTCTCCATCCATCCTATCGCCGACCGTTACAAGGATGAGGACTACAAATATCCGTGGGAGAAGGAATTTGCCGTGGGCACCAAGGATTTTATTTTCAGGAACACCTTTGGTGATATCGAGAAACTCGTTCAGATTATGCAGGAGAATAACACCAAGTCGGAGTTTGAGGTGTATGATGTGGGCCACCTCTACAATCTTAACTTCCTGATCAGAAGGAAGGTGATCAAGTTCCCAATCTGGTTACAATTTGTGACGGGGATTCTGGGCGGCATTGGGGCCAACATAGAAGAAGCCGTGCACTTGAAGCAAACGGCCGACAGGTTGTTCGGCTTAGAGAATTACGTATGGTCAATCATCGGTGCCGGATACCCTGCAGAATTCAACTTGGCAACATTAGCCATTATGATGGGCGGACATGCCAGGGTAGGTATGGAAGACAATATCTTTGTCGAGAAGGGAGTCTTATGCAAGAGCAATGCTGACCTGGTAGGAAAAGTGGTAAAAATCGCCAAAGAGCTTGGTCGAGAAATCGCCACGCCGGACGAAGCCAGAAAGATACTTGGCTTGAAAGGCAAAGACAAAGTCAACTATTAGGAATGGCTTACAAGAAATGACTGTAAGTGCAATCAGTGAATTCCAAACAGTCTGTATTGGGAATTCTTAACTTTTTCCACAAATCGGGAGGCATCCTTGTTCACCCGAACAGGATGCTTCCCGATCTTTTTCAGCAATTGGAAAGTCCCCTTCATGATCTGTGAATCCATTTTCTTAGGCGAAATTGACTTCAGCATTCCCTTTTTCTTCTTGACAACATTTTCAATAATTGTTAAAGATTCATTCAGTGTAAATAAAATTTAAACTTGATTTCTCTCGCTAAGAATCTTAGTAGGGTAAGTCTCTTTTTCACCCAGAGTGATGTCCAGGAATACTCTAGAAACCGAAGTAGTAAACGGCTGCAAGGTCCCGCTGTAAAGCTTTTGCGGCCCACCCGTCCGACCTTTTTTAGGAATTTTTTGCAACATTAGGGTTAATTTTAAGATATGATAAGCAGAAAAACAGAGAAGAGAATGATTGAATGATTATCGACATATTTTGCCATCACATTTCAAAATCAGTCGGGAAGATCATGGAGAGAGCGAAATATTACGGTGAGGGGAAGGAATTTTCCTATCCCGTCCAAAACGCGGACCCTGAGGTCCGTTTGGGTCTCATGGATAAATATGGCGTTCACGTACAGGCCCTGAGCCAGACAACACCCGTTCTCCTTGGGTTTGGTGCTGAGGATGCAGCCGAAATATGCAGACGCTCAAACACCGATAATTATGCCCTTTGCAAGGGCTACCCCAATCGATTCGTGAATATCTGCATAATTTCACTTTTGGATATGAAGAGCGCCATGAAAGAGCTCGATCGTTCCATCAATGAGCTCGACTGTCGGGGAGTCACCATTTCGGCGAACCAAAATGGAAGGGGACTCGATTCTCCTGAATATTTTCCGTTTTACGAGAAGGTAGTCGAACATGACCTGCCTGTTCTTATCCATCCCACTCACTGGGAGTCTTATCCATTGGTCGATATGGATAAGGGCTGGCGGATGATGCATTTGTTTGGATGGCCTTTTGATACCACTCAGGCAGTATGGAGGTTGATTTTTGGGGGTGTCATCGATCGTTTTCCTTCCATGAAGATTGTCATGCACCATCTGGGAGCCATGATTCCGTACTTCTCTCGACGAATTGAGCAGAACTTTAATAAATTTTTGAAAGATAAATTACCTCGTCACATTTCTGAATACTGGGGCAATATTTATGGAGATACAGCCACGGATGGGACAGTAGCAGCGTATCCCTGCGGTTACGCTTTTTTTGGACCGGATCGCATGATGTATGGCTCAGATTACCCATTTGGCGCTGAGGCAGGTGAAGATTTTATTAGGTCAAACCTGGAAAGCCTGAAATCGATGGATATCCCATCGACGGATAAAGAGAAAATATTGGGTGAAAATGCAAAAAAACTCCTGAAGATCAACTGAATCACAATTTAAATATCGGATATAGAAAATAAAAAAGTAAGCGGTGGAAATTTTAAAACCATCCAATAGCAAGGAGAAGGTTGATGAGAAAAAAGATAGAAGTCATTGATATCTTAGCCCATCACGTCTCAAAGTCCGTGGCTGAAATGCTGGAGACACGCCGGTATTATGGGGAAGACACCACCTTTGATCCGAGTAAGAAGGAACTTGCCTATCCGATTAAGAATGCAGACCCTGAGGTTCGTTTGCGCCTGATGGAGAAGTATGGTATCGACATGCAGGCCTTGAGCCAAACAGGAACAGTCCTTCTTGGATTTAACGCCGAGGAGTCTGCTGAAATATGCAGACGTTCAAACACTGACAATTATGCCCTTTGCAAATCCTACCCGTATAAATTTGTCAATGTCTGTTTCATTTCTCTTCTTGATATGAAGAGTGCTATGAAAGAACTCAGCCGTGCAATTAATGAACTTGATTGTCGCGGCATAACGGTTTGCACCAATCAACAGGGAAAAGGTCTCGATTCTCCCGAGTACTTTCCTTTCTATGAGAAGCTGGTTGAGCATGATCTCCCACTCTTTTTACATCCCATTCATTGGGAGTCTTATCCATTGGTTGCAATGGACAAGGGATGGTGGATGATGCAGATCTTCGGATGGCCTTTCGATACCACTCAGGCCATATGGAGACTTATTATGGGAGGGGTCATCGATCGTTTTCCTTCCTTAAAAGTCGTCAGCCACCATTTGGGAGCCATGTTCCCTTATTTTATTAGAAGAGTTGAGAAAAATGTTAATAAATTTTTGAAAGGCAAACTTCCCAGACCCATTTCTGAATATTGGAAGAATATTTATGGGGATACAGCCATGGATGGAACAGAAGCAGCCTATCCCTGCGGTTATGCCTTTTTTGGGTCGGACCGAATGATGTTCGGAACCGATTATCCATTTGGACCAGAGGCAGGTGAGGATTTCATTCGAACAAACCTCGCTGGTGTTAAGGCGATGAATGTTCCAGTAGAGGATATGGCGAAAATATTAGGAGGGAATGCTAAAAAGCTGCTGAAGATAAGCTAACCTATGAAATTAAAGAAAGGAGGAGAAATTATGAGAAGATCAGGTTTAAAACTTTTCATCGTTGTATTCTTTCTTCTAACGGTAACCCCATTTGTTTTTTATCATTCAGCATCCGCATATAGCGAAAAAGAACCCATGACGCTGAAATGTGGGATTGACAACCCACCTGGAGACCTGAAATCCAGGACAATTAAACGCTTGGGAGATATCGTGGAAGAAAGGACAAAGGGGAGGATCAAATTTCAATACTTTTTTGGAGGTTCGCTCATCAATAAACCGCAGTATGTGGAAGCCGTTGCCAAGGGTATTGCGGACATCTCCACGGGTCCCGTCTCCTTTATAACGGGTAAGATTCCAGAGCTGAGCATCTTCGAGGTCTACGGATCATATAAGCTGGATAAGCATTTAGAAATGCAAGAGGCCGTAGAACCAACCTTTAAAGAACTATTTGAACAGAAAGGAGTTCATCATGTGATGCTGCAGCTTACAGGGTCCACCGTATTCCCCCATAAAACCAAATTCCTGAAAAAGCCGGAGGACTGGAAGGGACAAAAGATGCGATTGGGAGGACGGTGGCAGTCTACCTTGGGAGTTAAATGGGGAGCCGGCACTGTCTTCATGGTGCCTGGAGACCTTTATGTGGCCGTCCAAAAAGGTGTGATCGATGGATATATGCTCATTTACGATATTGTTTATGGCCTAAAACTTTACGAGGTATCGCCCTATATCATGGACTCCGGTTTTAGCAACAATGTTGAGAATGTCACGATGAACCTGAAGAAGTGGAATGCACTGACCCAGACTGACCAAGATATATTTAATCAGGCAGTAAAAGAGGTAAAGCCATGGAATTACCATGAGACTCTGAAATATTATGAAGAGATAAAGAAAGATATGATTGCCAAAGGAGCAAAAATTTATGTTTTGACTCCTGAAGAGAAAAGCTTTTATTTAAAGGATGCTTTTTCTCTCTATCCCGAGGTAAAAAATATATCGGGTCCCATGGGAAATAAATTCATTGATATCTTGAAAGCTTTCAAAGATGAGTAAACCCCGTTAGAAATGACGGGGCTTTCTAATGGGGTAAAAGAAACTCCTGAAAATGATTCGCGGTCGGGAAGATCTCTGGTTCGATAGGCAATAGGATTTATAATAGCTTAGGAAAAATTCAGATTGGAATTAAAACAAATCGTTACCTTTTTGATGGGGGGAGGCGGCAAAAGGCTTTCCCCCTTGAAGTTATCATGTGGCGGTATCTCAGGAGAAATTAGAAATGTCAGAAGACAGGGTCTCTTCCCTTAGCCAAAAAATTAAGAAGCTTAACTTCGTATGCGTCTCCTTAGCGGGATTCATTCTCCTCTTCGTCACCTTCTCGATCTTCGTGGATGTCTTTTTAAGATATTTTTTTCGCAGACCTAGCATTTGGATCACCGAAGTATCCACCTACCTTTTTCTATATATGATATTCCTAGCAACCTCTTATGCTCTCCAGCAGGAGATGCACGTCAAAGTCACCTTTCTGCTTATCGGCTTTAGTGATCGGGTAAAGCGTGTCTTTCATCTCATCACTTCAATATTTGCTATGATCTTCTGCTTAGTATTGTTTTGGCAAACAACTGAGATGACCTGGACCGCCTTTAAAGAAAAATGGACCACACCGACCATGCTCAGTGCACCTTCTGCCTATATTTATATCGTGATGGTTTTTGGTTCGTTTATCCTGTTTTTGACTTTCATATTACAAACCATAGAGCAGTTTAGATCATCAGAATCTCCCAAGAACGTTGAGGAGAAGAAATGAGTATAGGTTTTCTCACCATTTTAATAGTGATCTTATTAATAGTAATCATAGGGATTGGAACACCAATAGGCTTTGGCCTTGGCTTTCTCGGTCTGATCGGAATGTTGAGTTTCCTGAGTATCGGCAACCTCTATCAAATTGCCGAGATTGCAGCGACAACGGGGACCAATCTTTTCATGATTGCCCTGCCGCTCTTTATTTTAATGGCTGAGGTGGTCTCTTTTTCAGGAGTTGGAGATGATATGTATACAGCTGCTCACAGATGGCTCAGCTGGCTCCCAGGCGGGCTGGCCATCAGTAGTATAGCCACCTGCACAGGTTTTGCTGCAATCTGCGGATCAAGTCCAGCCACAGCAGCAACAATAGGTTTGATATCAATCCCGGAGATGACCAAACGGGGTTATAATAAATATTTAGCCGTAGGTTCCATCGCCGCAGGTGGTACACTTGGTATCTTAATACCCCCAAGTATTACCATGGTGATCTATGGTGTCATCACAGAGGTCTCTGTAGGAAAACTTTTTATAGCTGGAATCATTCCCGGAATCGTCCTTGCCGCGATCTTAAGCGCTGCCATTGCTTTTGCAGTAAAGATGAAACCCGAACTTGCACCTCGCATTGAGGGTGTCACTTGGAAGGAAAGATTCTCCTCTTTGAAACGTGTATGGGCCTTTCTCGTCATTTCGATCAGCATTATCGGGACCATTTATACAGGGATTGCTACCCCTACGGAATCAGCAGCCATTGGCGCAACCTTTGCCATCATGATCGCTCTTGTCTATCGAAGGTTGACGATCAAAGGTATTCATGGCGCTGTAGTGCGAAGCGCCGCTGTGACGGCAATGATCATGTTCTTAGTCCTTGGGGGCAATACATTGGCATTTCTTTTATCGACCTTGACGATACCCCAATACGTCACAGAATTGATCACCTCATTGGAAGTGTCCAGATGGACTGTGATGATCATCATCAATATTGTCTTAGTCATTATGGGTTGCCTTCTCGATCCCATGGCTATTCTGGTCATCTCCCTCCCGATCCTATTTCCCATCATCACCAAACTCGGATTCGATCCCGTCTGGTTCGGGATCATTGTCACAATCAATGTGGAAATAGGAATGATCACGCCCCCGGTTGGGCTCAACCTGTTTGTCTTAAAGGGGGCGATTCCCGGTGTCACCATGAAGGAGATTGTCTTGGGCTCACTTCCCTTTGTTTTCCTTCTCATGATCGGGCTGGGAGTAGTCATGGTCTTCCCTTCTCTGGCAACGTGGCTTCCGGGAAGGATGGGATTCTGATAATGGGCTATCATTTAAAAACCAGGAAAGATATCTGATCGAGACATACCCGGCCCTGAACGGGTTAGCGGCAGGGGAGTCTTTTGAAATCTGTAAGATCTGAAATGACGTAGTCGGAAAGCCTCTGTGAACACGATATCCTTGACCTTATGTTATAATTTTTATAGAATCTGATTGCTAAAAATTCGACACAAAATAACACGAAGGAGGGAAATATGGACGTTTTTGATGCATTCGAATCGCGGATGAGTCGGAGGGCTTTCCTTCAAAAGCAGGTTGATCAAGCCAAATTGGAAAAGATCCTAAACATCGCCAATCGAAGTCCGTCATACATGAACACTCAACCCTGGGAACTCTATGTCGTAGCGGGCGAAGAAAAAGATAAACTGGCTGGAAAACTTTTTTCGGATATCTCAAACGGTGTTCCCCTGACACCGGACATTCCCTTTCCGACGACGTGGCCAGTGCCCCATGACGAACGAGCAAAACGTCATCGCATGCGGCGATTTAAGACGCTGGGGATTGATCCCGATAAGGAGCAGGATAAGGTTGTTGTGGGCTACCGGAATAACTTCAAGTTTTTCGACGCACCGTGCGCCATTTTCGTGGCCATGGACAAAACATTAACTCCCTGGTCAGTCTTCGATTGCGGGGCTTTCGTGCACGGATTCCTGCTTGCAGCTCATGCCGAGGGTTTGGGTACCTGTCCTCAGGCCATGCCCACGGGTTATTCTGGTGCGATCCGGTCGCAGTTGGATATCCCCGATCATATGATGATCGTACTCTGTATATCACTTGGTTATCCGGATCTGGCATCGCCGGTTAATCAATATCGCTCTCTTCGGCGCGAATTTGGTGAATTTGTGCGCTGGTATGGATTTCCGAGAAGATAATCAAACTATATGGGTGTATTCAAATTTAAATCCTTTTCGAATCAAGAAGAGGTATGGAGTCTCCTCCCTTCATTACAGAAAGGGCGAGGTTAAAGCCCCGTCCTTTCTAACGGGGTTTACTTTTTAAAACTATTGTTGAGAAAGTGGTAGGCAAAATTAGTCAAGGTTAAAGATTCGACCCTTGATCAGTTAGAAAAGGAATATATCAGAAGGGTCCTCATCGAAGTCGGAGGAGACAAGTCTAAAGCAGCTAAAATACTTGGCTTAGACCGGAAAACTCTTTACCGAAGACTTCAAGAAAGATAATCTTCCTTATTGTACACTTTTGTCCAATTTTGCCACAGATTGTTTCATTTCTCCCCCATTATTATGAAATCAGATTTTTTAAAAACCTAACCTATTGAAAATATAAAAAAATATTATATCTGCTTTTGGTATTCTTTTTGCTATTTTAAAAACAAATATATTGAATCGATCCTCAAAGTGGAGAGATTAAGTCAGTCTTGGTTGAGGCGATTTGAATAGAAAAGATTATAAAAATCCATCATCAAAGGAGGTTCATCATGATTGGAAGAAGTTTTAGCATTTTAATTCTCATTCTTTGCATTGGTCTTATCCTGACAGGATGTCCAAAGAAAACCGTGATGAGAGAAGAGCCATCTGTCATAAAGGAAGAGGCAGCCAGACTTGAAGCCGAACGAGCAACGAAGGAAACACGAGAGAGAGAAGTGGCAAAAATAAGAGAAGAGGAAGCCAGGAAGGCACGGGGAGAGTTCGAAAAAAGCCTCGTTGCGAAGAAAGAACCTGGGATCGAAGGAGAGATCTTCGAAAGCAAATTGTTCAAAGACATTCATTTTGATTTTGATAAATATGCCATTCGTCCAGGGGATGCAGAGATTTTAAAGGAAAATGCAGCCCTGTTGTCGAAATACCTCACTGTGAAGGTACAGATCGAAGGCCATTGTGATGAAAGGGGGACCAACGAATATAATCTTGCCCTTGGAGAGAGAAGGGCCAATAGTACAAAAAAGTATCTTATCTCCATCGGAGTCTCTCAAGGCCGTATCTCCACGATCAGTTATGGGGAAGAGAGGCCATCGGATCCCGGGAATAATGAAGAGGCTTGGGCAAAAAACCGGAGAGCCCATTGTATCGTCTTATCCAAATAAGGAGGATAAGCTATCTTGAGTCGCCTTATGCTTCCTGGGGATCTAAAGGGTTTTTAGGTCATTCCTGCGGAAGCAGGAATCCAGTGTTTTAAAAACCAATTGCCATAAAGAATCGCTTAATTTGGTTTAAGAATAGAAGGGAAACTCTGAGTGGGAAATCATTTCTACCTACCAGAGGGCAAAAGTGAAGAGGCCCTTTTTAAAAGAGTACCATTTCTTCATAGAGTATCAGAGCTTTTATCCCTGTCCTTAATAACGGGGATATTCAGCGCTGATTTTTTTATACAAATGATCGGGGGGATTAGAAAAGGCGGCCAATATGTGAGAAATTTTGACATCTGATAACAATACTCTTCGCATAAATAGTGCGGATTTCAGTCGACAGTCTCAAGAATTTTATTCAATCTCATAACTTTAATGAAAAAACCCTTGACATTTTAAAAATAATTTATTATAAATTTTTTGTATTCAAAAAAAGAGGTTTATTGGGGTCCAGAAATATCTTAATATTTCTGGAGGTTAATGGAGCTGGATAGTCGGGCCGCTATCCGAAGATAAAAACTTCGGGTAGCGGCTTTTTTGTTGGGGCAAAGGGAATAAAAGTTCTTGTAAATTTCCCAGAAAGGAGAAGGTTATGGAGGCAAAAATCAGTGAAAAAAAGGAAACTACTATTAAGCAGTGAAAAAAGGAAGACCGGAAATGGGGAAGTCTCATTTTAAAATTTTTTATGTATGGTGGGTGGTTGCTGGTACTTGTCGTTTTTTTAGCAATTTATATCCTTATCTCTATTTATTTTAAGTAAATGAATCCTAAATTTGAAAGGGAAAAGGCTAAGTATGGCTTGTGTCGAGTAAGAAATTGGACAGAAAATTATCAAAAGGGAAATAGCAGTTGCTATAAATCTTGCGGAAAGGAGAAGTTAATGGAGAGAGCAACCAACGAGAAAATGGAAACTAACATTATGGATGAAGGAAAGGGGAAGGGGAAGCGAAAATGGGGGAGTCGTATTTATAACTTTTTGGCGTATGGGGGGATTATACTGGTCTTAATAGGCGGTTTTGTAATTTATATCATTATCCACATTTTAATTAAGTGAATCTTACTATAATGGCAGATAAAGAGATACTCAAGACACAAATAAACAAAAAAGTCATAAGTGGCCAAGACAATGGCGTTACAAAAAATGGGGTGACTTATATGGGTCAAGATGAAAAAATAAGAGAGGCTCAAGAAATACTGAATTGGGTGGTAATGCATTTAAATGCAAGTATTAAGTGTAAAGTAGTGGATTACAAACATGAAAACTATCGGGTTCAAGTTTTTACAAAGGAGAATAGATTAATCATGCCGGTTCAAGTTCCTGAGGAATGGATTAAAGGTACTAACCCAAGGGAGAATCTTATCCACGATAAGCTAAAAACTTTATTAAAAAATTTAGAGAATTACTAATAAATCGCTTTGAGTTGTCCCAAATAAGTTTCTCGTCCTCAGGATGGAAGGTGACTTTTCGGGAAGGAGAAAGAGCAAACACTTTCCGTTCTTGGTTCGGGTTCATCCAAAAGGGTTAAGTAAAGAACCCCGCAGCTCTGCTGCGGGGTTCTTTACTAATCATTTATAAATCATGTCTCTTTTTCAAGAATCGTCTTTGCACTATATCAAAACCAATCCCATTGTCAATAAAAATTTCATTATTTATTAATATTTCAGAAAATAATAATATGGTTTAAATGGACGGGGAAGTACTCCCAAAGAATTTTTAAGACCTCCGAGACGATAAAACGGATTATAGTGAACGCCCCAATTAATAAAGTAGTCATTGCCTGCCTGCGGTAGGCAGGCGGGGAGCAAAGCCCTACACAGCATGGTGTACAGGGGGAAGTGGACTAAAATGCGGATCGTCAGGCAAGTCTTAGCAGGGGTTGGCGCCGGACAATCTCTTCCAGGATGCGCAGTTCCTCACCAACAGCCGGGACTTCATCCTTGAACAGGTTACGGAAGGACTCAATCATTTTTTTACTTTACTTCCTGGTTGCAGCCTTATGGACAGCGTTCACAATATTGCCAACAAACTTAAATTCCTTTACTTCCTGGACTTTGTTAGCAGACTCAAACTTTAATGCACCCATTGGGCATACTCGTACACAGGCAGGCTCCAGGCCCGCTTCCACTCTTTCTATACACAGATTACATTTCTGCATTTTTTCATCCTGATCATACCTGGGTACTCCAAAGGGACATGCCAAGGCGCAACTGTGGCACCCGATGCACAGTTCCTTGTTAACCATGACAGCCCCGGTTCTATCATCCTTGGTTATAGCCCCGGTCGGGCAGCCAACCACACAGGGACTGTCCTCGCAATGCATGCAGGCGGCTGAGATATACTGGATGCTGGCATCGGGGAACTCTCCCTCTTCAATCCTGTAAATCCTTCTAAAAGCAGGCTGACCTTTTTCAGGATAGATATCGTTCTGGTCCATGCAGGCCACAGCACATGCGCCACAACCGACACAAAGCTCTATATCAAGATAAATCGCTTTTTCCATGAATTACGTCCCCCTTCCTCAAACTTTCTCAACCTTGCAAAGAGCAGACTTGAAGCCCGGGTAGCCGGAAAGCGGATCCAAGTAGTCGCCTTCAAAAAGCAGGTTGACGTCTGCTTCCGAATGGCCGTGGTACATGTGGATTACACCCGGCTGGACCATCTGCGTCAGATTGGCTTTTACAACGATGGCATCTTTGGGCGTAGAGATGCGGATGGCATCGTCCTGCTTGATGCCCAGGCGGGCGGCGTCGGCAGGGCTGATATCTGCAGCAGGATGGTTTGGCCGAAGGCTGTTTGTCCAGGTGAGTCGGAAGGTCCGGGTATGGACATACATGGGGAGCCTGGAGCCGGTGTTGAGAATGAACGGGTATTCTTGCGCCAGTTCGGGAGCAGACTCCCTGCTGTATTTGGGAGGCCTATAGACCGGGATCGCTTCAAAGCCGGGTCTTCCCTCGTATTTTTCAAGAACCTTCGATTTGAATTCCATCTTCCCGGAGGGTGTCTTGAAGTCCTGTTTTAGGTATTTCTTCTCCGGCAGTTTCATCGGGTTCGGCACAAACATGCCGCCCGGATAATTTTTCAATTCAGCGACAGAGATGCCGCTGGGCGCAAGAATCCAGTCCACGCTGACCTCATAACCGGCCTTAAAAAGCGGATCATCCAATCCAAGTCTTGCGGCCAGTTCATAGATGATTTCCACGTCAGACCGTGAATCATAAAGGGGTGGGATGGCCGGCTGAGTAAAGATAATATAGCCCACAGGGTAACAGCGGAGTTCACTGCGTTCGACTGAAGTGCAGGCCGGCAAAACAATATCCGCATATTTACATGTATCTGTCATGAAAATGTCCACGTTCACGAAAAAATCCAGTTTTCCCACGCTTTCTAAGAGGCCGCTGGAGTCCGGCCACATCCTGTGGTTCATACCGAAACCGATCAATGCTTTGAGTGGATAAGGCTCACCGGAGCGGATCTGGGACGGCAGGTGCATGGCCTGCCCCTCTTCATCGATGATATCGCCCCAGACAGGGAATCTGTCTGCTCCGATTCTCGGAGGCATTTCACTCCAGGGCCTGCATTGGATAAATTCATGCTCTCGGGTCGGGATCAGCCCAGGGATATGGATAAAGCTTGGAGGAACAACAACGTTGCCACCGGCGATATCGTAATTTCCCGTAAGCCCAGCCAGGGCAAAAACAGCGCGGTAGTTCTGCACACCATTGGTATGGTGCACGACCGGGGAAGCGCTTGGCATGATGGCAGCCGGTTTTATAGAAGCATACCTCCGGGCGGCCTTGGCGATCTTATCAGCAGGCACTCCCGTCAGTTTCTCGCCTCTCTCGGGAGTAAACTGCTGAACATACTCTCTGTAATCTTCAAAACCGTATGAATAGTTGGCTACAAAATCCTGGTCATAAAGCCTTTCATGGATGATGACATTCGCCATGGCTAAAGCCAGGGCTCCATCAGTCCCAGGCCTGACCTGCAGGTGAATATCGGCCAGGGCCGTCGTTGGGGTCTCTCTCGGATCCACAACGATTAGCATCATCCCTCTTTCCTTTCCTTTCAAGATTGCCCTGGCGTTGCCCGGATTAGTATGGAACGGGTTGGCGCTCCAGACGAGAAGACATTTGGTGTTCTTCAGGTCCGGTCCCCCCGGCAGACCAAAGGTAAGCTTCTGAGCCATGGCCGTAGCCTGGTGGCAAGTGCTGGATTCTGTCAAATAGTTTGGTGAGCCGAAAGAGTGAGCCAGACGTTTAAGATAAGGCCTGAAGTATTTGGTATAACCGGAGAAGAAGACTACCGACTCCGGTCCGTTTTGCTCCTTGATTTCATTGAATTTAGCAGCAACGGTATTCAGGGCTTCATCCCAGGATATAGGTTCAAATTTCCCCGAACCCCTGGGGCCGGTCCTTTTCAGAGGCGTCTTCAGGCGGTCTTCACTGTATATGTACTGGCGGTTCGCCGCTCCTTTGGAACAGAGCGTACCCAGGCTGTACGGGTGTTCCTTGCTCCCCTCCAGTTTGATAATTTTCCCGTCTTTCACGTACAGATCCAGCCCACACTGGGTCGTGGGATCGCAGATGGTGCAGATGGATTTCTTCACTTCTATGCCTGTTTCAGGGCCAGGAATTTTCCCTCGCGATAGTTTCTCAACATCCTTCACGTTCTCTCCACCTCCAATAGAATTTTTGTAACACTTTAGTGCTTCATAAAATCACTCCAATGGACACCGGTCAGGGATGCTGTAAAAGTTTTAAAGCGGAAACCTCTAATCGTATGAATCAGATGGCTCCAAACGTATTGCAGGGATCTGCCTACTTTAACCATTTCAACGCAATAAAATATAAAAGACCGCATTCTAAAACTTTGGAAGCATCCCTGACCGGGGGCAATTCTAATCCATTTCAAGAATCTAAAGTGTTACAATATTTTTTATTAACTGGTTTTGAACAACGGGCAGGGAACCCAATAATACGGGCCCCTTTTGCCTTAGTCCTTTAATCAGAGCGTTTTTAATAGCGCCTGATTCCGTATAGCTGTCCAGAAAGTTGGCCCCGATCAGAAGCCCGTCCTTCCAGAACAACTGGGTGTATTTTTTCCCATCATATTTTTTCTCCATTCTCTCCTGGCCGGTCACATCGCCTATCCCTACAAAATCCATACCCATAAAGTTAGTAATGTTATGAGGAATGTTTCCCGGGAAAAACTCGTTTCCCCCGGCCATGTTTCTTCCTGCGGTTCGTCCTTGGTAACGGGCGTTGTTCCACAAGCCTATAATCTCTGACCCTCCTGAGAGAAGATTTTTCCCCTGGGCCACATCGCCCGCCGCATAAAGTCCGGGCACACTTGTTCTCATGTGCCCATCAACCAATATTCCGCTGTCGACAGCAACCTGCTTTCGGTCAATAAAACCAATGTTTGGACGTACCCCTATGCACATCACCAAAAGATCGGCTTCCTCACTTTCAGTACTGTTTTTAAAATAAGCTCTTACACCCCCAGCAGTCTCTTCCACTTTCTCTATCCCAGCGCCAAATCTTAGTTTGATTCCTTTTTGGTCCAAACGTTCCTCAATGACCCGGGCACATTCAGGATGGGCAGCCAGAGGAAAGATGTGCTGGGCCAGATCGGCCAGACATACTCCCACCCCTGTGTTATAAAAGAGTTCCACCAGTTTTATCCCAACCAGGGAAGCGCCGATCACAAGGGCTTTCTTTCGCGTCTTAATCATAGCCTCTTTGAGACGAATTGCATCTTCCACTGTCCTCATTGTATATATCCGGTCTGAGCCGATCCCTTCAACCGGAGGCAAAAGCGGAGTAGCGCCAGTAGCGATCAGACACTTATCGTATTTGAGTTTCAGCCCGGATTTGGCGTATACCACCTTTTGTTCAGGGTCCAGAGCTACCACAGGTGATTCAGCATACACATCCACCCCATACTTCAGGTAGAATGTTTGGCTTGTCCCATAAGGAAAAAGCCCATCAAAGCCAATTTTACCGGCCACGTAATAGGTAGTAAGCATTGGGTTAGATACGGGCCATCTGCTGTCTGTAAAGAGATAAATTTTTTCATTGTACCCACTTTCCCGCAGGGCTTTAATACATTCCGCTCCGGCGCATCCGTTGCCAACTACAACCATGGTTTTTTCACTGACAGGCAAATTAATCACCACCATCTCCAAATGATGCTTTGTATAATTATCCCTTCCACTCCGACCAATTCCCCATTTTCTACCTGGGCATTGATCCCGCAATGGCTATGAGGATTACAGATGGAACAAAAAGTTTTCAGGATAGGCATGTCTTCACCTCGATGACTGATATTTTAACTTAAATCATATAACCCATCAATCAACCTCCCAGTTGCACAAAAAAGGCTGCAAAAGGCGGGTGGGTGTGCTGGGACCGCTTGATAAAGTTTTGGAAGCACACCTACCTGCCGATTTAATGCATCGTTAAGGTCAACTTGATGGAGATTTTCAAGTTCTTACTCCCCCAGATAAGCCTCAATCACCTTTTCATTTCGCACAACCTCCTGAGGTTTCCCTTCGGCTATTTTTTCACCGTAGTTCAAAACGATCAGTCTGTTAGAGACATCTAAAATGGCTTTCATTACGTGCTCAACGACGATTAGGGTAATCCCGGAATGTCCGATGGCTCTCACCAATTGCAGGGCTTCCTCCATCTCTGTATGGGCCAGCCCGCTCATCATCTCATCCAATAAGAGTAATTTGGGTTTTGTTGCCAGTGCCCTGGCAATCTCTAACCGCTTTCGATCTACGATACTAAAACTCGAAGCCAAAAGCAGGCCTCTTCCTCCAAGGCCGGCAAATTCCAAGATCTTCTCACATTCCTCTTCAGCCTGCCGGACACTTCCCACCCGTTCTACCCCGTACATCCTGCCCACCATGACATTCTGGAGGGCCGTCATTCCCCCGAAAGGTTTGGTCAATTGAAACGTTCTGGCGATGCCGTTCCGGCATATCCGATGGGGCTTCAGTCCTGTTATGTCACTTCCATTGAACCTGATCCCTCCGCTATCAGGTTTAAGAAAGCCACTGATCAGGTTAAACAATGTCGTTTTGCCAGAACCATTGGGACCGATGAGACCAATGATCTCCCCGCCACTCACCGTAAAATCGAGATCCTTGATGGCTACCAAGCCGCCAAAAGACTTTAGGAGATTCTTAACCTCGAGAATCAATGCGACCGCTCCCTTTTCTTGGAATCAAGTCCTGTGATTTTTTTCCACAGTCCTATCAGCCCGCCCGGCAGGAACAGGACCACCAAGATAAAAAGGATACCGAACACCAGAACATGGGTTCCTCCGGGCAGATACAGAGAAAGTAACTGCTGAAGCAAAACAAAGAATACAGAGCCGATGACAGGACCCAAAATGGTACCCACACCTCCCACGAAGACGATAATAACAGCGTCGAAGGTCCAAACAGCAGAGAACAGGTAACCGGGTTGTGCGGCAGAGGCATAATAGGCGTAGGTTCCACCAGCCAGGCCGCTCATGAACGTGCTCACCAGAAACGCCAGAAGCTTCTGTTTTTGAGTATTAACTCCTGAGGCCTCGGCCGCGTCTTCGTTTTCACGGATAGACATCAGGCCCAGACCGAATTTGGACCGACTGATCCAGTACACACTGCCCACCGCAAGCACCGCAATGACAAGATTCAGGTAATATCGCGGAGTCAGACTATAGGTATTCAGGAGTCTTGAAGGGAGGACATTTGCTCTGGGAAGAACAGTGTCAAAAATAATTCTCAATATTTCCGCCAGAACCAGAGTCCCGATAACAAAATAGATCCCTTTCAACCGGAAGGCGGGAAATCCGATGATGATCGCAAACGTCGCGGCAGCCAATGAGCCTGCCAGAAGGGCCAGAGAAAGGGGTATTCCAGATAGCCAGAGGTAGCGGGCGGTAAGAGCCCCTATCCCAAAAAAAGCGGCATGTCCCAGGTTTTGCTGGCCCGTATAGCCGCCAATGATGTTCCAGCTCTGAGACAAGGTGACATATAACAGAGTGAACGTAAGCCAGGTCATAACATCGGTTCGCGCCGTTAGCAGAGGAACAAGAGCCAACAGAACGACGACGACCCCACTGATGGAAAAGACTTTCCCCATGCTCGCCGAAAAGATTTTTTTACCTAACAGTTGCATAAAAACATTCCAATTGCCTATAAAACATCTAAAAAACCCGCTTGCTAAACCCCGTTAGAATGGACGGGGCATTAACCCCGCCCTCAATAAGGGATGAACATTTTTTTCTGCATCTCTGTCATAAATAGTGGTGCTCTCTAACGGGGTAAAGGTTTGGAAGCACACCCCACCGCCTTTTCAATGGAACATTAAGGTTTATTCATTGCCAAACAATCCCTGGGGTCTTAGCATCAGGATCAACAAGAAAATGACCAAACCAAGAGCGACCGCATAGGGACCCATGAAGATAGCTCCCACCGCCTCGACAACTCCCAAGATGAGCCCCGCGAAAAAAGCGCCTCCGACGCTCCCGATTCCTGCCAGAACGACAACAATGAGGGCCTTTAAAGTCCACTCCATCCCCACATCCGGTGTGAGGGCCTGGGTGAGGCCAACCAATACCCCCGAGACCCCGGCTAAGGCAACCCCAATAGCAAAGGTGATGAGATAAGTCCTTTCAACATTGATCCCCATCAGTTTTGCGGCCTTCCAGTTTTCACTTGTTCCCCGGACAGATTTCCCGAAGTAGGTTTTGGTGAGGAGAAGATGCAGAGCAAGAATGACTGCAACGGCAATCACAAGGCCTCCCAGGGGGACATAGGCAACCCGGACGTTGAGAAACGGAAAGGACTCGCCGCTGTACGGTGGTGTAATGGATCTCACGTCCCCGGTCCAGAGCAGCCTGGCAATCTGCGGAACCACAAGGAATAGTCCAAACCCAACCAGCAGGGAATTCTTGACTTTGGTCTCCTCTTCGAACCTGGCGATGCTGGCAAAGAGGAACTTGTAACAAATCATCCCGAGCAAAAACAGGGCTACAGCGACCAATGGCACGCTCAAGAAGGGATCTATTCCCCGAAGCGTCAAGAGCCAGAAGGCCATGTAGCCGCCCACCATCAGAAACTCACCATGCGCGATGTTCAAGATTTTCATGACCCCGAAGGTCAGAGAGAGTCCCACCGCTGCCAGCCCGTAGAGTGCTCCCACATTGATACCATTCACAATCGTCTGAGCTATCAGTTGAGTGATCATTCCAGTTCCCTAATACTCAGGCCGTGCCAAGATAGGCACTCTCGACCTTTTCATCATTTAGAAGATCTTTTACCTCGCCATGACTTGCCACTCGGCCGTTCTCAATGATATAGCCTCTTTGAGCCAGTCTCAGGGCGGCCCGAACATTTTGCTCAACAAGGAGGATGCTCACCCCGGATTGACTGATCTGTTTGATGACCGCAAAAATGTTCTTGACGACAATAGGGGCGAGCCCCAGCGAGGGTTCATCGCACATCAGCAGCTTTGGCCTGCCCATCAAAGCCCTGCCGATGGCCAACATCTGCTGTTCTCCGCCACTGAGCGTCCCGGCCATCTGATTTTTCCGGGATTCCAGGACAGGAAACAGCTCATAGACGAATTTGAACGTTTCGTATCTCAGTTTCCGACTGCTGGGGTTGAAGGCACCCAACTCTAAGTTTTCAAGAACGCTCATACCCCTGAATATGCCTTTGTCCTCAGGAATCAGGCAAATACCCACCTGGACCGCCCTGTGAGCCGGTTTGTTATTGAGACGCTCATCATTGAACCAAATACTTCCTGCAGCCGGAGCGAGCAGGCAGGATATGGATTCAACGATCGTCGTCTTTCCAGCGCCGTTAGCCCCAATGAGGCACACCAACTCCCCCTTACCGACCTCAAGGGAAACGCCCCACAGGGCCTGCAAGTCACCGTGGTACACATCTATTTGATTTACTTTAAGCATTCAGCGCCACCCCAGGGATCTCTTCCCTTTGCTCGCAAAGAAAGCGGCCCCTTGCACGTAACCATAGGGTTCTTGGGCTATTCTACGCCCATAAATGAAGATCTCTCCGATTCCTTTTTGTCTATCCGCCCTGTAACGCGAAGGGCCGTCCCTTTTTATGTTGATGGACGGCCCTTCACGTTTGAA